>Ga0307995_1002697_pt1 | contig 10207 bp, 10 predicted proteins | sample EllFjometagen262_FD_203132 | JGI IMG/M metagenome (GOLD analysis project Ga0307995, IMG submission 203132) | Marine microbial communities from Ellis Fjord, Antarctic Ocean - #262 | ecosystem: Environmental > Aquatic > Marine > Unclassified | place: Southern Ocean | collected 2014-11-02
GAGATTCGAACTCAGGAAAGAGTTGCCCCTTTGCCGGTTTTCAAGACCGGTGCATTCAACCGCTCTGCCATCTCTCCGTTAGCAAGGTTTTATTATTATAAAATTTTAATTCAACAATAAAATTGATTAATTAACCATATAATGAATTAATTACTAAATTATTAATATAATGGAAAATAAAAACTTCAATAAAGGTATAGCTTTAACTGCTTTGGGATCCTTCTGGTGGGGAATAATAGGTGTTATTTATTTTAAATACATATCTTTTGCTGGACCCATTGAAGTTGTAATACATCGGTGCATTTGGACTTCTTTAATTTTAATTATTTCAACTTTCTATTTTTCTAAATGGAATATTTTTCTTGAAATTATTAATAATAAAAAAAAATTAATTTTGTTATTTTTTTCAAGTTTATTGATATTTATTAATTGGTCTACGTGGATATACGCTGTAAGTACTGAAAGGATTATTGACGCAAGTTTTGGTTATTTTATAATGCCAATATTGAGTATTCTTTTAGGATATATTTTTTATAATGAAAAAATCAATAAAAAAAGAGGGATTTCCATTATACTGGTTTTAATTTCTATTTTATTTCTTTTTATAATTAGTTTTGACTCAATTCCATGGGTTGGAATAGTTGTTGCACTTAGTTGGGGGTTTTATAATTTGTTAAGAAAAAAAATTAATGTAGATACTGATGTGGGACTTTTGATTGAAAGTCTTTTTATACTACCATTTGCTCTTTTTTCTTTTTATTTGATTTTTCAAAATAATTTAAATGATTTTAATTTAAATAATCCTTCATTGATGCTTTTACTAATGTTGGCTGGCCCAATGACAGTTATACCTCTTTTTTTATACATTAGGGGTGTTGAGCTTTGTGGTCTCGGTCCAACAGGAATGATCTTTTATATAACACCTACATTTCAGTTCTTACTTGGTTTTTTTTACTACAATGAAGCATTTTCGTTAGAAAAATCATTAAGTTTCATTTTAATATGGATTGCTGTAATTATTTATTTAAAAGATTTATATGAAAATAATTAAAATTTTTATAAGTATTATAATTTTCTTCTTTTACCTTCCCGTAAACGCTGAAGATTCTTCATTTAATGAATGGTTAAAAAATTTTAAAATTTATGCTTTAAAAAAAAATATTTCTGAAACTACTTTTGATAAAGCAATGTCTAAAGTTGTATTTTTACCAAAGGTTATAAAGTATGACCGTTTTCAACCAGAATTTTACGAAGATACCAAAACATATATTTCAAAAAGAACTTCCAAACAAAAAATTAAGCAAGGCAACTCTCTTCATAATAAAAATATAGATTTCATAAATTCTATAGACAAAAAATTTTCAGTTGAAAAAAGTCTATTACTTGCATTAATGGGCATTGAAACTAACTTTGGTACTTATGTGGGCAAAATGGATATACTATCTTCGTTGGCTACACTTAGTTTTGACAAAAGAAGATCAGATTTTTTTACCAATGAACTAATCACGGTACTTCAACTTGTTGATGCTGGCACTATTGATTATGAAATTTTATATGGTTCTTGGGCTGGTGCGTTTGGTAATTTTCAATTTATGCCTACCACCATTAATAGGTATGCAATAGATTATGATAAAAATAATATTATTGAGCTAAAATCGATAGATGACTCATTTGCATCTGCAGCAAATTATCTTAACAAAATAGGTTGGAAAAAAAATGAACCTTGTTTTATAAAAGTTAAGCTAACCCCCAATACGCCAAAAAAATTACTGAATACTTCAGCTAAAAAATTACATAATAAGGATAAATTTCAAAATTTAAAAAAATATATAATTGATTACAACAATACCAATATAGAGGACTCAATTATAGGAGCTATAATAACTCCTGATAAAGATATTATACCTAATTCAGAAAATTTAGAGCCTGCATTTATTGTTTTTGAAAATTATGAAAAAATATTACAATGGAATAGATCATTGAGATTTGCTTTAGCTGTATGTACTTTAAAAGATAAATTTGAAAATGAATTTTAGAAACTTCTTATTAATAATTTTTTTCTTGTTACTGGCAAACTGTACTACTGGGAATATTTCAGTAAATAAAATAAATTACATTTCTAAAAAAGCTTTTTCAAATAAAGGTTTTGCCTTAGTCTATAACTCTGAACATTATGATAGTGGCCTAGTTTCTAAGAAAATTGACGAACGTAGCTTAGAAATATTTCAAAAAAATTTAAAAAATAATACAAAAGTTAAAATTACAAATATTTTAAATAATAAATCTATAATAGCTAAAGTGGGGAAGAGCTCTAATTATCCATTATTTAATAACTCCGTAATATCAATAAGAATAGCCAACGAATTACAATTAGATGTATATGAGCCTTATGTGGAAATTGTAGAAATACTGGAAAACTCCATATTTATTGCTAAAAAAGCAAAAACCTTTGATGAAGAAAAAAATGTAGCAATAAAAGCACCTGTTAATAATATTAGCATCAATGATTTAAATGAAATTAATACCATTGATAATACTAGTGCTAAAAAAAAATTTTCTTACACAATTAAAGTAGCTGATTTTTATTTCATTGATACGGCACAAACGATGATTGATAGAATCATTAGAGAAACTAAAATTCTCAATCCAAAAATAAAAAAAATAACTAAAGAAAAATATAGAGTATACCTAGGCCCTTTTAGTAACATTAATTCTCTACAAAAATCGTATAATGATATAAACATACTTGAATTTGAAAACATTGAAATTATAAAAAATGATTAGATTAAATATTTTAGTACTGTTGACTATATTGTCATTAACATCAAATGCTAATGCTGTTTTTGATGTAAAGGCTAGAACAGCTATTTTACAAGATTATTTGTCTGGAGAAATCTTATATGAAAAAGATGCCGATAAATCAATTTATCCTGCCTCTATGACGAAAATTATGACTGCGATTGTTGCTTTTGAACTTATCAGAAGTGGGGATCTTGATCTCAATGAAAAATTTACAATATCTGAAAATGCCTGGCGACTATCTTCTGCTGGTTATTCTTCGATGTTTATAATGATTGGTGATGAGGTTAGTGTTGAAAATTTATTAAGAGGGATAATTATTGCATCAGGTAACGATGCTTGTGTGGCATTAGCCGAAGGTATTGCTGGTACAGAGGAAGAATTTGCTTTGTTAATGACTGCAAAGGCAAAAGAAATAGGTATGTACAATACTAATTTTGCTAATGCATCTGGAATAAATAATACTGAAAATAATTCAACAGTAAGAGATATAATGATTATGTCTAGATACCTTATTAAAAACTATCCCAAAGAATATCAAATTTTTTCAGAGAAAGAATTCACCTGGAATAGGACAGGTGGTGACCCCATAACACAAGGTAATAGAAATCCACTTTTATATAAAAACTTTGGTGTTGATGGTATTAAAACAGGTTATTTAGCTGTGGAGAGATATTCACTAGCATCATCTGTATACAGAAATGGTAGAAGATTAATCGCTGTAGGTAGTGGTTTCGATACCAAACAAGATAGATCTAGAGAAAGTGCAAAACTTTTAACCTGGGGATTAGCCAATTTTGATTTAATAGAAATAACAAAATCAAATACAGTGATTGAAAATGCAGATGTTTGGCTTGGTAAAAAAAAACAAGTTGCTACATATGTAAATAAAGACATATATAAAACAATTCCGAAAGCACGTAAAAAATTCTTAAAAGTTTCTATAGTTTATAATGGGCCAATTCAGGCGCCTATTAAAAAAGATGATATTCTCGGCAAATTAAAAGTTACTTATAAAAATGAATTAGTTTCTGAATATGACTTACTAGCATTTGAAGATGTTAAAAAATTAAATATGTTTTCTAAATTAATAAGGTCTATTAATTTTTTAATTTGGGGCGATGTCTAAAAAACCACTAATAGTTTTTGAGGGTGTAGAGGGAAGTGGCAAATCTCATCATATAAATGTTGTTGCGAATAAATTAATTAAAAAAAAAATAAAATTTATCCAAATCAGAGAACCTGGGGGGAATAAAAATTCTGAAAAAATTAGAAAATTAATATTGGATAATAAATCTTCATTTAATAAAAACACAGATCTTTTATTATATCTGTCCGCAAGAAGTGAAAATATTGATCTTATTAAAAAGAATTATGGTAAAAAAATTATTTTATTTGATAGATTTGTAGATTCTACAATAGCCTATCAACATTACGGAATGGGTGTAGAGATAAAATTTATTAAAATGATAAATGATTTTTTACTAAAGAATATTAATATTAGTTATACTTTTTTAAATTTGGTTAACCAAAAAAATATGAGAGAGAGGCTTTCTAAAAGAAAAAGTCTTAATAGGTACGATCAATTTAATGATAATTTTTATAAAAGAGTGCAAAAAGGTTTTATAAAAATTTACAATAAAAACCCAAAAAAATATATGAAAGTAGATTCTAATTTAGATATTACTGATAATGAAAATATGATATTCAATAAAATCGAAAAATTGATATAATAAAATGTATTTAAAACCTTCTGAAAACACCGAATTATTTGGAATGAGTAATTTTTTTAATAATTTTAAAATGCTTTATGATAATAAAAAAATGCCTAATAAAATTTTACTGTCAGGAAAAAAAGGGTTGGGTAAATCAACATTAGCTTATCATTTAATTAATTATATTTTATCACAAGATGAGGATTGTAAATATGATAGTAATAAATTTACAATTAATAAAGAAAACAGATCTTATAAGCTGGTACAAAATCACTCTCACCCAAATTTTTATCTTATAGATCTTGTAGATGAAAAAAAAAATATTGATGTGGCACAAATACGTAAAATGATAAATTATACAAATAAATCAACCTTTAATAATATGTCAAGATTTATACTCATTGATAATATTGAAAACTTAAATAAAAATTCTGTAAATGCTTTATTGAAAATTGTAGAAGAACCAAACGATAATATCTTTTTTATTTTAATTAATAATAATGAAAAGAAAATTTTACCTACATTAAAGTCTAGATGTTTATCTTTTAAAGTTAATTTTACTTTTAATGAAACTGTAAATATTGTTAATTATCTGCTTAAAAAAGATATCTCTAAACTTCTTAATAAAGATTTGATTAATTATTATATTACACCTGGTGAGGTCATTAATTTAATTGATCTTGGTAATGATAAAAATATAAATCTTTTAGAATACGATTTGATAGGTTTGCTCAACTTGTTGATAGATAACGGGTACTATAAAAAAAATAAACTTGTTAAAAATATAATAATTAATTTTATTGAGTTATTTTTTTTAAAGAAATCTATGCTTAGTGATGTGAAACGTTCATTGTTTACTTTTTATCATGACTTTATAGTAAAAATTCACAATACAGAAAAATTTAACTTGGATGAAGAGAGTCTATTTTTAGAATTTAAATCTAAATTATTAAATGGATAAAAACTACTACATAACAACACCAATTTATTATCCTTCTGCAAAGCCACACATGGGTCACGCTTATTCAAGTATAATTGCAGATTTCTTTGCAAGATTTAAACGTATTGATGGTTTTGATGTCCATTTTCTAACAGGTACAGATGAGCATGGCTTAAAAATTCAAAGAGCAGCTGAAAATAAGAATATAAAGCCACACGATTTCTGTGATCAAATCAGTCAAACTTTTAGAGATCTTTCAAAGACTCTGAACTTATCAAATACTGATTTTATTAGAACCACTGAAGAAAGACATAAAAAAACAGTTCAACATTTATGGTCAGAACTTGAAAAAAATGATGATATTTATCTATCAAAATATTCAGGTTGGTATTCGGTTTCTGATGAAGCTTATTACAATGAAGATGAAATAATTGATAAAGATGGAAATAGAATTGCTGAAGCTTCTGGTTCCATAGTTGAGTGGATTGAAGAAGAATCTTATTTTTTTAGATTATCTAAATGGCAAGATAAACTCCTAGATTATTATGAGAAAAATACAGATTTTATTTCACCAAAATCACGAAAGAATGAAGTTATTAATTTTGTTAAGAGTGGCTTAAAAGATCTGTCTATTAGCCGTAAAGGGTTTTCGTGGGGTATTAAAGTACCAGGTAACCCTGATCATGTTATATATGTATGGTTGGATGCACTTACTAATTACATTAGTGCACTTAATTATCCTGATACTAACGACATATTGTTTAAAAAATTTTGGCCAGCATCAGTTCATTTGATTGGTAAAGATATTTTGAGATTTCATGCAATTTATTGGCCTGCCTTCTTGATGGCTGCTAAAATTTCTTTACCAAAGAAAGTTTATGGTCATGGTTGGATTTTATCTGGTGATGAAAAAATGTCTAAATCAAAAGGAAACATTCTAGACCCAATAGATATAATTAATACATATGGACTTGATCCATTACGATACTATTTAATTAAAGAGGTGTCATTCGGTAGTGATGGTAATATTTCTCAGGATAAATTGGAAGATTGTATTAATAGTGATTTAGCAAATAACTATGGAAACTTATGTCAAAGAGTTACTGCATTTGCAGAAAAGAACTGTTCTTCAAAAGTTCCTCAAATTAAAAATTTCAGTAAAGATGATCTCGTGATGTTAAATAGGTTCACAGAAAATCTGGAAATAATCAGAAAAGAAATTGACAATCAAAATATAAATTTTTATATAACTTTTATTGTCAATGCTTTATTTGAGGCGAATAAATATTTCAATGATCAAGAACCTTGGAAAAAAAAAGATGATAAAGATAGATTAAATACAATAGTTTACACCTCTTTAGAAATTATTAGAAAGATCTCATTTATGCTTTATCCTATAATTCCCGACTCTATTGATAAAGCTTTAAAGATATTTAATTTAAATTCTAAGGATATCAATTTTGAGTCTATTGCTTCTCACAATCATTTGATAGCAGGAAATGATATTAATAAAATAGATATCTTATTTAAAAAGATAGAAAAAAAAGATGATTGATTCTCACTGCCATTTAGATCATGAGCCATTACATGAAAATTTATCTGAAGTTATTTATAGATCCAAAGAAATTGGTATCACAAAACTTTTAACTATATGCACAACACTCGAAAGTTTTGAAAATATCAAGGCTATAGTTGAAAAAGATAAAATGATTTACGGCACTTATGGTATTCACCCACATGAAACTGTAAACAACAAAATTGATAAACAGACAATAGTTAGATCTGTAAATGAAAATAAAAAAATAATTGGTATTGGCGAAACTGGTCTTGATTTTTTCTACAATTATAGTGATAGGGAAAGACAAATAAGTAGCTTTAAAGCTCACATAGAGGCGGCTATAGAACTTAACAAACCTATTATAATTCATTCTAGAGAGGCTGAAAAAGAGACTTTTGAGATTCTTAATTCATACAAAAATAAAAATTTAAAAATTTTGATGCACTGTTTCACAGGTTCTTTAGAATTTTCAAAAAAGTTGCTAAATTTAGATGCTTTTTTTTCAGCCAGTGGAATAATTACCTTCAAAAATAGTACGGACCTTCAAAATACATTCAAAACTATTCCATTGGAAAAACTTCTTATTGAAACAGATAGTCCATTTTTAGCTCCAATTCCTATGAGAGGAAAGAAAAATGAACCAAGTTTTATAAAATATACACTTGAAAAATTATCTAGTCTTAAAGAAACCACAGTTGAGAAAATGTCAGAAATAACTACAGATAATTTTAATAAACTCTTTAATCTATAATATAATAATGGCTGTTAAATTTATTATATTAGGTAGTGGAAGTTCTATGGGTGTGCCAAGAGCCGATGGTTACTCTGGCAACTGTAATTTAAATAATAAAAAAAATTTTAGAACAAGGTGTTCGGCATTAATTAAATTTGATGACAAGAATTTTTTGATAGACACTTCACCAGATTTAAGGTTTCAATTATTAAAAAATAAGATTAAATCTATTAATAAAGTATTTTATACACACTTACATGCTGATCAAACTCATGGTATTAATGACTTGCGTCCATTTTTTTTAACACAAAAAAAACAGATATCAGTTTTTGCTGATAACAAGACTTCAAAATATTTAAATTCAACATTTAAATATTGTTTTAAATCTTCATATGGGTATCCATCAACCCTAGAGCTTAATGATTTAAAGAATAAACATATTTTTAAAAATAAAAATAATCAAATTACGATAGAATCAATACCAACAGAACATGGTAAAATTAAAAGTATATGTTATCTGATAAATAGAAAATTAGCTTATGCTAGTGACATAAGTTTATTTTATAAAAAAGACTATAAAAAATTAACTAAGTTAGATTATTTAATTGTAGATTGTTTATGGTATAGAAACCATTCTGCCCACTTCAATTTAGATCAAGTATTAGATTTGGTTAAAATACTTTTACCAAAAAAGACTATTTTAACAAATATGCACAGCGACCTTGATTACGGTCATTTAAAAAAAATATTACCAAAAAATATTGTTCCTGGGTATGATGGAATGTCTGTTAATTTATAGTATCAGTTCTATTTGTTTTGTAATTTTATCAGATAGCGGAGTTATAAAAGAATTGAAGGTATCCTGAATTTTTCCTTCTCTATTAATCAAAATTTTATGAAAGTTCCATTTTGGTACTGTAGATTTACCATAATTTTCTTTTGCCCATAAATATAACTCATGAGCATTATCACCTTTAACAGCAACCTTATCGGTCATAGGAAAGGTAATATCAAAGTTTGTTTCACAAAAATCTTTAATTTCTTTATTAGATCCTGGTTCCTGGCCTCCAAATTGATTAGACGGCACACCTATTACGATCAAACCGTTATCCTTGTATTGCTCATATAGATTTTGAAGGTCAGTATATTGCTTAGTAAATCCACAATTACTGGCCACATTAACTAAAAGAATTATTTTCCCTTTAAATTGATTTAAATTTAAGTCATCACCATTAATGCTCTTGATACTCAGATCAAAAAAAATCTTTTCATATTTAGCTTCAACTTTGTCAAAAAAAGAAAACATAATTATAAGTATTATTAATATTGTATAGCTTCTATTAAACATACTTTATTTTTTTACAACAATTGATAGTAAAAAATACCCAAATAGAGTTGATAATAAAGATCCAGCTAATACACCAATTTTAACACCTTCAATGTATTGGGTGTTATCAACAAATGCTAAATTACCCACAAATAAACTCATAGTAAATCCTATGCCTGTTAGAATTGATACACCATATAAGCTTAGCCAATTAGAATTATCTGGCATTTGGGCAACACCAAATCTAACTGCAAAAAATGAAAATAACATTACACCAACTTGTTTACCAACAAATAATCCCATAACTATACCAAGAGGCACTGGCATCGACAATGAAGATAGTGATAGACCTTCCAAAGAAACACCTGCATTAGCAAAAGCAAATAGGGGCATAATCATAAAAGCTACATAAGGACTAATTGCATGTTCAATTTTAATTAACAATGAGAAGTCTTTTTCTTTAACTCTATGAGGTATTGTAGATGCAAGAAGAACTCCAGCTATGGTTGCGTGAATTCCTGACTTGTAAGTAAAAAACCACATAAAAATTCCTACTAATAAATATGGTATAAATTTTTTAACACCAAATTTGTTTAATAGTAATAACAGTAAATATGAAATCAATATTAAACTTAAATAACTAATACTTAAATCTCCAGAATAAAAGAAAGCTATAATTAAAATTGCTCCAAGATCATCAATAATAGCCAATGCTGTTAAAAAAATTTTTAAAGAAATTGGAACTCTTGATCCTAACAAAGACAATATACCCAAAGAAAATGCTATATCGGTTGCCGATGGAATTGCCCAGCCATTTAACGTTTCTGGATTTCCAAAATTTATAACAATATAAAAAAGGGCAGGAACCAACATTCCGCCAACAGCAGCTATTATTGGTAACATTGCTTTTTTCAAGTTTGAAAGCTCACCTTGAATAAATTCTCTTTTAATTTCTAAGGTTACAAAAAAGAAAAATATTGCCATAAGCAAATCATTAATCCAGTGATGGACTGAAAGTTTTAATCCAAAATTATTAATACCTACAAAAAGATATTGTTCCAGGGTATTGAAATACAATTCATTAAGATTTGAATTGCTAACTACAAGAGCAAATATTGCAGCAATCAACAAAACA
>Ga0307995_1002703_pt1 | contig 10196 bp, 21 predicted proteins | sample EllFjometagen262_FD_203132 | JGI IMG/M metagenome (GOLD analysis project Ga0307995, IMG submission 203132) | Marine microbial communities from Ellis Fjord, Antarctic Ocean - #262 | ecosystem: Environmental > Aquatic > Marine > Unclassified | place: Southern Ocean | collected 2014-11-02
ATCATCTGCATAGCATTGGGTCAAAACATTAGAGTGTGCAATCATCGTCAGTCCTTCATATTCATTCATATTGGTCGCCTCAAACTATCCCAATATCCACTCACATATAAGGCTTTCTATTCCTCTTGTTCTTCTATTATTGCCCTGCCACATATGGGTCTATCTGCAATTATAGATGCGGGAGTATTGAAAGGCAATTTGAGTATCAATCCTTCTTCATTCACAATCATATCGCCACTTCCCGTCTTCACATATTCTATGTAGCCGCCAACAATCTCTTGCTTCTGTTCTAATGTTAATTCTTCAAACCTTGTATAATTGCCATCTATTTCTATAATAACCCAACTCATTCTTCTTCCCCCAAATCATTTACTACGGCAAAACCCATATCTTCAATATCTTTAATGGCCTCGCCAACAGAAGTAAATTCTTCTTCGTCGTCATCGTTACTGTGGTCGCAATCATCTGTGTGGACATGAGGCTCAACAACCTTTGAACCTGCATTCATACTCGCTACCAAACTCTCCAACTGCTTCTTTGAAGGCTTAGGGCGACGGGAATTGATAAAATCTTGCTTGGTAGCACGATGAGAATGTTTATGAGAATTACTCGCACCCTTTTTGACTCGTTGAACAGGTTTTACAGGAATCCCTGCATCATCGTATTCGGTGCAATCTCGGCAAAGCCCTTTGTATCTAACTTCGGTTTCGCATTCGGGACAAGCCCATAAATTATTCGCCATAAAGTATAATCCTCCGAACAGGTATATGAATGTTATTAAACATCTTCAATGAATTCTTCAAAGATATATTCATCAGTTTCAATACTATACAATAATACAAGATTATTCATTCTTCCTCATCTCCTTCGGATGCCGTTTGACCTTCCTCTTGATTTCCACATTTAAGACAAAGAATGTGATTACTTCCTTTCAAGTCATACCAAGCATTTTCTTCACATTTTGGACAAGGTGTTATCTTACCATCAATCATCCAATTCCATTCGGGTTTCATAATTTCACTTCCAATGTATGTCCACACTTTTTACACACTAATTTGGCAATTACCTCATTAGGTTTTTTTGACAAATACCAATAATAATTTTCTTTGCATTTTGGACAAGGAGTATTCATTCAACCACCTCATGCTGTTGGGTTCCAACATAGGGTGTGCAAGGAATCGTTGGTGGGTTTTTGGTAACAGTTATTATGTCTTCACACTTATTACACCTGTATTTAATAACCACATCTAAATTGTTTGCATGAGGAAATACACTATGCAGGGTATAATCACAATTCATGCAACCAACTCCACGCATTCACACTCGGAACAAATCATTCCATAATAAAGTAAATCTCCACAGGAATTACATTCAATTGCATCACGATTTTTTCCCATTATTCTTCCTCTCCTTTTGCATCTCGGTATTCTTGAATTGTAATGTAACATCTTTGAGTGATAGATAATTTCTCAATGTCGGCAGAAGTATTCGTGTCTGCGTAAAGAGAATGATGATTCCAAAAGTCCTCTTCGTTTTCAAAAGTCCAACACTCATGCTTGGCAATAGTGCCATCATAATGTATCATTGTGCCATAGGTAATCGTTGTCTCCATAATTACACCACATTCCAACAGGTTATTAAGGCTTCCGGCAATCGGAACAAGAATCTTCATCATCACCAAAATCAGTCCTTTCGCAACCACAAGTAGGATATGTTGAACATTCTTCGCAAACTGTTTCACCACGCTCAACAAAACAATTACAATTTTCACATTCGGGTTCGGGTTCACAATCTTGGGAACAATACCCTTCACCATCTTCGCCATAGTGGACACAATTGGGCGATACTCTCGCACCACAATCACACCACACCATTTGGTCTTCGGAATGATAGTCTCCGCCACCTCTCCTTATACAATAATTGCATTCGCATTCCACACCATTGACGCACTCACCATCAATAATAACGAAACCGCCACTATCCTCATACTCTAATTCAACAAAATTATCAATTAACCTTGCATCGGAAGGAACAGTTTCCTTCAATTTTTTAGGGTCGCAAAGAGAAACCGGAATGCAACCAATAATCCCTGCATCAACGGAGAGGCCACCGAAGTCGCCATCGCCACCTGTCCCGATTACTCGGCAGGTTTCACCCTTGTATTCAAAATCCACTCCATCATGTCGCATGATTGAACAGAAATCGCCCCATTCCGCATCGGGAATGACATAGCAAGGGTCGCCTAAATAGTATTCACTCATGGCTTCACCTCCACGCCATAAGTGTTACAATAATGACACTCGGAACAAATGCGCCCTGCTTGAACATCATGTAGTGGGTCATCCTTGATACGACAACTTTGGGAGCATACTTCACAATCTTCGTAGCCATCTGCAACTTTGTATTCACTCACGATACCACCTCCACGCATTCATTACAAAACTCACATACTGATGGGATATTTCGCTTGGTTGTTTTCATAGCAGAACAATGTTTGCATTCAAAGATGCGATGCCCCATGCTTGTCGGTGAACGGTGAACTTCTCGCCATACATAATTATGTCTCATTCAACCACCTCAATTTCTCTTGATTCTGCCGTCGCACTACAAATTTTACAGGTAGCACTAAAACAAATCATATTGTAATCATCGTAGTATTCCACAATCCAATCGTGATGGCCGTTTTCTTCGCAAATCTTAAGACTCATACTTGAAACCCCCTAACGATAACTTGAGGGGTAAAATCGGGAAACAAAGTCTCCAATTTGTGCCTCAAGCGAGTTATTTCATCCAATAATTCTTCATTAAGAACAATAACTCCATTCCATGTTGAGGCTAATTCATAACCAATAATAAATACCTTACCCAATGTTTCATCTTCTCCATCTTGAAAACTACTATCTTGTCCTATGCCCCATGCGGCAGAACTCTCATAACCAAATGTGATTTGTGAAGGCATTCCTTCTTTCCAATCCTCATTACGGTATGTATATTCCTCATATTTTTCATCCATATAATCAGTAAATGAATCATGGTTGTCTAAACAATCACCAAATTGGTATTCTTCCATAACTACTGCTACACATACTTGGGTTGGGTCACTCATAAGTTAAGGGTGTGCCAACAGGTTAATAAAGATTGTCATCACTAAATGCTAATCCAAAAAGAAATAAAAGCAAGAGGCCAAAACATTCAGTCATTTTTTAACCTCAATGAAATACATTCCACAATTCCTACAAACTAATGATTTGTCAATGTCACATTGACTTTTACAAGGGCCACCCTGTTGAATATATTGAGTCAGCGAATCTCCCTCCACTTTTCAGTAAAATTATCGCTAAATAAATAATTAGTAGTGCGATATTTGATAATCAATGAACCAAAGATTAGTAGCATGGTGAGTGCAATACCTTGTTGGATTGTAAATGCAATACTACCAATATAGCCCGCATAAGCAAACCACATGATATTATTTAATAATAAAATCAATGTTGTCCATAATGAAAAATCATCCGATTGTTTCCTTCGTATTAAGCGAGTCAATTGTGGAATCCAATGAGCATTAGTTACAACAGCGACAATAGACATGAAAATCTCAATTGTCTGTGCATCCATACCACTCACTCTTCTTCGCCCATCTCATCCCAATATGCTATGAATTCTGTTGCAGTTCCTACAAATATAAACTCGGCCTCATCTTCATTTTCCTTTACAGTTATTGTATCAAATTCAGTTAAGGTTCGGATGAATGAAAGAACAGAATTGGTAAATATACTCACATTGTCTTCTTCACGAAATACAATGTAATTTACTTTGTCCATAATCAAATAACCCATTTTCCCTTGTTCATTGAATATGAAATCATCGTCGTATTTATATCCAATAGATTCAAAATATGAAAGAATCTTAGATTCGTTGGCCGGGTTGTCCTTGCTTTGTTGTATTCCTATCATCAACATAACCCGTTGTTGTTAGGACAGGTTATTAAACCTTCACATGAAACGGTCTTCACAAAATTGCATCATTTCTGTGCGAAAAGAAATCCATTCATCCATATCTTCTGCGTGTTCATCTGTCATTGGCTTTATTGGGCGATTTTTCCCATAGTGTAAAGCATAAGCCTCATCTAATTGCTGATACTCAAGTTTATGCACCGAATGTAAATTACCTGTATAATGAGTCATTACATAAGATGCTAAAATATCATCCCCTTTACTATGGATTAAGTTTCTCATGTGTTCATCAAGATTCCAATACTCATGTAAGATTAAACCACAGTATTTTCTATCCATTACATATAGACGACCACAAATCGGGGCTTTAGGGAAATACTCTTCACCATATGTCCCATCATCTTTTGGCCCTCTTCCAAAAAATGTATGAAAACAATTTGGTTCGTTAATCCACTCATCTCGGAGTTTTACTAATGAGTCATAGGGTAAAATAAAATCATCATCTTGTAGCAAAATCATGGGGTTTTGTGAAAGCGTCCCGGTGCAAAAACGAGTAATTAAACCGAAATCTTCGTTATTTTTACAATTTATGACTTTTACGATGTCATATCCCTCTCCAAACTCTATGTGTTCTTCGGGATTATTATTCCAAATTATGATTTCATCAATGAGGTCATCGTGAAAAATATACTCATCAACAATACTTCGTATATTGGAAACCCTTTTCCAAGAAAGAATGCCTACTGAAAACTTCATTCTAAATCCTCCAAAAAGTCATCAACAAAATAAGTGTCAAAATCTGTTACCCTTTGTTCGGGCTTGAACATAGAAGTTTCTATCTGTGAATGGAATAGCATATCATATGTATTCACACCTTCATCCTTGCCTATGTTTTGTAAAAATGAGGTGTGTGGGGCAATCTCATAGCGACCATTCCTCCAATAATGTGCCATCGGATTCGCCCACGAACCTTTGGCATCTAAATCCACATGATTCAAGAACTCATCTCCCTGTGGTATCGGATTCGGCATCGTATCTTTGAAGGTGACTCCAAACCAAACATCTATCTCTTCCCATACTCGTTTCCAAGTCGCCCAACCTTGACAAGTGAACCTATCTCTAATTCCTACAATGTTAGGTTCTAACCAATCACCATCCAAACAAATATCATTCCATTGTGGGTTGGTGTAACTCGTAATTGAGAATATAGCATCATTATATTCATATTTGTCTAAATTGTATTCTAAGAATCTCAAACAATCGGGATGAAGGACTGTATCATCTTCAAAATGGATTACTCGTTCTGCCCTGTCAAAACCTTTCTTTAGAATGAATCCTGTATTTCCGGCACACCCAAGATTTTCTTGATGAACAAATGTTTCATAATCTAATTTGGATTCTCTCAAAATAGCAACCATTTCTGTTTGTCTTTGAGGATAACCACCATCAATAGAAACAAGAAGGATATAATCATCAATACCTTCGGCAGTTTCAAGTGACTTAATTACTTCTTCAAAATAATCGGGTCTGCGCCAAGCCGCTAAGGTTATGACTTTCACTTCCAACCCTCAATACATAAAACATAATTTCCATAAGGGAAAGGTTCTCGGTATTTGTGGGCTTTGATAGATTTAACTTCGGGTTCATGTTCCCATAAATAATTCAAAGCCGGAGGCCATGTATCACCACTTAAGTCAAAACCATGTTGAGTCTTAAGATAACCAAAACAATTCAAACGATGTAAGTTTTCTTCCAACCAATCATCAAGACCACTATTGTAACCAATAGGGACTGTGACAAAACATGAATCGCCTTGATTCAAAATTTGTTGAAGTGAGTTTGGGGCCGCATCTGCATCCACCAAGTTCTGTCGCTCACCACTTCCATCATAATCTGTCGTTCCAATATGTTCAATGGTTGAGATTGCCAAAATGTTATATCCTGTCAAATCTATGTTCTCCATAAAATCTGCAATTGTAGCCTTTTCGTCATAAGGGTCTATGACTTCGTGAGAAATCTCAAAATAACCACCTTCGGCATAGTAAGGAATAACTGCTCCAACTTCCATAACTTTATCCTTTTGCTCAAGCCATCGGAATGCTAATTCTAATTCAACACATCGTTCATTTTGCCATGTTTGATTATAACCCGACATGAAATAATCTTTCTTCTCTAAAATTCGCCAATCAACACTCATAATTTTTCACCAAGTCTTTCTAAATCGTTCTTCACCATTTTCCGCACCAACTCATTAAACGAGGTTTTAGATTCCCAACCTAAGATTTCTTTTGCTTTTGAAGCATCGCCACGAAGCACATCAACTTCTGCGGGTCGGAAAAAGCGAGGGTCTTGGATTACAAAGTTCTCCCAATTATCAATACCTACATAGTCAAATGCAATATCTAAAAATTCTCGGATTGAATGTGAGTGGCCTGTCGCAAGAATAAAATCGTCGGGTTCATCTTGTTGCATCATTAACCACATACCCTCAACATAATCGGGCGCATAACCCCAATCTCTTTTTGAATCAAGATTACCAAGCGCAATTTTATCTTGAAGACCTAACTTTATGCGAGCAACACCATCGGAGATTTTACGGGTGACAAACTCAATTCCTCTTCTTTCGGATTCGTGATTAAATAAAATACCATTACAAGCAAACATATTGTGCGACTCTCGGTAATTCTTCACCATCCAAAAAGCATAAAGTTTTGCTACCCCATAAGGAGAGCGTGGATAGAAAGGAGTTGTTTCTTTTGAAGGGTTCTCAACCATTTGTCCAAACATCTCACTTGTTGAGGCTTGATAGAATTTTATTTTATTCTGTATATCTTGTTGATATTCACGAATTGCTTCAAGAAGTCGGAGGACACCCAATCCATTAACATCACTTGTTTGCATTGGGATATTCCAAGACGAACCTACAAATGATTGTGCGGCAAGATTATAAACTTCATCGGGACAGGATTCTTTCAATGCACGGTATAAAGAATTTTGGTCGGTCATGTCGGCTGTAATGAAATGAAACTTTTCATTATCTTCAAGGTGTGCAGTATTTGTTCTATTCTTTACAGAAGAACGGCGTTCAATACCATAGACCACATATCCCTTCTCCAATAAGAAATCTGCCAAATGACTTCCATCCATTCCATTAACTCCCGTTATCAATGCTGTTCTCATGTTAAGTTCTCCATAAATTGAATTAAACGAGTCATTTCTTCATGCTCTCTAACCTTTAAGTGTTCAATGCGTTTATAACCTTTCTCCTTGAGTTCTTCATATTCTTCATCATCAAAGAGGATTTCTTCAATAGTCTCCACCCATTCTGTGCTGTTGCATCCATAAGGCATCACTGTTGCTCCATCTCCTACTGCTTCAATGATGGATGGGTAGTCTTGAACCAATACAGGAACTCCATGAACCATAGGTTCAACCGCCGCCATACCGTATCCCTCAAAACGACTTGGGAATACAAATATATCGGTAGCATCCCAAACATCCTCCATCCGTTCAACATAAGGTAGTATCTCCACCCTGCCATCACGAACTGCCCAAGAATCTGCTATCATTGATAAAAAGTCTTTCTTTTCTCCACCATAGCCTCCGAGCAATACTCGGTATGTCCATTTATTAGCATAATCATTTATTAAATCTGCCATGTATGAACGACCTTTGTGATACATCGGATTTATCATGGTGATATTTACTTTTTCCAATTTTTCCTTGTTCTCGGTCTTATTATGTATAAATGGGTGCATGACGCAACTCGGCGTTGTGTTAAATGGGTCAATAAATGTGTTTGACCATTCGCTACATGAAACTATAAAATCGGGATTAAAATATAGTGGAGAGTCAATTGCCCAATACCCCAATGAATCTCCCCAAAAAGGAGAATCATAAGTGAAACACCCCTTAATATGTTTTTCCATTAGAATCTCCTTGACCAAATCCCAATCTTGATAATCTTTGAACAATGCTTCACCATACAAACGAATTTTCTTATCTAAGTCAAAGTGTAATGCTCCAACTTTAATGTTCAGTTCCTTTACATCGGAAATAAACTCTTGAAATGGATAGCCAAGTGTTCGGCAATTGCTGACAATAATATGGGTATAATTTTCTCCTTTAATATGTTCATAAGCATCCTCTAACCAAATCTTCATTCCTCTCGTATCTGCAAGGTTGGTTGGCTTGTCAATACTAATGCGGTGAACATACTCCGTTCCATTGTCCATTTTATCCTCTTCGCCTCTTGGTGTGATTCCCCACGCTTCAACACCTGCTTTATTGAATTCTTCAATTAGGCGACTATTATATTTTTCAGCACCGCCAAAATCGGGAGGCCAATGTAAAGCAACAAGTCCTATTTTCAAATACACCAACTCCAACGACTTCGCTCAACCTTTTGAAGAAATCCTTTTCGTTCCAAATCATCTATTGCGCTAATAACTTGATGGCGATTTAATCCACCATTTCTTCCAATCTTAATTGCGATTTGGTTTTGTGTTAAATCTCCATGTATTTGTAGGGCTTCTGCAACCTTTCGGTGCATTACTTGTTCCCTGTTTTCAACATGAGCATCATGTGGATAATAGCACTCTTTATTCATATTTTTATCCCTTTGAATGACACCATCCTCACATAATTCATACAACCAACGAGTCATTTTGGGCCTCCAATGAGAATTTTCCTTTCTTAAAATGCGTAATATGCCTGTTTTAGTGATTCCGCTTTGACTATTATCCACTACCTCAACAATATCTGTCAAACATTTCATCACCTTTTGATATTCTTTACGAGGCAATCCCCTATGACGCAATCCATTGATGGGTGGTTTTAACTGTGTCTTAATCTCCACCACTTGAGGCTGTTTAGCGGCTAATAGCGCACCTCTAATAGCCTCCACTTCCAAGTTAGGGTATGCACTCGCATTCTCATCTAAGACAATCGCAATAAGCGAGTCCATATCCGTTCCCCGATTCAATGCTCGGAGATACGGTTTGATGATGTTATCAATCTCCATACTGTCTCCATTGTAGGAAGGAGTATCTAATCCTTCTTGAGTGGCTCAAACTCTTCATAGGCTTCATTTACTGCCCAAAGGATATGCGGCCTACCATCAACATTATTAGCAGTAGGGAATGAAGAAAACACAGGCATTCTCATAACAGTATCGGCAACCCTCACACGCTCGGCACGACTCAACGATAATGAATTATCAAGAACAATATATTGAAATATCTCCTTCTTGAGTGCGAACTCCTTCTTACGAAGGAATGTCTTAATTGATGCCCTCACTTGTCTTGTCTGTTGCTGTCCAATTCGTCTGCTACTATTGCCCATATTGCGACCACATACTTGACCCTTTATGAACCTTTTGACGACCAAGGGGCTACTAAACGGCAGTTTTAAGCCTTCCAAGGGGCTACATAACGGCAGTTTTGAATTACCAAGGGGCTACTAAACGGCAGTTTTGAACCTCTCCACTAAACGATGCACTAAGAGCCAATTATGCCTGTAAATAGAAAACCAAGGGGCTACTAAACGGCAGAAGGGGCTACAAAACGGCAGTTTCAAAATACATATAGAGAGAGTAACACTTCTCTCCACTCACTTCTTACTTCTGCTAAAATTCACTTGAATACCTTCTGCTAAAACCTCAATTTCAACAGATAATTTCATCCCTTTTGGAGTCCACTTTAATTCATTATCAATCAATTTCTTAATCTCGCCTTCCATAAACTCTTCACCTACTGTTTTCATATTCATCACCATAATTAAGGTTCTCTTTTATCTCTTTCTTCAAAGAAGCATTCAGCCAAAGCCCAACGCATTGAAGTTTTTCTATCGCAATCCTTTTCTGCTCTTATTTCAATAGCCCTCTTACAGACTCTCTTCCAACCTACTTTCAAATATGCTTCTCGCCCACACTCATCATACTCAACATAGACTTCGGGGAAAAATTCATGGTAGTCCCTTGGGTATGTAATCTCTTCAAACCACTCTTCAAGGGTCTTCTTAACCACTACCTCCTTCCGTGTTTGTCGCATTGGTATTCCACCAAATGACAAACTATCGCTCAATTCTTTCCAACCATTATCTCTCGCCATCTTTTTTTCGCCTCAAATCATCTAATATCTTCACACCTATAAACTTATCTATGTCTCATTCTCTTTTATTTTAATTAAAATTAAACAACCGTTCACAAAATCTCGGACGCTTCCTCCCTGTGGTGCAACCACA
>Ga0307995_1002704_pt1 | contig 10196 bp, 7 predicted proteins | sample EllFjometagen262_FD_203132 | JGI IMG/M metagenome (GOLD analysis project Ga0307995, IMG submission 203132) | Marine microbial communities from Ellis Fjord, Antarctic Ocean - #262 | ecosystem: Environmental > Aquatic > Marine > Unclassified | place: Southern Ocean | collected 2014-11-02
TTACAGATGCTTCATCAGATCCATGGTTTGCACCAGCAGGTTTGCTTAGAGGAGCTTTAGGAAGTGTAGTAAGAGCAGAAAGAAAATTAACATCAGGTAATAGAGATACTTTATACGAAGCAAATGTTAACCCAATAGCAACATTCCCAGGAAGTGGAGTTGTAGTATTTGGACAAAAAACATTACAGAAAAGAGCAAGTGCTTTAGATAGAGTAAATGTGCGTAGATTATTAATTGCACTTAAAGGATATATAACACAAGTATCAGATAACTTAGTATTTGAACAAAATACAAATGCAACAAGAAACAACTTCTTAGCAAATGTAAACCCATACTTAGAATCAGTACAACAAAGACAAGGATTATATGCTTTTAAAGTAGTAATGGATGCTACAAACAATACACCGGATGTAATTGATAGAAATGAGCTAGTAGGTCAGATTTACTTACAACCAACCAAAACAGCAGAATTCGTTATTTTAGATTTCAATGTTTTACCAACTGGAGCAACATTTCCTGAATAAAAAAAATAATTACAATATTTATAATAAAAATATATAACAATGGCAGTATTAGACCCAAACGAAATATTTTACACAGCATTCGAACCTAAACAAAAGAACAGGTTTATACTGTATGTAGATGGAATTCCTTCATACCAAATTAAAGGTATGGGAGCAGTTTCATTAACCCAAGGTACAGTTCAATTGAACCATATCAACGTTGCAAGATACGTAAAAGGTAAAACACTTTGGAACACGATTCAAATGACATTATTTGATCCAATTACTCCAAGTGGTGCTCAGGCATGTATGGAATGGGTTAGATTACACCATGAATCAGTAACAGGTAGAGATGGTTATAGTGATTTCTATAAAAAGGATTTAACTATGAACGTATTAGGACCTGTAGGTGATATCGTTTCAGAATGGATTATCAAAGGAGCTATGATTACTGATGCTAATTTCGGAGATTATAGTTGGGATGATGAAAGTGCAGCAGTAGAACTACAATTAACAGTTCAACCTGATTACTGTATCTTAAATTTCTAAGAAAACAATTAAATAATTTATCAAAATTGCTTGGCTCACGCCAAGCTTTTTTGTATTTTACATATGTATGAGTGATAACAAAGTTTTAATTAAATAAAGATTATATGAGTGAATTTAAATTCCCAACGGAAGAAATCGAATTACCGTCTAAAGGATTAATTTATCCTAAAGACAATCCACTATCTAGTGGTAAGGTAGAAGTAAAATATATGACTGCGAAGGAAGAAGATATCCTATCAAACCAATCCTTTATCCAAAAGGGTGTCGTGTTAGATAAACTATTAAAGTCCGTGATAATAAATAAAGACATAAACATTGACGATTTAATCGTAGGTGACAAAAATTCATTATTAATAGCCACTAGAATTTTAGGGTATGGTAAGGAATACAACATAACAGTTAAAGGAGTTGATTATGTTATAGATATGACAACTTTAGAACATAAGGACATTGATAAGTCAACATTCGTAAGAGGTGAAAACGAATTCCCCTTTACTTGCCCTTCAACGGGCACAGTATTAACATACAAACTAGCCACGGGTAAAATTGAAAAAAATATAGATAGAGAAATAGCAGGTCTTAAAAAAATCAACAAAGAAAATTCATCTGAATTAACTACTAGATTAAAATATTTAATATCTTCTGTAGATGGAGATAGTGAAACAAAAACAATTAGAGAATTTGTAGACTATAGATTCTTAGCAAGGGACTCAAGGTCATTCAGAGAACACGTAAATAAAACTCAACCAGATGTAAACTTATCTTATATTTTAGATAATGGAGAGGAGGCTTTAATCCCTATTGGGATTAACTTTTTTTGGCCTGACTACAACTAACTCTCCTCAGGTTAGAATTAACCTCTTCAACATAATTCATCAAATTATCTTCCACGGTAAGGGTGGGTATGATTTCTATACAGTGTATAATATGCCTATATGGTTAAGAAAATACACATTCAATGAGATAAAAAACTTTTATTCCGAGGAAAAGAAAGCCACCGAAAGTGCATCTAGTGGTGGTAAGGGTGCAAAAAATCTAGTTAACCCCGATGGTAAGGTAAACACACCTGCATTTTCCGAAGCAAGTAAACCATACAAGGGGCAAACAAGTTATAATTAGTAATATTTATAATAAAATCACCTAGATGTCAAAAGAGCAAGAAAAAAATGCTATAAGTATAAAACAGTTAATGGCCGATCAAAATCGGTTATTAGCTGAGCAAAATAAACTAGCAAAGGATAGATTAGGCACAGATAAAGATACACTAACAAATAGCCAAGACATATCCAACGTACTAAAGGATCAAACAAAACTATTAACCTTCCAAAAGGCAGAGAAAAGTGCCATATTAAGATCCACTAACTCTATAACAAAACTATCAGAAAAACTTACTTCTTTAAGTAAAAAAGAGTTGGGTGATAGTAAGGCGATATCAAACTTAGCAAAAGACAGAGCTAAGATAAATAAGGATATAATTTTACTAAAGAATACTCAAAGAAATCTTACTAAAAACACAAAAGGCCTTACCGAAGACCAGTACAAGTTAAACGTTAACTTAGCAGATAGTATAGAGGATCAAATAAACAATGCAATAGCCTTAAAGGTTGAATTGCAAACTATTGAAAATGTAGCAGGTAAAATATCAGAGTCCTCAGGTGTTAAAAATTTCCAAGGAATTACTGAATTTGTAAAATCAGTCCCAGGGTTATCAGGATTTTCAAGTACTTTCGAAGCAGCAGCCGACGCCTCTAAGGATATAGCCGCCGAAATGGAGGGTACTAATTTTGGTATTGAGAAATTTAAACTTTTAAGAGATGAAGGTGTAGGAATGCAAGATGCTTTAGAACAGGCAGGTATTTCTGCTAGTGATCTAAAAATTAATGGGGGGAAAGGATTCTCACAAGGTGCCATAGATATAGCATCAATGGACGCAGGGGCTGCAAAATTAAAATCATCATTTAAAAAGGCACTGGGTCCTATAGCTATATTAGCCTTTATTGCCAATGAGATGTTTGCGGCTTTAAAGGCATCAGATGCCTCAACCGGTGAATTAGCTAAGAATATGAATATGTCATATTCCGAGGCCAGTTCATTACGTTCCGAACTCCAATCAATTTCAAATCTTTCAGGTGATGTACTAATAAACTCAAAAGGATTACAAGAATCCCTCATAGCGGTTAATGCCGAATTAGGAACTAATGTAATGCTTAACTCAGAAAACCTAAAGACTTATACCCTACTAAGGGAGGCATCAGGACTTTCAATGGAAGACCAAAAGGGTATAGTTGCCTTAACAAACGCCACTAAAGGTAACGCCGAAGATATTACAAAAGAAATTTTAGGCCAAGCAAAAATAACAGCAACTAATAATAAAGCAGTCTTAAATGAAAAAACACTATTAAAAGACATCTCAAATATATCAGCGGCAACAACATTATCCTTTGGTAAAGATGCTGGTTTAATAGGAGAAACAGTAGCTACTGTAAAATCTTTAGGTATGGAAATGAGTAAAGTAAACGCAATAGCGGATAGTTTACTTGATTTTGAGTCCTCTATAGAAAACGAACTGTCAGCAGAATTGTTATTAAACAAGGATTTAAATTTAGAAAAAGCAAGACAATATGCGCTAAATAATGATTTAGCAGGGGTAGCTAGAGAGATAGCAGAACAAGCAGGAACATCTGCCGAGTTTGGGGAAATGAATAGAATCAAACAGGAATCATTAGCCAAAGCTGTTGGTATGGGTAGAGAAGAACTAGCAAAGACCTTATTTGTCCAAGAGCAAATAGGAAATTTATCAAAAGAAGAAGCAGACTTAAGGGAACAAAGGATAAATAAATTACAAGAAGAAGGTTTATCCAATGAGCAAATTAAAAAGAAACTTGGGGAAGAATCTTTTAAGGATTTACAAAACCAAGCATCCGTACAAGAGAGACTAAATAAATCAGTTGAAAAGTTAAGGGAAGTATTTATATCCATAGCGGGCCCAGTAATGCAATTAGTCTCTCCAATCATCGACTTACTCATCCCGGCTATAACATCTATAGTTTGGCTACTCGAACCCGTCTTTACCATGTTTAGAGGTATATCTGAAATATTAACAGGTAGCTTTGATACCCTTTCAGGGTGGGAGTTAGCACTAGGGGGTATGGCAGTAACCGTAGGTGTATTTTATGCTACTATGAAGGGAATAGCAGCAGTCCAAGGGGTTATAAACGTATTAAAAGCCTCAGAGAATAGCCTAAGTTTAAAAGGTATTGCAATAGCAATAAGAGAAAAAGCAATAAAATACAGTTCGGCTATAGTAGAGGTTGTTAAGGGTGCGTGGTCAAGTTTTGGACCAATCCCTATTGTTGGTGGTATTTTAGCCGCGGGGGCGGCTATTGCTGGTATCGCGTATTTAGCATCAAATTCTAAAAAAGCAGGTGACGTTAACTCCCCAGCGGATGGTAAAACACAAATATCTACCAAAGAAGGGGGATTATTTGAGTTATCCAAAAATGACGATATAGTAGCATTCCCGGGAGCATCAAAAATGGCGGCAAACGCACAAGGTGGTAGTAACACAACCGTTGTTCAAGCACCTGAAAATAAGAAAACAAACGAACTTTTAGAGGCTATATTTAAAGTACAAAATAAACAACCTCAATTATCATCAATAGGTTTATACGAAGTACAATAATTTAATATTTATAATAAAACACACAATTATGAGCTTATTAGACAAATTAATATCGGGCCAAGCGGCGGCAACAAGTTTGAGTGGTACAACACCAAACACACCAGAATTCCAAATGTCTACTCTACATAAAGAGTATTCTACTATAGGAAATCCTGCGGCTAACGCAGTAACTCCTTTAAACGGAGTTCTACCCCAACCTTCAAATTTAGAATCACCAACAGCACCTACAAGATATTTGGATAACCTCCCAGGTTAATAGTAGGATATGGCGTTAGTTAACATGACCACCAACCTTAAATCATTAAGGTATGGCAAAGATACAGTTGGAGGAGGAAATAGTAACCAACCTTATGTAAAAGCACAAATCCCAGACGATCTTTCTGATGTAGGAAGAACAGGTGGTCCAGATTTTTTACTACGAGGAGGTACACTATTACCTAAGATTATTATTAAGGATGTTTCGAGAATGGCTCAAATGTTCTTTGACTTTAAATCACCTAAGGGTCCTTTATTTATAGCAAAACAAAATTTACTATCTTTAACTAATGTTAATTCAAGTGCTGGTTACGAACCTTTCGTAGAAAAAAAAGGTGAAGGATTTTTAGGTCAAATAGGAGCATTTATTAAAAACAATATTTCTATAAACCAAGGTATCTACACACCTCTATCTACATTAGGTCAAACTGCTGGTAATGCTTTAGGAATTCATTTAAATAAACAAGGATTAAACCCCCTTGCAAAAACCTCTATAGGATCCAAAGACGGAAACACCCTTTTGGGCCTACCTACATATTTAAACACTATTTATACCCCGGGTATTAACGGTAATAAAAGTAGATTATTACCTCTGGTGGATAAAATTAACACGAACACTACAGATAACGTATTATACACATATAGTGGCGGGCCTGGTGCTACCTTAGGGGTAGGTAAGACTAATATTATGATGGTTGGAGACCAAAGAACGGGTGTCAACAATATTTATACTATAAGACAACAACCTAAAGTAACATGGGGGTCTCCTCAGGACTTTTCATTTACTTCATCACCTTTCACACCACCTTCATTCTCATATTCATTATCACCTCCACCTGTCTCTAATTTTGGTCTTAGCACCTTTAACCCTTCCCTAAATACTAACAGTATTGGAAGTGGAGGAAAAACTTCTTATACTATAGGAGGTAGGAATATTAGCCCAACAGTAAATGATGATAGTCTAAGTAATGACATTACAAATGATCAATTTCTTAGAGTAGGAGCTAGTGCTGCTTATTTAGGAAATAATTTTATATTACAAAATGCAAACACTTCAATTAAGGAGGCGTTTTTAGGAAATGGTAGAGCAAAAACTTTTAGTGTTTATGAGACCAGTATTAACCCCTTTTCTTTAGTTACAAAAACTGATGAAGGAGCGTTCAAGAGTGGTATACAAAATATAATTTCAAGACAAGTTCTCACACAAGAACAAATATCATCCTATGTACCAACAAGTAAGGATAACCTATCAAAACCATCATTTACGACTGTAATTGCACCTAGTGGTTCTCAAGAAATCCCTGCTACTTTAGATTATACAAGAAAAAACATTGAATCCCGAGTAAATCTAGGTGATCCTGGTAAGCGTGGGAATTTAAGTAGCTACACTATTGGTAAAAGATTAGAGGGTACAAACACACCAGACTCTGCTTTATTAAATGAAAGAGGAGCATTAGATAAAATTACTGCTCTTCCTATATACCAATCAAGTGGTGTAACTGGTAATACAGTTAAAAATGATTTAGTAAAATTCAGAATTGGTGTTATAGATAACGATAACCCATCTTTAAAAACTTATGTTCATTTTAGAGCATTTATTGATAGCTTCTCAGATTCGTATTCTGCAGATTGGAAAGCCAACTCTTACATGGGTAGAGGAGAAAAATTTTACAAATATAGTGGGTTTGATAGAACAGTAAGCATGGCTTGGACGGTAGCTGCTCAATCTAAACAAGAACTTATACCAATGTACCAAAAATTAAATTACCTAGCATCAGTATGTGCACCTGACTATTCAGATGCCGGATATATGAGGGGTAATTTAGTAACTTTAACTGTAGGTGGTTATTTCCAGGAACAGGTAGGTATTATGACTGGTCTTAACTTTGATATACCACAAGAATCCCCTTGGGAAATAGCAATACCTGATAATAATAATATTTTAACAACAGGTGCAGAGGGTAATGAAATTTTCACTGACCCCTCAGTTAAAGAAATGCCCTTAATTGTTAAAGTAACAGGGTTTAATTTTATTCCAATTCACGATTTTGTTCCTAGAGTACAACAAAATTCCTTTGCTAATGGGAAACCAGTAGGATCAGGAGGAACATTTGTTGGAAAATATGGAAAAGAGCATTACATTAACCTAGCAGCGGGTTCAGGAAATAACTATGACGGTCAAGGTGATAATTTAAATTATATTCCTAAAAAATAATAATGAGCAGATATACAAAAATAAAAACTACCTCAATAGAAACCAAAAAGGGTTTAAGGGGCACTCCATATTATAGAGGTGTTAAATATCCTGCAATTCCTTTAGAATTTTCGGATATATATGTTTATGCTGAAGAGGGGGATAGGTTTGATATTTTAGCTCAACAATACTATGGCAATTCATCACTTTGGTGGATTATTACAACAGCAAACGATTTTTTAAAACAAGATTCCTATTTCTTACCTTTAGGGGTTCAAATAAGAATCCCTACATCAATAGGAGCGATACAAGCAGAATATGATTTATTAAATCAAAGAAGATAAAAGGTTATGGGACAATTAGTAGGAGAAGCTTTTGACGATTTTGTAAAAAACCAAATAACTATCCGCCAACAAACTGCTGGTAGTGGTTTTGATGGTAGTAGGACACCTGAGCAACTCCAGATCCAAAATAACCAAAATTCTTTTTTAAAATTAGGTTCATCAGTTAGATTCCTAACTACCCCTGAAATTGTAGCAGAACTTAAACTTACCGCCCCAAATCTTACAGAAGAAGAATATAAAAATAGTGACAGAAGAAATGGTGCCGATAGAATAGAAGCTATAGGATTAACAAACCCTGAGAATTTTATGGGGAATAAGTTAGCGAAAAAAACAGTATTGTTTAACTCAACCTCTGAAGTAATATCTTCTGTAAAAGACAGAGAAGGAAAAGGCACACACGGGACTTACAACTTTAGATCAGGAGTAAGCCAAACAGGTGACATATGGAATAATTCAAATGCATACGGTTTAGGAGGAAGTCAACAAGGTTTAACTCCACCCCCAGGTCTAATAGATGCTAAAGTAGAAGCCTTAAACAGGGGTTCAATTAGAAAAGCTACAGTTAATATTAAGGCACACAACAAATTTCAATTTGAATTAATCGAGTTACTGTACTTACGACTAGGGTATACCATGTTGTTAGAATGGGGTAATGATAAGTTCATTAACAATGAAGGAAACCTCCAACAAATGGGTAATACCTTAATGGAAGATATTTGGTTTCAAGATTTTAAAACTTACAATTTTACTAAATTAATTAAGGATGTAGGTAAGTATAGAGAGACATATAGTGGTAATTATGATGGGTTTATAGGTAAGGTATCTAATTTTTCTTGGGATTTTGATCGAGATGGTACTTATAATATCACCCTAAACTTGATATCAGTAGGGGATGTAATAGAATCAATAAAAGTTAACAATCCTGCAGATATTAAAACAGAAAAGGAAATAGAGGAAATTCTAAATGGGTACAATACAGGAATTAGTGGTCTAGAAACTACATTAACTAAATCTTCCCTTGTTACAAATGCAGGTACCTCTCCCCTGGCATATGATTTATTTACCGATATTGTAGATAGTAAAGGAAGTTTAAAATGGTGGGGATACAAATACCCTTACTTAAACTTGTATTGGAGTTTAAACCTCCCTGAAGAAAAAGCAGGTGGGGATATGTTAGCCCAAATAAAATCATTAAATGATGGTGAGGGAGTAGATATTGACCGATTTGGTTATTATTTAACACTAGGAGAATTATTACAAAAGATAAAAACATTTTGTATTCCTAAATTGTCAAATGGTTATATGTTAGACATAGATACAAATGTAGATGAGACTATAATGTCTGCCTATCCTAACCAAATATCTTTAAACCCCAAAATTGCTCTAGTAAAACCAAAATTTCTGGATGATCTTTCCTTAAACAATTATAATGAATTTTCTGCTAACAAAACTGGTATAAAATCATATTGGGACTTTGCTAAGAGAATGAATGATTGGATGGTAACTGAAAATGATGGAAGTATAATATATGGAAAAACTCTAAATGTTTACTTAAATTATGACTTTATATCTAATGCTTTAGACAAAGTAACTAAAAAGGGGGAAATATACTTATTTAAATTTCTACAAGAAATATGTGATGGTATTAACAGTGCACTAGGTGGGGTACCAAATTTAGAACCTATTATAAGCGATGATAACGTTATAACCATTCAAGACCAAAATAGAATTAGAGGGATTGAAAATAGTTCTTTTAAAAGTAAATTTGACACTACTTCAAGTTTTGAGCTTTATGGTTATAATCTTAAAGGTAGAGGCGAAGGAAATAAACTAATACCTACCTCTAATATTGTTAGAGAGTTTGGATTTAAAACAAAGATAGGACCAGACTTAGCATCTATGATATCTATTGGGGCTACAGCTAATGGAACTTCAACTAAAAACTATGATGCAACCGCTTTTTCAAGTTGGAATACTGGGTTAAGGGACCAATATCAATACGGTCTTAAAGATCCCCCACAAATGAACAAGGATAAAATAACCAATTTAGATAATATTTACGCTCCTCTTACCTTAAAACAAGTTAATGAGTTGTATGTCCACTTTACTACAAAGGGAGTATTAGATAAGAGGAGCTTTTTAGGGATTTTCGCGAGAGCCTCTAATGACACTGTATCTACAATATTTGGAAAGTCTTCAACAGGTAAAAGAGATGTAGATGACTCACCAGTTACTAATAAAAACTATAATAATGTTTTTTGGGCTAAATATATAGAGGAAGTAATAGAAGATGTAGAAAATAACAATACTCCCCCTGAACCTGAAGAATTACAAAAATTCGCAGATGGTTACATCAGATACCTAATTCAAGGTTTTAGAGGAAAAATACAAGGACAAACAGAACTTAAAGGTTATTATTTTCATTTAAATGACGAATACATAAAACAAGGAAAACAATCCTTTAAAGGGTATGTTAATATTCTTGATAATGCTTTATACGCGGCTACAGGAACACCCTCTACTAAAATAGGATTTATACCTTTAAACTTAGATTTAACTTGTGATGGGATTTCTGGAGTAAAAATGTATCAAAAACTAAATATTAGACAAGAATTTTTACCACAACAATATCCGGATGCTTTAGAATTTTTAATATCTAAAGTCAACCA
>Ga0307995_1002710_pt1 | contig 10179 bp, 8 predicted proteins | sample EllFjometagen262_FD_203132 | JGI IMG/M metagenome (GOLD analysis project Ga0307995, IMG submission 203132) | Marine microbial communities from Ellis Fjord, Antarctic Ocean - #262 | ecosystem: Environmental > Aquatic > Marine > Unclassified | place: Southern Ocean | collected 2014-11-02
TTGATAACAAATCTGCGGCAGAATTTAACAAAATAGACTGCTGTTGTGATATAGTTAATTTAGCTTTGTTACTGTCTTGCAGTCTTAGTTTTTCAGCCAATGCTAATGTCAAACGTTCTTCTAATGTCGCCTCAACTAAAGATGAGCTTTTTTTCAATTCACTAAACTCATTCTCACGCTTGAATAACTCGGAAGTTATTTTTTCTATTTCTCTTCTATATTCCTGAGAATTTAATAAAGCCTCGGTAAGGGTTTTATTCAAATCATTTTTAACGGTTCTTGCCGCAGCCAATAATGTTAACGTATTCTCAGCTCTTTTTCGCTGTTCTTCTAATGCTAGAGCCATCGATGCAAGTTCAGCTGTACTATTTCTTAACTTCTCCCGCAAACTTTCTACAATTGCCATTTGAGTTAAGCGTTTCTTCTCTTCTGTTGATAACTTTTCTGATTTTTCATTCAGCTTTGATTGCAGTACTTCTTTAGCTGCCAATTCAATCAATCGTTTCTTGTCCATTGCATCAAGATCTGCATTTAATTCACTAACTGATATCTCTAATTCAATCACTTCTGAATTTGTAGTGGCTATTGATGCCAAAGCGTCCTGAAGGCTTGAATCCATTTCAGAAATTTCTATCTGTTTTTGGCTCAACAATAATTCCAAGGCATCAGCCTCAGCGGCTGCCAAACGCGCCTTCTCAGTCTCAAGATCCGTTTCCTCTCTCGCTTGCGATAAAGCAATCTGTAGAGCATCCTTTTTGGAAATCTCTATAGCTTTATCTGAAATTACCATTTCCAAACGTGTTGATAATTCATTTTTTTCCGAAAGCAATGCCGCAACCTGTGCTTCAAAATTATCAATATTTTCTGATTGCTCTCTTGTTTTTTGAGTTAGTGTTGCAATTAAAATTGACTGCATTTCAGACTTTGACGTTGCCTCTCCAAGACTGACGTCCAAATCTTTTATTGTACCTTCCAGGCTAAAAGATTTTTGTTGTTCCAAGCCTAACGCTTCTGCCAAACTTGCCACTTGTTGGCTCAATGAGTTTAATTCCGAATCTTGGCTATTAATAGTATCTCGCAACATAAACTGCACTATCATAAAAATTGACATAAGGAAAAATAACATAAGCAACAAAGCCGTCATGGCATCAACAAAACCAGGCCATATGGCGGTAGGTATATTATTTTTACTGCGCCTTGAGAGACTCAAAACTTAATCCTTTCTTGAACGAATTGGGGTATCTTTCACAACTTGTGATTGGTCAGATATTTTAATTGCCTCCAAAATTCGGCCAAGATCCTCTCTTAAGTCACCGGTTGTCTCTCTATAGTTTAGAGGAAGTTCTTCTAAAGCTCTCAGCAAGTTAGCGTCTATATTTCGGAGGTTCATTCTTACCTCAGAATTATCACTTTCCATTAATAAGCGTTCTAACAACTTTTCCTGCCCACTAACTAATGTTGTTAATGCATCCAAGCTTTTTGCGTATTGAGAAGTTTGCTCACCATCATTATCATCAGAATTATCTGCAATTATCCGAAGTGTAGTAATTAAATCATCCATCTTTTGATCAGAATTTAACCGAGCTTCATCAACTTTGCTTAGAGATGTTTGCTCACCATCATTATCATCAGAATTATCTGCAATTATCCGAAGTGTAGTAATTAAATCATCCATCTTTTGATCAGAATTTAACCGAGCTTCATCAACTTTGCTTAGAGATGTTTGCTCACCACTACTATCATCAGAATTATCTGCAATTATCCGAAGTGTAGTAATTAAATCATCCATCTTTTGATCAGAATTTAACCGAGCTTCATCAGCTTTGCTTAGAGATGTCTCTAACGTCTGTAGTGCTGAGGCCACCTTATTCAAAGCATCACTAATTTGATCACCCATCTGATCAAGAACCTCATCAAGAATCCCATTCGAAGATTGAGGCCCTCCATCACTGTCGACACTTGCCAAATTAACTCTTGTAATGGAGGAAAGCCAATCTTCTAATTGACGATAAAATCGATTTTGACCATGGCTAGCAAATAACTCAAGAACACCAACAACAAGAGATCCAGCCAGACCTAACAAAGATGAGGCAAATGCCGTTCCCATTCCCCCAAGTTGATTTTCAAGACCCGTCATCAAACGTCCAAAAACCTCAACACTGCCTTCGTTCTCAGATGGATTTAGGCTTCTGATCGTTTCCACAACGGCGGGCACAGTTGTAGCCAAACCGTAAAATGTCCCTAAGAGTCCTAGAAATATTAAAAGGTTATTTATGTATCGAGTAATCTCCCTGGCTTCATCAATTCTTGATGCAACCGATTCCATTATTGAATGTGAAGCAGCAGTTCCTATCTTCATTTTGGACTGTCTGATTCTCATTAAAGAAACGAGAGAGGTCAATAATCGAGGCGGGTTTCCTGCAAAACTACCATCCGCATTGGTGAACCTTTTTAACCAACTTATAGACGAAATTAGTGCAAAAACCTGCATAAAACATGCTAATACACCAATGCCAAATACACCTATAATAAAGCCGTTTAGATATATATTTGCTTCATAAATAGAGATCAACAAATCTTGTGCCAAATATCCACCAGCCCCTATTAGGGCAGAAATTGCTAACATAACTACAATTTGCCTAATTGGCTGCGTGAACTGACGAGTTGCCTCAACTTCTATCATGACCATCTATTTTCCCTAAGTTTATAAATAATATTAGAACTTTAAAGCTTTATTTTTATAGATCAAACTTCAACATTCAAAATCCATATAACAGATAATTTTCAATAAATAAACAAACGCTATATTAAAAAGAACTAGATAATTATAAATTATAGTGGCCGAATTTTTGGTACAACACTTTTAAAAATAGGAACCGTACTTCCCATTATATAAACTCGTGTCGTCTTTTTCTTTTTCACTGTAATTTTTTTCAATTTATAAACTGTAGAATTTTGTACAGATAATATTTTATTTTCTATTCGAAAAACTGGGTGGAGTGATTTTATTAAAGGTAAATCTTCAACTTGTCCCTTTTTAAAAGATTCTGTCATACTAATTCGAGAGATTTCAAACATCCTTTTTGATGGGACAATTGAAGTTAAAACAGTTTGTCCAGCTGCAACGTTTGATGTACAAAAAGCTAAACAAAATATAAAAATATAAACTTGTTTGTTAATTAGATAATTTATCATTTTTTTTCTGTAACTTCTGCAGAATCTCTTCGCCCAAAATCGGGTGAATCTGTATCTTGCCCAGCATCAACTATGCCGCGTCGAATCTTCCTTGTTCGGGAAAAGTATTCATGTAAAAATTCCCCATCACCTTTTCTGATAGCCCGTTGTAGAGAAAATAGTTCCTCCGTAAATCTTCCTAAAATTTCTAATGTTGCTTCCTTATTATGTAAAAAAACATCTCGCCACATTGTTGGATCCGAAGCAGCAATTCGAGTAAAATCACGAAATCCAGCCGCCGAATAATTAACCACTTCTGAGTTAGTCACTCGTCTCAAATCATCTGCGACACCTACCATGGTGTAGGCAATTAAGTGAGGAGAATGTGATGTTACTGCTAAAACTAAATCATGGTGTTTGGCATCCATGGTATCAACACGAGCCCCCAGCCTTTGCCACATTTCAGTTAATTTAGATAAGGCAACTTCATCAGTATTAGGAAGTGGCGTTAGCAAGCACCAACGATCTTTAAACAATTCTGCAAAACCTGATTCTGGACCGGACCTTTCAGTTCCTGCAACAGGGTGCCCTGGAATAAAATGAACTGAACTTGGTAAATGAGGTTTGATTAATGAAATGACAGCTTTTTTGACTGAACCAACATCTGTTAAAGTTGCTCCATCTTTCAAGGACGATGAAATTTCTTTTGCAATATCACCCATAACACCTACTGGTGTGGAAATGATCACTAAATCTGCCCCTAGTACAGCTTCCGCAGCACTATCATAGATTTCATCAATGATATTTAATTCTAATGCTTTTTTTCTCGTATTACTAGTTTTGGCGTGTCCAGAAATAGTAACACAAAGACCATGTTTTTTTAAACCATGACCTATTGAACTTGCAATCAAGCCTAACCCAATTAGTGCAACCTTCTTATACAATATAGTCATAATTAAATGTTCTTTTCACTCTGGTCTTTTTTAATAAAATTAAAGCACTTAAAAAGTATGTAACAATACATTTATCCTATACCACAATAATAATTAAAAAAATTATTCGCTTGCCTTAAACAATTTAGAACGAAACTTCCATATATTTATCAAAAAAATGTTTGAGGGTCTATATCAATTGACAATCGAACATTGCCCGGCAATTTAAACTGATTAACCCATGAAAGCAAAGCCTTTTGAAAATCTTTTACTTTAGCAGCCTTTACTAACAACCTAATTCTATGCCTACCCCTGATCCGTGAGATTGGCGCAGGAGCTGGTCCATAAACTACCGCATCAATTTTTTTCAATGGTTCAATTTTAATTGCCATATCATTTGCAATTTTTGTCACTTGGCTTAAGTGCAATCCAGAAACAACAATACCAGCCATTCGCCCAAAGGGGGGAACACCCGCTTGTTTACGTTGTGCTGCTTCTGAAGCCCAAAACTCCTCTTCATCACCAGTTAATATAGCCTTCATTACTGGATGCTCAGGTTGATATGTTTGTAAAAGTGCCAAACCTTTTTTATTTGCTCGACCCGCTCTGCCTGACACTTGTTTTATTAGCTGGAACGTTTTCTCAGCAGCCCTCAAATCTCCTCCTTGCAAGCCTAAATCTGCATCAATCACACCAACCAATGATAATAAAGGGAAGTTATGCCCTTTAGCTACTAACTGCGTGCCAATAATTATATCGACATCACCGTTTGCAATTTTATTTATTAATTTTGTCATCGTTTTTGAAGAACCAATTAAATCAGATGATAAAATAGCTAATTTGGCACCAGGAAAAGCTTCTGAAGCTTCCTCAGCAAGCCTTTCTACTCCTGGCCCAATAGGATTAAAAGAATCTGACACTCCACAATTTGGGCAAAGCTCTAAAACACTTTTAGTATCACCGCATTGATGGCACATCAGCTTTTCTTTAAAGCTATGCAACACCATTCTAGCATCACATTTCTCACAGCCGACCTGAAGACCACATGCTTTACACATAGTTATTGGGGCGTAACCCCTTCTATTAATAAATAATAAGGATTGCTCAGCTCGACCTAAGTTTGAATTTATAGCTTTAATCAATTTTTGTGAAATCCATTTACCAGAAGGTAAGGCCTCTTCTCTCATATCTATAAATGAAATTTTTGGTAATTCAGATACGCCATATCTATTTTGTAAGTTTAATCTCTTATATTTGCCAATACTAGCATTGACCCAAGTTTCTAAGGATGGTGTTGCTGAGGCTAGAATTACTACCGCTGAATTCAAAGATGCCCTAAGGACAGCCATATCTCGAGCATTATATAAGATTCCATCTTCCTGCTTATAAGAAGAATCATGTTCTTCATCTACAACGATCAAACCTAAATCTTTAAAAGGCAAATAAAGAGCTGACCGTGCGCCAACAATTAATTCAGCATTGCCTGAGGCAACCATTTGCCAACATCGATTCTTTTCAGTTTTTGTAATACCTGAATGCCATTCTGCCGGCTTACAGCCGAAACGCTCCTGAACCCTATCTATAAATGCAGAAGTAAGGGCAATCTCAGGTAAAAGAACTAATACTTGACGCCCCTTTCTTAAAGCTTCCGCAACTGCTTCAAGATAAACTTCAGTTTTCCCTGAGCCAGTAACACCTTTTAATAAAGTAGTACCATAATTTCCTTCTCGTACTGATAGTTTCAATTTTTCAGCTGCTTCCAACTGTTCTTTTGATAGGTTCTTTTTTGCTTTCCCAATCAATAATTTTGAATACGACAAGTCTACAGGAATCGATTCCTCTATAATAATTCGATTTTTTATTAAGCCTCTGATAACAGATGTGGAGGCCCCAGAGAGTACGCTTAATTCACTTAATGAAAAACTTTTACCTGGATTCTGCTCAAGAAAATCAATGGTTAACGATCTTGCCATAGTCTTCCTCATACATTGTGACATGTAATTTTGGTGCAAATAATAAATATTTTTATTAGTCTGTTTGTAATTGAAAGTATTACCCCGAAGTGCCAACTTTAACATTCCAGAAAGTGGCGAAAGGGTATAATCAGAAACACGGCATAAAAAACTTTTCATCTCTTTACGCATTGGAGTAATATCTAAAACGCGATTAATTTTTTTAATTTTTGAAACATCATATCCACCAACCCCTGTTGACCAAATACAACCTAAAACTTTGCGAGGACCCAAATTTACCTCAACAAAGTTTCCCAAACTAACTCCACCCTTAGGAGAGTAATAGTCTAAGATACGATTAACAGGTTCAGTAGTTAGTACACCCACTAATTCGCCCTCAAGAAAAGAATATTTTTTATCCATTTAACTCACAATTTTATAGGGTATGCTATTTAAAGCATTTGTTATATATAAGGACATATAAATCATTTGGCGAATAGCCCCAAATAATAGGAAAAAAAATGAAATTTTTTGTAGATACAGCAGATATTGCCGCAATTTCTGAGCTAAACGAAATGGGTATGGTAGATGGGGTAACAACAAATCCGTCGTTAATAATGAAATCTGGTCGTGACATTTTAGAAGTAACAAAAGAGATCTGCTCTATTGTTGACGGACCAGTTAGTGCGGAAGTTGTGGGAACCGATGCTGACACAATGATAGCTGAGGGACAAAAATTAGCAAAAATTGCACCAAACATTGCGGTAAAGGTTCCTTTAACTTGGGCAGGATTGAAAACTTGCAAAACATTAACAGAAGAAGGTCACATGGTTAATGTTACCCTTTGTTTTAGTGCAAACCAAGCGCTATTGGCCGCAAAAGCTGGTGCAACATTCATTTCACCCTTTATTGGTAGATTAGACGACATTAATGTAGATGGAATGGATTTAATATCAGAAATTAGACAAATTTATGATAATTTTGACTTTAAAACAGAAATATTAGGTGCCTCAATTCGTACAGTTAATCATGTAACACAATGTGCATTAATTGGTGCTGATGTTATCACCGCTCCACCCAATGTTTTAAAATTGTTAGCTGAGCATCCATTAACAACAAAAGGGCTTGAAATATTTATGGAAGACTGGGCAAAAACTGGGCAAAAAATAATTTAAACCTTGGAAAAAAAAATGAATGATATAAAAAAATCAACTGAGAAATTAAAAGAAAAAATCCTAACAAACCCTAATATAATATTAGAAGACCCCGAACTTATGGATGCACTTCTTAATGCACAAAGTAATTTGCGAGGGGATAATATAGTTGATCTTCGTGGCGCAGCTATGAAGCAGCTAGAGAGAAGGCTAGAAAAAGTTGAAAATACACATAATGATGTGATTGCTATGGCTTACGAAAACCTATCTGGTGCAAGTCAAATACAGCGAGCAATATTAAAGCTCTTAGAGCCCAATGACTTTCCAAGTTTCATAAAGAGATTGTCAAAAGAAGTTAAAGAAATATTAAATGTTGAACATATCGGTCTTATTTTGGAAACAAATGCCGCCAGCGAAAACCTAACATTACTAAAAAGTTTAAATCCAATAACAACCGTGGTTGGTGAAAATACTATTAAAGATTATTTATCAAATTCAGGGCATTTTCCTTCACAAACGGTAACATTAAGGTCAAATGTAAACACATCTCATCAATTCTATGAAAATAATCAGCAGATAATATCGTCTGAAGCATTATTAATGTTAAATTTTGAAAGCGTTAATGTTAAGGGCCTTTTAATATTAGGTTCTCAGAAAAAGGAAAAGTTCTCTACTGGTCAAGGAACTGAATTATTAACATTTTTTGCCAATGTTTTTGAAAGAACTATGGCCCGTTGGTTGATTTGAATAGTCAAAGATCAGCAACCTCCGACTTAGTAGAGGATTGGCTTACCTGGTTGAAATCATTGGGTGGGAGATCAAACAAAACAATCATCGCTTACAGAAACGACGTTTTCAATTTTATAAAATTCATGTCAAAACATTTTCAAAACGAGATATCTCCTACAAAATTGAAAACTATAGAATTAATTGATATGAGAGCTTGGATGGCATTTGAACGAACTAACGGCCTTTCTTCTAGATCAGTTTCTAGAAAACTCTCTGCAATCAAAGGTTTCTTCATCTGGCTTGGCGAACAAGAAAACTTTGAACCCACAGGTGTATTAGCTGTTCGATCACCAAAATTTCATAATAAATTACCCCGGCCTTTAGAAAAAAATGCTGCTAAAAACCTTATTTCAACTGTTAAATCACAAAATAAACTTGACTGGGTATCAGCACGTGATGGTGCTGTATTAACTCTTTTATATTGCTGTGGCCTTAGAATTTCGGAAGCCTTAAGCCTGACAAAATCAGATGTACCTCTAACAGAAATTTTGCGAATAAAAGGTAAAAATAATAAAGAACGTGTGGTTCCAGTTATTAAAATAGCAATTGATTGTGTAAATGAATATATTAGACTTTGTCCGTTTAGCTCTACTAGAGATGGACCATTATTCATTGGTGTAAGAGGAGGACCATTAAACCCAAGAATTATTCAAAAAGTAACAGAAAAAGCCAGAAGAGAATTAGGCCTAGAAGAAAGTGCAACTCCCCATGCGATGAGGCATTCCTTTGCTACACATTTATTAGAAGCAGGTGGTGACTTGCGCGCTATACAAGATTTGTTGGGTCACTCTTCGTTATCTACAACTCAAAATTACACAGCCGTTAATCAAGAAAAGTTAATGGAAATATATAAAAGTGCTCATCCAAAGGCTTGAAGGCTTTGCAATCTTTAACTTTTGGTTTTATTAGTAATTGATGACGCATAAAACTCGAGCACTTTTTGTCCACTTATTTACTGCCACTGGGGCCGTATTTGCAATGCTAGCTATGTTAGCAGCAGTCGATGGGAAATGGGACATTATGTTTGTCTGGCTTGTCATTGCTTTTATTGTTGATGGAATAGATGGGCCATTAGCGAGAAAGTATAACGTAAAAAAATATGCCCCACAGTATGACGGTTATTTACTTGACCTCATTATAGATTACTTAACTTACGTATTTATTCCAGCCTTTGCACTATTTAAAAGTGGGCTTTTTGATAAAGATTGGACTGGATGGGTTTGTATAATAGTAATTACATTTGGAAGTGTTATTTATTTTGTCGACACGCGAATGAAGACTAAAGACAACTCTTTCTCTGGGTTTCCTGGCTGTTGGAATATGGTAATTCTAGTCTTTTTTGCTCTAGAGCCAAACTTTTGGATTATTTTGGGCATTGTCGTTGCTCTTACTTTATCAATGTTTCTCCCAGTGGAATTCGTCCATCCAGTAAGAACAAAAAGATGGCGCTTGGTTACTCTACCAACTGCCTTCTTGTGGACAGCGTGTGCCGGTTTGGCCGCTTGGGTTGATTTTGATCCTGGTCCAATTGTTTTGTTTGGTCTTAGTTTATCAAGCATTTATTTACTCTTAGCTGGACTTTTTATGCAACTTTTCCCACAAAAAAATAAAAGATAATTTTTCTTTAATAATTTCAAATTATGCTGGAAAAAAGCTCAAGGTGTTCGAGTTAACCTTATTTTCACAGGAGAGTTCATGTTATCATGTAATTTAGCTCTATAAATCAACACACCTTCTAAAACTCGCATAATATAGTTTCTTGTTTCATTGAACGGAATATGCTCAATCCAATCTATGTAATCGACATCCTTATTTCGTGGATCACCATATCGCTTTACCCAACTGTCCATTCTAGTCGGGCCAGCATTATATGCACCAAAACTTAAAAGAAAAGATCCATCATACTTACCCATTAAGTAATTTAGATATTCAGCTCCTAACTCTACGTTATATTCCCAATCAGTAGTCAATCTCTTTGAAGAGTATTTATAGTTCAGATCAGCCGATACTTTTTTTGCTGTTCCAGGCATAATTTGCATAAATCCTCTTGCGCCAGCTCCACTCTTAGCTCTCAAATTAAACTCACTTTCACGTCTAGCTATTGCTAATAAAATTTCCGGTCTAATTTTCCATGATAACTTTGCTAGTTCATGCACAGGATAATATGTATTAGAGTAA
>Ga0307995_1002719_pt1 | contig 10156 bp, 7 predicted proteins | sample EllFjometagen262_FD_203132 | JGI IMG/M metagenome (GOLD analysis project Ga0307995, IMG submission 203132) | Marine microbial communities from Ellis Fjord, Antarctic Ocean - #262 | ecosystem: Environmental > Aquatic > Marine > Unclassified | place: Southern Ocean | collected 2014-11-02
TTTATCAAAGAAGTATCCCCCTAATGAAGCCGCAATGGCGGCACCGATGGAATGCCCAGCCGATAGTAATCCCATGGTTAAGCCCATCACCTTAAGGCCAATATGGCTAGCGACTAAACTAGCGGTAACGGGCACAGTCGAATAATCCACTACGCCAAAAATAACTGCGAACAGCAACAGTGTTTCGTAGCTAGTACCTACATTAAGTAGTATCCAGAAGGTGAATCCACGAATAATATAAATACAGCCAAGCAATAGAGGCCGATTCATTTTATCGGTTAACCAGCCAATGCCAATCATTCCAAGTAGGTTCACAGCGGACAGTAGTCCATAAGCAGCAGCGCTGGGTATCGGTTTAAAGCCACAAAAAGAAGCAAACGGCATTAAGTGGGTTTCAATAACGCCAGAGGTTGTGTAACCACAGATGAGGTAACTCCAGAACAGCAAATGGAAAACTGGAGTAGAGAAAAGTGTCTTAATAGAAGATTTTAAATCAGTGGTATCGTTCGCTGATGACGTTTCATTGGGTACCTTGATGGGTTTATCGCTGGGTACCCACCAAACAAAAGGAATCAGGAAGGCAATACCCACTGCAAGACCTACAAATCCCCAACGCCAACTAAATGATGCAAAAATTAATGCGATTAAAGGCACAATTAAAAACTGCCCAGCAGTAGACCCCGAAGTTGCAATGCCCGATGCAAACCCGACATTTTCGGGATAGACGCGAGCTACTGCAGAAGCAATAACATGTGTTGCGATAATACCAAACCCAACACCACCAATAACTCCAAAACCAATTAATAGTACCCAGGTACTCTCGGCTACACTGATGACAACGCAGGATGTGAAGACGGCAATAAGCCCTAATAGCAAAGTAAACCGAAGGCCTTTACGGTCGAGAATGAACCCAGAAACAGGCGATGCAACTGCCATGATTAACAAGGCAACAGCAGCAACATTGGAAACATAGCCGCGGCTCCAGCCTAACTCACTTTCCCAAATTGGCATTGCCAACCCTAAAGCAGCGCGGGCCGAAAACACCAACGCCAATGCTAAAAAACCCAACGCTACAACAATAATGGCTTTATGGAGTGGCTTACTTTCACTCGTATCGTTCATGGTTCTAGACTCTCTAGTTGAAGCGGTGTTGTAATGGTTCCAACATTCTTAGCAACCCAATCTATCATCCTTAGGAATTGGCATATTCGGCCTAGTTTGTTTTATGCAGGCTTAGGGTAACTTGTGGCCTGTCGGTAGAAATTAACAACCCATTGGAACAGTAATCTTGTGTCAGGCTTACCAGTACTGTTAGCCATGCCTTGTGCTCGAATGGCAGGGCGATCATCAAAACCCTCTCCAGACAGCAAGCCCTGAACCATTTGTGTATTAAATTCGGGGTGGCCTTGAATACTTAGCATATGGTTATTGTATTGCACCATGTAGTTAGGGCAAAAGTCACTGCTGGCAAGTACTTGGGAACCTGCGGGTAGTTCGACCACTTGATCCTGGTGAAATACCATTACATCAATGGTTTCAGCTCTAGGTTGCATGTATTGTGTATTGGCAACCACAGCATTACTAGAAATCCCTATTCCCCAGCCCTTGTCGCTACGCTCTACCTTGCCTCCCAAAACTTGAGCCATAAGCTGATGCCCAAAACAGATACCTACTGTAGGTTTTTTTGCGGCATTAAGTTGTTCAATGAAGGCACTTAGTTGGTGAATCCACTCTATGTCTTCGTAGACGCCAGCAGGGCTGCCATTGACTAGCCAGACATCACACTGATCCACTGAATGGGGTAGTTCGCCTTTGTAGGCGTTAAAATCGGTTACAACAATAGAGCTGTCTACGGACAAAAACTCTTTTTTAAAAATGGCCAAGTAATTTAGGCTGCCCACTTGTTTGAGGATGGGTGCAAAAGTATGGCAAAGCAAAAGGCCAATATGTAGGGGTTGGCTCATGTGACTGAACTCCTAAAATAAGGGCAAAAAAGCTCGCTAGTAGTTGAGGCCGCCCTACGACGTTTATAGTAAGTCACCAACCGCTATTGAAGGGGAAGTACGCGGTGAAGAGAGGCCGAATAGCCCGCGAAGCGGTGGCTCTCTCTCATGCTAACCAGGCAGATGTATGGCCCAAGAGGGGCTTGTTAGCTCGGGGTTATCCCACGCAACCGCTCCGAGCGCCGACGCAGCCATTCAAGCGTCATCAATAACGCAATCGAAATGCAGACAAGGATCGTCGCCACCGCCAGAATAGTCGGGCTGATCTGTTCACGCAGACCTATAAACATCTGCCACGGAAGAGTCTTCTGACTGGCGGAGCCTATGAACATCACAACAACAACTTCGTCAAAGGACGTTATAAAGGCGAAGAGACCACCAGAAACAATTCCAGGAAAGATCAGCGGCATCTGGACGCGGAAGAAAGTGGTTACCGGGTTTGCACCCATATTGGCTGCTGCACGGGTCAGCGAGTTGTCAAAACCCACTAGCGTTGCCGTCACAGTGATAATGACAAACGGGATCCCCAAAACGGCATGCGCCAACACAACTTTAACGTATCCAACAAACTTCTTATCTAACCCCAAGGAATTTTCCAAGAAGTTACCCATAGTAGAGTAAAAGAAAAACATGCCAGTCGCCGAAATAATCAGCGGCACTATCATAGGCGAAATCAAAATCGCCATAATTGCTCGTTTGGCTGGCACATGGCTTTGACTGAGCCCAATGGCCGCAAGCGTTCCCAGAGTGACAGATATAATCGTTGCAATCGGCGCAATGATCAGTGAGTTCCAGAACGAACGTTGCCACTCATCGTTATTGAAGAAATCTTGATAGTGCTTGAGAGAATAGCCTGCGGGATCAAATCGCAGCATTTCAGGGGTAAAGGTAAAGAAATTCTCCGCGTTGAAAGACAGGGGTATTACAACGAGAATGGGCGTGATCAAGAATATAAAGATCAAACCGCAGATCACCCGAAAGCTGTAGTGCCACAGGACCTGATTAGGGGTCAGATAAGAGTGCAATTTGGCACGGTATCCACCCTCATAAATCCAATATAAAAACCACCCAAAAAACCACCCAATCAGCGCTCCCAAAAAGCTGCCAATTAGACCCAACAACAAAAAACCTAAGGCAGCTAAAAGGACGGGTAAAAGTAAACGGACAGCTGTTGGTCTAAGATATTCGGTTGCAGTGATACCATAGGCGAGGATTACCGAGACCGCCGAACCGAAAATAATCCCAATCAGAGCAGATCCGAATCCCGGTCCAATAAATAGACCAATAAAGGCCCCCATTAGTCCCATCACAGGCAACACAAAAGACAAAGGTTGGCGCGACATCTGAGAATACGTATTCATGGCCTTAGCCCCCCAACTTTACGTTATCGATTCCGACAAATTTATCATAAGCCCAGTAGAGAATTAACACCACCGCAAGTAAAATTGCCCCTAGTGCTGCAGCCAATCCCCAGTTCATTGATTGGAAAATATGGTAGGCTATTCGATTAGAAATAAAGACGCCTTTGTTGCCACCAACGATTTCTGGAGTGATATAGTAGCCAATCGACAGTATGAAAACTAAGATAGATCCAGCTCCAAGACCGGGCACCGATTGTGGAAAATAAACTCGCCAAAACGCAGTCCAATTGGTTGCGCCAAGAGATTTTGCCGCCTGTAGATAGGTTGGCTTTATCGTCTGCATCACTGAATACATCGGCAGGATCATAAACGGCAACAAAATATGCGTCATTGCAACGATCGTACCAAACTGATTATTGATCATCACCAAACGCTCAGTGTCTTTAATCATACCTAGCGCGACCAAAATATCATTGATGACCCCTTGCTGCTGCAGCATGACCTTCCACGCCGAGGTTCTCACCAACAAAGAAGTCCAGAAGGGTAAGAGGACGAGAATCATCAACAAGTTCGATTGCCCCCTGGGCAGATTGGCAAGCAACCACGCCACTGGATACCCCAACAAAATACAGGACACCGTTATCAGCAGAGACATAATCAGCGTACGTTGAAACAGTGTAATCAAAATCTGCCTATTTTCAGGCTGCATTTCTGGGCCAGTTATGGTTTTACGCATATCCACCGCATTAAGAAAATACCCCGAGGTATAGTCCGAACTGTGGGTTTTAAGCGTTTGCCATATTCCGACTTCGCCCCAGTCTTTGTGCGCCGCTATGAGTTTTTCTTTGAAAGGCGCGTCAGCCTCAAGGTCCCATTTCTTCGCCTGTCGCGCGGTTTTCTTGAAGAGTGAGGCGGTGCCAGATCGTTCATAATTCAACCGCAGGCCAACTCTTGTGTGAGCTTTGGCTTGGGCCGCGCGCTGAATATCGCCAGCAAAAGCCGCATAGACGATTTCATCCGGTAATTCGCCCGACTTCCCATCCCAAGTCGCTAGGGCGACCACAGTTTCTGGCAATATTTCCACTACAATGTTGTTTTCGACCGAGCGAAAGAGCATAGACCCTATTGGGAAAAGAAAAGTAATTAAAACAAAGATAAGAAGCGGCGATATCAGGAGCAGCGCACGGATTTTTTGCCGCCTTAACGCTGTGGCCAAGCTGCGCTTAAGGGGTTGTCCATCTACGGTCAACAAAGCGCCGTCTTCGTTAGTATAATTCATGTTGTTCCCATAGCTAGCTCAGCGTCTCAAAGAGACAGGCTAATTTAAAATGCAAAAGGGCCTAGGTTGGCCCTTTTGCATTTTAAATTGTTTTGTTTTTAAAAAAAAGGGCCAACCTAGGCCCTTTTTGCATTTCACATTGACTTATTTTGCAAGCCAAGCTTGGAATTTACCTTCAACATCGTCCTTATAATCTGCCCAGAAAGCATAGTTCATTAGGAACGTGTTTTTCGCGTTGGCAGGGTCAGTAGGCATGTGAGGTGCCATGTCGATACCCAATTCCGCATGCTTATCAACCAAAGGGGCTGACGACGCGCGGGTTGGTCCATAGCTAATCCATCTAGACTGGTCAGCAAGACGCTGAGTGTCGGTTGCAAACTTCACATAGTCCAGCGCTCGTGCTTCACGCTCAGGGCTTAGACCAGTTGGAATAATCCAGCCGTCAAGGTCATAAATCTGACCGTCCCAAAGCATTGAAACAGGTTGCTTCTGCTCTTCGATCAAGGCGAACAAACGGCCATTGAAAGTTGAACCCATAACGACTTCGCCATCGGCGAGCAATTGTGGCGTATCAGCACCTGCAGACCACCAGATCACATCGTCTTTGATGGTATCCAATTTCGCAAGAGCTCGGTCTTGACCAGCCTCTGTTTCAAGTGTTGGATAGATCTCTGCTTTGGCAACACCATCACACAAAAGAGCCCATTCCATATTGGAAAGCGCGCCTTTTTTCAGTGAACGCTTGCCAGGATAGGTTTCTGTATCAAAGATCGCGCAGATGCTTGTTGGAGGCGTGCTGCCAACCATATCGTTGCGGTAGCCCACGGTATACGAGTAGACAATCTGAGGAATAAAGCACGGCGAAACGATGAAAGAACCGAAATCTTCTGACGCAAGAGTTCCGTCTGGTGCAACGGCTAGCATGGTATCGTGATCGATTTCCATTGCAAGACCTTCGTCGCAAAGCTGCATCGCTGGGCCAGCTTCAACATCGACAACATCCCAAGTTAGGTTGCCCGCTTCTTTCATGGCGCGCAATTTTGCAACAGCTGTACCGGAACTCTCATCATTAATGATAGTAACGCCAGTATTTGCCGTATAGGGCTCATGGTAAGCTTTAAGTTGTGATTTCGAATAAGCGCCGCCCCATGACACAATGGTCATTTCCTCGTCCGAACCTGCAAGTGCTAATCCAGTGGGTAGCGATAGCGCCACTGCCACTAGAACAGTTTTTGTTAATTTCATTATATTCTCCGAAGTAGCCCGTTTTATTTTTAGGATAGGATCCGCGTTACGGGCAGAACAAAAGATCCATATGTAATCTGTGTCCCCGATAGGGAGCTTCAATCATTCAAGCCTTAAGCGTCTAGAGCCCGGCAATCCGACGGCAACCAGCCAATGTCAATATGGGCACCGGGTTCCAGACGAACCTGATCCGGCGCGTTGCGGGTCTTTACAATAAAATCGTCATTACCAGCTACCCGCAGGCGAGTACGGAACATATCGCCCATGTAGATAAATTCGAGCACTTCCGCGTTGAGCGTATGTGCACCGGGCGGCAAGCGATCAGTGTTGAACTCAACCCGTTCAGGTCGGATTGATACCCGAGTCCGCTCACCAGCTTTGGTGACATTGACAGGGTTGCAATCAATCAATTTTCCGTCGTCCAATTGCACTAGAGCCACACCGTTAGTAATCTCTTTGACCATGCCTTCCAGCGTGTTGTTCTCGCCGATAAATTGCGCCACAAAACTGTTTTGCGGAAATTCATATAATTCTGCAGGTGGGGCCAATTGCTGGATTCGCCCATCATTAAATACCGCAACCCGGTCTGACATGGTCAGCGCTTCGGTCTGATCATGTGTCACATAGACTACCGTAATCCCAAGATTTTCGGCAATCCGCTTGATTTCGAACTGCATGTGTTCGCGCAGCTGCTTGTCTAGCGCGCCTAGAGGCTCGTCCATCAACACAAGTTCAGCCTCAAACACTAGCGCACGTGCAAGTGCGACACGCTGTTGCTGACCTCCAGATAACTGGGCCGGTCTGCGGCCCCCAAAATCACCCATTTGCACCATTTCTAGCGCCCGCTTTACTTTGGCTTCGCGATCAGCTTTGCCAAATTTGCGCACCTCAAGTGGAAAAGCAAGATTCTCAGCCACAGTCATATGGGGGAACAACGCATAATTCTGGAACACCATCCCGATTCCACGCTTATGCGGCGGAATATTATTGATCGAGGTTCCGTCCAGCATAATGTCACCGTGGGTCGCCGTCTCAAAGCCGGCCAGCATCATTAGGCAGGTGGTTTTTCCCGACCCAGAAGGGCCCAACATAGTCAGGAACTCGCCTTTTGGCATTGACAGGTTTAGGTCCTTCACTACCAACGACAACCCATCATAACTTTTCTGTACGCGATCAAATTTCACGAAAGCATCGGTTTCACTTGTCTTGCTTGTCAAAAAATTAACACCTTATTATTATTGTCGCCGTTGAATTTAACCGCCACGATTGCTTGAAAAGTATGATGCTTTATTTTTTACCCAAAAGCAAACGCTAGCGTAATTAATGCAGCCCTGTACGACGAGTCCGCAATGGAATTACCGAAGGGCCTAATGGCCAAAGGGCTAAAGGCCTAGAAGCCAGTCGTGATAACACTAAAAATGGTACTAATACTACTTAGTAAGTAGCCAAACTGTGAGTGTCACCGTCGACTGTGAGGCTTTGGCCAGAAATTTTGGCGCCTAAATCGGAGAAGCTAAAGACAATCATATTGGCGATATCTTCTGCGTCTACAAACGTCGTCATGGAAGTATTTTTCACATTATCTTCGCGTACTTTATCTAAACTTTCACCGGTAGCTTCGGCAATGCTACTGATCACGCGGTCCATGCGGTCTCCGTTTACTGCACCTGGGCATATACAATTAACCCGGATGTTAAATGGACCTAATTCCATAGCCATGGTTTTACTGAGCCCCACAATGGCCCACTTTGCACTAGCATAGGGGCTGCGCATAGGGTAACCAAAAAGCCCTGCGGTGGAAGATAAGTTCATGATAGCGCCACCGTGTTGCTTGATTAGCGGAATCGCGTATTTTGACACATAAAAGGTAGCATGAAGGTTAACATCGAAGGTGGCTTTCCAATCCTCAATATCTAGGGTTTCAATAGGGCCTGCAGGTCCTGACACACCAGCGTTATTCACCAAAAAATCTAGCTTACCTGAGAATTCTTGGTGCAATTGAGTAAACATTTCAGCGACCTCATCTGGCTTGGCAACATTGGTTACACTAGTCGATAAGAGAGGGTAGTCTTGCTTAAAGGAGGCCAGTGCCTTGGCGTCAATGTCGCACACATGCACCTGAGCACCTGCATTCATCAATGCAACGGCAGTGGCTTTGCCTATGCCAGTAGCGCCTGCTGTAATCAAAACTTTCTTGTTTATAATGCCTTGCATGTTGATCTATCCAATATTCCTAATGGGCTTGATAGTGAACGAGTTTAAAACTTTGAGCTTGTATATATCCGTAGTATATCTGTCTGTTTTTGATAAGAAATGAGCCGGCTGGTGCCGATACACTGCCAACATCTGTTCAACAATGAGCCTTTATATGACTAAACTAACTTTCTATATCAATGGTCACTGGTGTGAGCCTCTTACGAGCACACAAATATTACCTGTCATTAACCCAGCTACAGAGGCATCCTTTGCTGAGGTGTGCCTTGCTAGCGCCGACGATGTAGCGGCCGCTGTGAATGCTGCAGCTAACGCCTTTGAAGCGTGGAGCCAAACCTCCTTGCAGCAACGAATACTCAAGGTAGAGGCATTTCTAGCAGCCTACCAGAAACACTATGGCTCTATGGCTAAGGCCATTACTGAAGAGATGGGTGCGCCAGCGTCTATGTCATACGATATACAAACAGAAACCGGTGTAGGTCATACAGAAGCTCATTTGCAAGCAGCTAAGGCTGCTTTGCTGGACGAACCCATTGGCGAGCATGGTCAGCTGCTCAAAGAACCTATTGGTGTGTGTGTGCTCATTACACCTTGGAACTGGCCCATTAACCAAATCGTCTGCAAAGTTGTTCCGGCTTTATTGGCGGGTTGTACCATGGTGCTTAAGCCAAGTGAATTAACACCGATGTCTGCACAACTATTTGCCGAGTGTATCCACGAAGCGGGTATCCCTGACGGGGTGTTTAATATGATCCATGGCACTGGCGCAGACATAGGTGACTATATGACGAGTCACCCATTAGTAGACATGGTGTCGTTCACTGGATCTACCCGGGCGGGTGTTGAAATAGCAAAGTCTGCGGCTGCAACTGTGAAACGTATGAGCCAAGAGTTGGGCGGTAAGTCTGCCAATATTATCTTTGCTGATGCCGACCTAAGTGCTCAAGTAGAGCTAGGTGTGCAGGCATGTATGCTTAATAGTGGCCAAAGTTGCGATGCTCCAACACGCATGTTGGTAGAGACCAGTGTATATGACCAAGTAGCCGCGTTGGCTTTAGCTACAGTAGAAGCGATAACCTTGGGTAACCCACAACAACAAGGCGAACATTTGGGTCCAGTGATATCGCAGCCCCATTGGCATAAAGTGCAAGGTTTAATCCAAGTGGGTATAGATGAGGGAGCCACTTTGTTATCTGGTGGTGTAGGCAAGCCCCAGGGTTTCGAGCAAGGTTATTACGTTAAACCCACGTTGTTTGGCGATGTGAATAATGCGATGGCTATTGCACAAGAAGAAGTTTTTGGTCCCGTATTAGTCTTGATTCCTTTTGCTGATGAGGCAGAAGCCATCCGTATTGCTAACGATAGCCCCTACGGTTTAGGCGCTTATGTGTCTACCCAAGACATGGAAAAAGCCCGTCGTGTGGCCCGGAAATTGAGAGCCGGCACAGTTCACATTAACATGGCCGATTTAGAATATTGCATGCCTTTTGGTGGTTACAAGCAATCGGGTAATGGGCGTGAATATGCAGGTTTTGGATTACACGAATTTCAGGAAATAAAAGCCATTGCTGGCTACCGTTAAACAACCACTCTAAACACACAGGTTAATGAAATGAAAATAGGTTTTGTAGGGCTAGGTAATGTAGGCAGCAAGTTAGCAGGCAGTTTATTGCGTAATGGCTATGAGGTGATTGTTAGAGACCTGAACCAAGGCTTTGTGGCAGATTTTGTAGCGCGTGGAGCCACCGCTGCTGATTCTCCAAAACAGCTTGCACAGGCCAGCGACATTATTATTACGTGTTTGCCTTCGCCAGCGGCCTGTTCGGCAGTGATGGAAGGAAATGGTACTGAAGAAGGCGTTATTGCAGGTTTGTCTGAAGGTAAAATATGGCTGGAAATGTCTACCACAGACGAGAGTGAGATACGGCGTATTGGAACACTGGTAAAGGCTGCAGGCGCAGAACCTGTAGATTGCCCAGTGTCTGGCGGTTGCCATCGGGCAGACACAGGTAATATTTCTATTTTTGCAGGATGCACTCGAGCGGCATTTGAAC
>Ga0307995_1002720_pt1 | contig 10154 bp, 6 predicted proteins | sample EllFjometagen262_FD_203132 | JGI IMG/M metagenome (GOLD analysis project Ga0307995, IMG submission 203132) | Marine microbial communities from Ellis Fjord, Antarctic Ocean - #262 | ecosystem: Environmental > Aquatic > Marine > Unclassified | place: Southern Ocean | collected 2014-11-02
CTATAACGTCTTGAGCAACATCAACAAGTCTTCTAGTTAAATAACCTGCATCTGCAGTTTTTAAAGCTGTATCCGCTAACCCTTTTCTAGCACCATGCGTTGATATAAAGTATTCTAAAATAGATAATCCCTCTTTAAAGTTAGATAAAATTGGATTTTCAATAATTTCACCTCCACTAGAACTAGCTTTTTTAGGTTTAGCCATTAATCCTCTCATCCCTGTAAGCTGACGAATTTGTTCTTTTGAACCCCTAGCACCAGAATCAAGCATCATAAACACAGAGTTAAATCCTTGTTTATCTTCACTAATTCTTTTCATTGACAATTCAGTCAAAGTAGCATTTGTGGAAGTCCAAACATCAATAACTTGATTATATCTTTCGTTATTGGTTATAAGACCCATATTGTAATTAGATTTAATTGCGTCAACCTCAACATTAGCTTTAGCAATCAGATCCTGTTTTTCAGGTGGAATCATAATATCACCTAAACTAAATGAAAGACCTCCTTCAAAAGCAAAAGAGAATCCCATAGATTTAATTTTATCTAAAAATTCAGCAGTTTCAGGAACACTAGTTACTTTAAGAATATTTCCAATAATATCTCTAAGAGATTTTTTTGTTAATACTTCATTAATGAATCCTGCTTTGTAAGGAACTACTTGGTTAAATAAAACTCTACCAACGGTTGTTTCAATAATTTTATAAACTAACTCACCTGAATCATCAAAATCCTTAGCTCTTATTTTGATCATTGCATTTAAATGAACTCTTCCTTCATTATATGCAATATTCACTTCTTCGTCTGAATAAAATGTTAATCCTTCACCCTTAACCTTAAATTCTTTTGTAGACTTTAAAAGTTTTGTCATATAATAAAGTCCTAAAACCATATCTTGAGAAGGTACAGTAACAGGAGCTCCATTAGCAGGGTTTAAAATATTATGAGAAGCTAACATCAATAGTTGAGCCTCTAAAATTGCTTCAGGTCCTAATGGAAGGTGAACAGCCATTTGATCTCCATCAAAATCAGCATTAAATGCAGTACAAACTAAAGGATGTACTTGAATTGCTTTACCTTCAATAAGCATTGGTTGAAAAGCTTGAATACCTAATCTGTGTAAAGTTGGAGCTCTATTCAATAAAACAGGATGACCTTTCAATACATTCTCTAAAATATCCCAAACTAATGGTTCTCTACGGTCAATTATTTTTTTAGCTGACTTGACAGTTTTTACAATACCTCTTTCAATTAATTTTCTAATTATAAAAGGTTTATATAATTCAGCAGCCATTCCTTTAGGAAGACCACACTCATGTAATTTAAGTTCTGGACCACCAACAATCACGGATCTAGCTGAATAATCAACTCTTTTACCTAGTAAGTTTTGACGAAACCTTCCTTGTTTTCCTTTTAATGAATCAGATAAAGATTTTAATGGTCTATTAGCATCAGTCTTAACAGCTGATGATTTTCTTGTATTATCGAATAATGAGTCTACAGACTCTTGAAGCATTCTTTTTTCGTTTCTTAAAATAACTTCAGGAGCTTTTATTTCAACTAACCTTTTAAGCCTATTGTTTCTAATAATAACTCTTCTATATAAGTCATTTAAATCAGATGTAGCAAACCTTCCTCCATCTAACGGGACTAAAGGTCTTAATTCAGGTGGAATTACTGGAATAGCCTTTAAAACCATCCATTCTGGCTTATTTTCTCTATTAAGATTCGAATCTTTAAAAGATTCTACAACTTGTAGTCTTTTAAGAGCTTCCATTTTTCTTTGCTTGGATGTTTCGTTGTTAGCCTTGTGTCTTAGTTCATAAGAAAGTTCGTTAAGATCAATTCTTGAAAGCAACTCAATCAAGCATTCAGCACCCATTTTAGCAATAAATTTATTAGGGTCTTCATCATCTAGAAATTGATTTTCTTGAGCTAGATTATCCGTAATGGTTATGTATTCTTCCTCAGTTAAAAAATCCATTTTATTTACAGGCTCTCCTTCAGCATTAACTGCTAAACCAGCTTGAACAACAACATATCTTTCATAATATATTATCATATCTAGCTTCTTAGAAGGAAGTCCTAAAAGATATCCAATCTTATTTGGTAAAGAACGGAAGTACCATATATGAGCAACTGGAACTACTAAATTAATGTGCCCTACTCTATCTCTTCTAACTTTTTTTTCTGTTACTTCAACTCCACACCTATCACAAATAATACCTTTATATCTTATTCTTTTGTATTTACCACAAGCACATTCAAAATCTTTTACGGGACCAAAAATTCTTTCACAAAACAAACCATCTCTTTCTGGCTTATGAGTTCTATAATTAATAGTTTCCGGTTTTAAAATTTCACCTCTTGAAGCACCTAATATTTTTTCAGGCGAAGCTAATCCTATAGATATTTTTGAAAATTTTTGAGATTTATTAATTTCAATTTTTCTAGACATAATGATTTCTGTTTTTATTATTCTTCTAGTCTAATATCTAGACCAAGACCTTTAAGTTCGTGCATTAATACATTAAATGATTCTGGCAATCCAGGATCAGGCATACTTTCACCTTTAACAATAGCTTCATAAGCTTTAGCTCTTCCTTGAACATCATCAGATTTTATTGTTAAAATTTCTTGTAGGGTGCTAGAAGCTCCATATGCTTCTAAAGCCCATACCTCCATTTCACCAAACCTTTGACCTCCAAATTGTGCTTTACCACCTAATGGTTGTTGAGTTATCAAAGAGTATGGTCCAATAGATCTAGAGTGCATTTTATCATCAACCATATGCCCTAACTTTAACATATAAATGACCCCTACAGTTGCGGGTTGATCGAATTTTTTACCAGTACCTCCGTCATATAAGTATGTGTGACCAAACTTAGGAATACCTGCTTCGTCAGTTAACTCGTTAATCTGCTCAATTGTAGCACCGTCAAATATTGGTGTAGAAAATTTTCTACCTAATTTTTGACCAGCCCATCCTAATACGGTTTCATAAATTTGCCCAATATTCATTCTAGATGGTACACCAAGTGGATTTAAAACAATGTCTACCGGAGTTCCATCCTCTAAAAACGGCATATCTTCTTGTCTAACAATTCTAGCAACAATCCCTTTGTTTCCGTGTCTACCAGCCATTTTATCACCAACCTTAAGTTTTCTCTTTTTAGCAATAAATACTTTAGCTAACTTTAAAATACCAGGTGGTAACTCATCACCAACAGATATAGTAAACTTCTCTCTTCTTAACATACCTTGAAGGTCGTTCTCTTTTATTTTATAGTTATGAAGTAAAGAAAGTACAAAAGCATTAGTTTTTTTATCTACAGCCCATTGACCAGAAACTAAATATGTATACTCTTCAACACTATTAAGCATTTTTAAAGAATATTTTTTTCCTTTTGGAAGAATTTCTTCTTCTAAGTCATTGAAAATTCCTTGACAAGTTTTACCGCTTAAAATATTATATAATTTTTCAATTAATTCACCTTTTAATTCTTTAAACCTAAGATCATAACTTAGCTCTAAATCATTTAAAATATCTTTATCTTCAGATCTTTTCCTTTTATCTTTAACTGGTCTTGAAAATAATTTTTTATCAATAACAACTCCATTTAAAGATGGAGGTGCTTTTAATGAAGCATCTTTAACATCACCAGCTTTATCTCCAAAAATAGCTCTTAATAACTTTTCTTCTGGAGTCGGATCCGATTCTCCCTTAGGAGTTATTTTACCAATTAAAATATCTCCAGGATGAACTTCTGCACCTATTCGAATCATGCCATTTTCATCAAGATTCGCAGTTGCTTCTTCACTCACATTAGGAATATCATTAGTAAGTTCCTCCATCCCAAGTTTAGTATCTCTGACATCAATAGAGTACTCATCAATATGAAGAGAAGTGAATACATCATCTCTAACAACTTTTTCAGAAATAACTATTGCATCTTCAAAATTATAACCTTTCCAAGGCATAAAAGCTACTTTAAGATTTCTTCCAAGAGCAAGTTCTCCTTTTTGAGTAGCATATCCTTCACATAAAACTTGGCCTTTTTTAATTAAATCTCCTTTGACAACAATTGGCTTTAAGTTTATACATGTACCTTGATTAGTTTTTCTAAACTTAACAAGAGAGTAAGTTTTTTCATCAACGTCAAAGCTTGTTAATTTTTGCTCTTCTGTAAGACTATATTTAATTGTAATTTTTTGTGAATCAACATAAATAACTTCTCCATCATAATCAGCATTAATTAATACTCTAGAATCTGAAGCAACTTGTCTTTCAAGACCTGTTCCAACAATAGGAGACTCCGGTTTTAATAATGGTACAGATTGTCTCATCATATTTGACCCCATTAACGCTCTATTGGCATCGTCATGCTCTAAAAAAGGAATCAGAGATGCAGAAATAGAAGCTATTTGATTAGGAGCAACATCTGTATAATCAACATCTTTAGGATCAATTACTGGATAATCTGCTTCCTGCCTAGCAATAACTTTATCAGAAAGAATTTTACCATCTTTATCCTTTGGAATATTTGCTTGAGCAATTAGTTTTCCTTCTTCTTCTTCTGCACTTAAATATTTATGAACTTTTAAATCAACAACGCCATTTTCTACTTTTCTATATGGTGTTTCAATAAATCCTAGACTGTTGACCTTTGCAAAAACACCTAAAGAAGAAATTAATCCAATATTTGGTCCTTCTGGAGTTTCAATCGGGCACAACCTTCCATAATGTGTATAATGAACATCTCTTACTTCAAAACCAGCTCTTTCTCTAGAAAGTCCACCAGGTCCTAATGCAGATAATCTTCTTTTATGAGTAATTTCAGCAAGAGGATTTGTTTGATCCATAAACTGAGATAACTGATTCGTTCCAAAAAATGAATTAATAACTGAAGACAATGTCTTTGCGTTAATTAAATCAATTGGAGTAAATACTTCATTATCTCTTACGTTCATTCTTTCACGAATAGTACGTGCCATCCTAGATAAACCAACTCCAAATTGAGAAGATAATTGTTCGCCAACTGTTCTTACCCTTCTGTTAGATAAATGATCAATATCATCAATTTCAGCTTTTGAATTAATTAATTCAATAAGGTATTTTATAATAGTTATAATATCCTCTTTAGTTAAAACTAACTTATCCATTTCAATGTTAAGTCCTAACTTTTTGTTCATTCTATACCTACCTACTTCACCAAGGTTATATCTCTGCTCAGAGAAAAATAATTTATCAATTATTCCTCTTGCAGTTTCTTCATCTGGCGGTTCAGCATTCCTTAACTGTCTATAAATATGCTCTACAGCTTCCTTCTCAGAATTTGTTGGATCTTTTTGTAAAGTATTATGAATTATAGCATAGTCAGAATATTGACCATCAACTTTATGTAATAAAATGGTTTTAGAACTTGTTTCTAAAATTTCTTCAATATTCTGTTTATCAATTACGACATCTCTATCTAAAACAATCTCATTTCTTTCAATAGAAACAACTTCACCTGTATCTTCATCTACAAAATCTTCAAACCAAGAATTTAAAACTCTAGCAGCTAATTTTCTGCCAATACATTTTTTTAATCCTGATTTTGAAACTTTTACTTCTTCAGCTAAATCAAAAATTGCTAAGATATCTTTATCTCTTTCATATCCAATTGCTCTAAGTAAAGTTGTAACAGGTAATTTCTTTTTTCTATCAATATAAGCATACATCACACTATTAATATCTGTTGCGAATTCAATCCAAGAACCTTTAAAAGGAATTACTCTAGCAGAATACAGTTTTGTACCATTTGCATGAAAAGATTGACCAAAAAATACACCAGGAGATCTGTGTAATTGAGAAACAACAACACGTTCGGCGCCATTAATTATAAAGGTTCCACTTGGTGTCATGTAAGGAATTACCCCTAAATAAACGTCTTGAACTATTGTTTCAAAATCCTCATGCTCTGCGTCCGTACAAAAAAGTTTTAATCTAGCTTTTAAGGGAACACTATGAGTTAAACCTCTCTCAATGCATTCTTGAATAGAGTAACGAGGTGGATCCACAAAATAATCTAAAAACTCTAATACAAATTGATTTCTAGAATCTGAAATAGGAAAATTTTCTAAAAAAGTATTAAAAAGACCTTCGTCAGTTCTTTCGTCTGATTTTGTTTCGAGTTGGAAAAAATCGCTAAATGATTTTACCTGAATATCCAAAAAATCTGGATAATCAGGAATGTCAGTAGCAGAAGCAAAGTTTAATCTATTTATAGTGTTATGCATTTAAATCAATTTAAATTAAAAGAAAGTAAAAATCGAGTACAAGGATATAATCCAAATACTTAGGAAACTTTAAATAAAACTAAGGCTTAAGCTAATTATTTTAATTCTACCTCAGCTCCAGCTTCTTCAAGTGATTTCTTAAATCCTTCAGCTTCATCTTTTGAAACTGCTTCTTTAATATTACTTGGTGCATCGTCTACAAGTCCTTTAGCTTCTTTTAAACCTAAACCTGTTAATTCTTTTACAAGTTTAACTACTGCTAACTTTGAACCTCCAGCTGCAGTTAACACTACATCAAATTCAGTTTTTTCTTCAGCTGCCTCAGCGTCACCACCTGCTGCAGGTCCAGCTGAAACTACTGCTGCTGCTGCTGGTTCGATGCCGTATTCGCTTTTAAGAATTCCTGCTAACTCGTTAACTTCTTTAACTGTTAGATTAACTAATTGTTCTGCAAAATCTTTTAAATCTGCCATTTTTATAAATATTTATTATTATTATTATTATTAATTTTTAACTACTCTTTTTTATCAGAAAGTGTTTTTAACACTCCTGAAATTGTTGATCCACCTGATTGTAAAGCGGAAATAAGGTTTTTAGCTGGAGACTGTAAAATTGCAATTACATCACCAATTAATTCCTCTCTAGACTTAATATTAGATAAGGTCTCTAGTTGATCATCCCCTAAATAAATGGCTCCTTCAATAGAAGCTCCCTTTAAAACAGGTTTATCAGCTTTTTTTCTAAATAGCTTGATCAATTTAGCTGGTGTATTACCAATTTCAGAATACATTAAAGCTGTATTACCTACTAACACTTGATTTAGATCTCCAAAGTCTCTATCAGAAGTTTCCATTGCTTTGCTTAACAATGTGTTTTTAACAACTGAAAGTTTAACATTTGCCTTAAAACAAGCTCTTCTTAAATTACTTGTTTGAACAGCATTAAGACCTGAAACATCCGTCATGTAAATATTAGTGTTATCAGCTAATTCAGCAGTTAACCTTTCTATTACCTTAGATTTTTCTTCTCTTGTCATTTTATTATTTTTAACTAAATATTAGTATCAATATTAATACCTGGACTCATTGTACTAGACATAGAAATACTTTTCAAATATGTTCCCTTAGACGAATTAGGTTTAAGTTTAATTATGTTCTGAATTAATTCAAGAGAATTCTCGTAAATTTTATCAGCATCAAAAGAAACTTTCCCAATTGAAGCATGTATAATACCTGTTTTTTCTACTTTAAAATCAATTTTACCGGCTTTAACTTCAGAAACTGCTTTAGCAACATCCATAGTAACTGTACCAGTTTTTGGATTTGGCATTAAGCCCCTTGGGCCTAATATTTTTCCTAATGGACCTAACTTACCCATAACACTTGGCATAGTTATAATTACATCAACATTAGTCCAACCATCTTTGATTTTTTGTAAAAATTCATCAAGTCCAACATAATCCGCGCCAGCATCTTGAGCTTCCTTTTCCTTATCTGGTGTTACAAGTGCAAGCACTTTAATATCTTTACCAGTTCCATTAGGAAGAGTAACTATACCTCTAACATTTTGATCTGCTTTCTTAGGATCAACACCAAGACGAACTGCCAAATCAATAGAAGCATCAAAATTAAACTTAGAAATTTCTTTTACAACTTCAGAAGCTTCTTTTAAGGAATATGTTTTTGCATTATCAATTTTAGATAAAGCATCTTTACGTTTTTTTGTGATTTTTGTCATAATCTTAAATTAAAAAATTAAAAAGGAGCTTGGCCTTTAACCTTGATCCCCATAGATCTTGCAGTTCCAGCAATCATTTTCATTGCTGACTCTACAGTAAAAGCATTTAAATCAACCATTTTATCTTCGGAAATTAACTTTACTTGATCCCATGAAACGGTCGCTACTTTAGTTCGGTTTGGTTCTCCTGATCCCTTTTTAAGCTTAGCTGCTTCCAATAATTGTACGGCTGCTGGTGGAGTTTTAACTACAAATTCAAAAGATTTGTCTTTGTAAACTGTGATTGATACAGGTAAAATTTTACCAGGCTTATCTTGTGTTCTAGAGTTAAACTGCTTACAAAATTCCATTATATTAACACCGGCTGCACCCAATGCAGGTCCAACTGGTGGTGATGGATTAGCAGCACCCCCTCTAATTTGTAACTTCAGTACTTTTTCTATTTCTTTAGCCATTATTAATATTTATTATCTCTTAAATAATTGGAAGCTATTTAAGAAAAGATTTATATGTAACATTTACACTTTTTCTACTTGCATATAAGAAAGCTCTAAAGGAGTCTTTCTACCAAAAATTTTAACCATAACCTCAAGCTTTCTCTTTTCCTCGTTAACTTTTTCAATTGTTCCATTAAATCCATTAAAAGGCCCGTCAATTACCTTGATACTTTCTCCATATATAAATGGAATTGAAATGCTTTCTGATTCTGTAGAAAGATCATCTACAGTACCAAGCATCCTATTTACTTCGGCAGTTCTTAGAGGAATAGGATCTCCACCTTTAGTCTCACCCAAAAAACCTATTACGTTAGGTAGTGCCTTGATAACATGAGGAACTTCACCAGATAAATTAGCTTTAATCATGATGTATCCTGGAAAATATACTTTTTCTTTATTAACTTTTTTACCTTTTCTAATTTGAATAACTTTTTGAGTAGGAACTAGCATCTCTTCCACTAAATCAGAAAACCCAAGTCTGTTAATTTCAGATTCCATATAGTTCCTGATTTTATTTTCTTGACCACTTACGGCTCTCACAACATACCACTTTTTTATATCTGTATCTGCCATGATTTAATTAATAAGTTCGAAATAAAATTTAATTACTCTAGATAAAACACTGTCCGCTAACCAAATAATGAGTGAAAAAATTATAGTAAATAATAAAACTATTACAGTAAGATTAGAAAGTTCAGTTAAAGGAGTCCACGAAACGTGCTCTTTTAGTTCTGAAAAGGACTCTTTTACGTAAGAAACTATATTCATTATTTTAAATTTTGCACGGGTTGAGAGACTCGAACTCCCGACACCTGGTTTTGGAGACCAGTGCTCTACCAACTGAGCTAAACCCGTATCTCAAAAATTGGTGAAATTAAACACCTTAAATTTATAGCCACAAAAGGCATCTGTGTTAGCAGATACCTTTTCCGGATTGTATTGTATTATTATAAAATCTTTGTAACCTGACCAGCACCAACTGTTCTGCCACCTTCTCTAATTGCAAATCTTAATCCAACGCTACAAGCAATTGGAGAAATAAGGTCAACTATAATAGTTAAGTTATCACCAGGCATTACCATTTCAACTCCTTTAGGAAGTACGATATTACCAGTAACATCAGTTGTTCTCACATAGAACTGTGGTCTATAATTGTTGTGAAATGGAGTGTGTCTACCACCTTCTTCTTTCTTTAAAATATATACCTCAGCTTCAAATTTATCGTGTGGTTTGACAGAACCTGGCTTACAAATTACCATTCCTCTTTTAATAGATTCTTTTTCAATTCCTCTTAGAAGAATACCAACATTATCACCAGCTTCTCCTCTGTCTAGAATTTTTCTAAACATTTCAACTCCAGTTACAGTAGAAGTAAGCTTTTCAGCTCCCATCCCGATTATATCTATAGAATCACCTGTGTTAGCAACACCAGTTTCGATTCTACCAGTTGCTACAGTTCCTCTACCAGTAATAGAAAATACATCTTCAACAGGCATTAAGAAATCTTTATCTACCTCTCTTTTAGGAAGTTCAATCCAAGTATCTACAGATTCCATAAGTTTCATTACTGTATCAACCCATTTTTGTTCACCATTTAAAGCTCCTAATGCAGAACCTAAAATTACAGGTCCATTTTCA
>Ga0307995_1002724_pt1 | contig 10147 bp, 7 predicted proteins | sample EllFjometagen262_FD_203132 | JGI IMG/M metagenome (GOLD analysis project Ga0307995, IMG submission 203132) | Marine microbial communities from Ellis Fjord, Antarctic Ocean - #262 | ecosystem: Environmental > Aquatic > Marine > Unclassified | place: Southern Ocean | collected 2014-11-02
TTCCCGTAAATCTATCTTGATGAGTATTTGCCTCAATCGAAACTTGTGTTCGCTCTAATTGGGAATCACTCATTTGAGAAGCGACTGTTCTTCGCCAAATCAATTCATATAAACGAGCTTGATCATGTTCAATATTTAATTGGGCTTTTGAGAAATCAGAAGGCCGTATAGCTTCATGAGCCTCTTGAGCTCCTTTATTTTTTGTTTTAAAAATTCGAGGGTGAAGATATTCTTTCCCATAAGCAGAATTGATTTGAGTAGCTATGTTTTTTTGTGCATCTTTAGATAGGTTTACACTATCGGTTCTCATATAAGTAATATATCCTGCTTCATAAAGCCGCTGCGCTAATGTCATTGTTTTACTTACTGAAAAATATAATTTACGCGAAGCTTCTTGTTGTAATGTAGAAGTAGTAAATGGAGCTGCTGGAGTCTTTTTTGCAGGTTTTTTGCTAACATCTATTACTTTAAAAGCAGCATTTATATTTTTGGTTAAAAATTTATCTGCTTCATCTGCATTATCAAATACCCTGGATAATTGAGCTGGAATAGCTTTTTTGGAAGCTGTTGAAAAAAAGGCTTGAGTTTTAAAGTTTTGGGTTGGGAAAAAATTTCTTATTTCTCGCTCTCGTTCCACAATAAGTCTAACAGCAACAGACTGAACCCTCCCTGCAGAGAGCCCTCCTTTAACTTTTCTCCATAAAACAGGTGATAATTCATACCCTACAAGACGATCTAAAACTCTTCTTGCTTGTTGTGCGTTCACCAAATTATAATCGATTGTTCTAGGAGAATCAATTGCCTTAAGAATGGCATTCTTTGTAATCTCAGAAAAAACAATCCTTTTGGAATTTGATTCATTTAAATCTAAAGTGTTAGCTAAATGCCATGCAATAGCCTCCCCCTCTCGATCTTCATCACTTGCTAGCCAAACAGTTTCTGATTTTTTTGCCAAACTTTTTAACTCACTGACTAATTTTTTCTTATCACTACTCACTACATATTTAGGCTTGAAATCACTGTCGACACTAACGCCCAACTCGTTAGAGGGAAGGTCTGCAATGTGACCAAAACTAGAAGCTACCTTGAAATCTTTTCCTAAAAATTTCTCGATAGTTTTGGCTTTTGCCGGTGATTCTACAATTACTAAATTCTTAGCCATATTATAATTATTTGGCAACAAAAGTAGGTAAGTTTTTTTGTAACTATGAAATTTATGAGCTCTCTTGTGTTAAATTTAAATCTGTATATACTTGCTTTTGTAAACTTAAGCCAAAGTATAGTCCACTATACCAAAGGAAAAAGGGTACTCTTCAATTGGGACGAAATAACAGTCAACTTAATAGTGTCAAATTAGGGTCGCATAACAAAAGTTATATCTATTAGTTTAAACTGTAGTATTTTTGTTCAAAACAAAAAAACTCTGAAAAAATTTATACCCATATTAAATTGGTTGCCTGCTTATAAAAAATCATACTTTAAAAACGATTTAGTAGCTGGAATAACAGTAGCGGTATTATTAATCCCGCAGGGTATGGCCTATGCAATGATCGCAGGCTTACCTGCTATTTATGGACTTTATTCAGCATTAGTTCCGCAAATAATTTATGCTTTTTTAGGGACTTCAAGACAACTTGCCGTGGGGCCCGTAGCTATGGACTCGCTTCTGGTCGCTGCAGGTCTAGGTGCTATTTCAATGGCCTCTCCTGAAGCATATATTCAAATGGCAATTTTACTAGCTCTGATGATGGGAATGATTCAGTTTCTAATGGGGCTTTTAAGAATGGGCTTTATTGTTGCCTTCTTATCCAAACCAGTAATAAGTGGTTTTACATCTGCAGCTGCAATAATCATAGGATTAAGTCAGCTTAAACATTTTCTTGGAATACCTATTCCACAAAGCAATAAGCTTCAAGTCATTATAAAATCAATTATTGATAATGATACAGCAATTCATCTTCCGACTTTAGTTATTGGAATTACTGGTATTTTATTATTGCTTGGAATTAAAAAAATAAATAGGAAAATTCCCGCTTCTTTAATTGTTGTTGCATTAGGGATCACATGGGTTTACTTTTCACAACAAGGGGGAAAAGGAGTTGATGTGGTAGGTCTAATTCCAGAGGGACTTCCCTTCTTTCAAATGCCTATTATTAATTTTAAAACGATAAAGATTTTATTCCCAACCGCAATAACAATTGCATTAATTGCTTTCATGGAAGCTATTTCAGTGGCTAAAGCAATAGAAGAAAAAGAGAAAAACTATATATTAAATCCTAACCAAGAACTTATTGCTCTTGGTGCTTCAAATATGGTAGGGGCACTATTTCAATCCTATCCCACTACTGGAGGGTTTTCCAGAACAGCTGTAAACCATCAAGCAGGTGCTAAAACAGGACTTGCTGCATTAATTACTGCTGCTTTAGTTGCTATCGTTTTAAGTTTTTTTACTCATTGGTTTTATTACTTACCAAAAGCAATACTAGCGGCAATCATTATGGTTGCAGTTATTAGTTTAATTGATTTCAAATATGCGAAACGATTATATTTTATTGCAAAAGATGAATTTTTAGTTCTGATAGTTACTTTCTTATTAACCCTCTTTTTTGGAATTACAGAAGGAATTATTTTAGGAATTTTACTTTCTTTATTACTTTTAGTTTATCGAAGTTCAAAGCCACATCATGCATTTTTAGGCCGTATTGGAACCACAAACTATTTCAAAAACAGTATTCGCTTTCCAAAAGAAGTAGTCCTAAGAGATGATTTAATAATTTTAAGGTTTGACAGCCAGCTTTTCTTTGGAAATATTCAATATTTTAAACAGCTAGTAACGGATTCCATTTCAAAAAATCCAACTAAAGTCAAAGGATTTGTAATTAATATGCGTGCAATAAATTATATTGATAGTTTCGCAACTGAACAGCTCACTAAGATAATTTTAACCTTGAGAAAACAGGGGATACGGGTAATGCTAGTTGGAGCAATTGGTCCAGCTCGAGATGTTATTTTAAAAAGTGAAATCATCCGTGTTTTAAAAAAACGAAATCTATTTATAACCTCAGGAGATGCCACTGATAGCTTTGATGGGATTTGTAAAAAAACATCTTTACAAAAAAAATTAACTCAACAAAATAATCCTTGATTAATTCGGTAACCTAGATAACATTTAACAAAAAATAGTTCCTTAATTTTATACTCAAATTAGACTAATGAATATTGAACAGTTATACACAGGATGCCTTTCTCAAGGGGCATATTTCATTGAGAGTAACGGTGAAGCTGCTATAATAGATCCTCTTAGGGAGACAACTCCTTATATTGAAAAAGCTAAGAAAAATAATGCGGAAATTAAGTACATTTTCGAAACTCATTTCCATGCAGATTTTGTGAGTGGTCATGTGACTCTTGCTAAAGAAACTGGTGCCACTATTATATATGGCCCATTAGCTAAAACAAGTTATGATTCTTTTATTGCTAAAGATCAACAAGAATTTAAAATTGGAGAAATTACACTTACCGTATTACACACTCCTGGACATACTATGGAAAGCACTACTTATTTGCTTCGCGATGCAAAAAATAAAGATATTGCGATTTTTAGTGGTGATACACTATTTTTAGGTGATGTAGGACGTCCTGATTTAGCTCAAAAAGTAGCTGATATGACACAAGAAGATTTAGCTGAAATCCTCTTCGATAGTCTTCGTGAAAAAATTATGCCTCTAGCCGATGATGTACTTGTTTACCCTGGTCATGGTGCTGGTTCTGCTTGTGGAAAAAATCTAAGTAAAGAAACTGTTGGTACTATTGGAAATCAAAAAAAGACAAACTATGCATTGCGTGCAGACATGACAAAAAAAGAATTTGTAAAAGAAGTGACTAATGGTTTACTTCCACCACCACAATATTTTCCTTTAAATGTAAAGATGAATAAAGAAGGATATACTGACATTCATGAAATTATTGAAAATGGAACAAAGCCTTTAAATCCTGAGGAATTTGAAGTAATTGCAATCCAAACTAATGCTCTTATTTTAGATGTTAGGCATCAAGATGATTTCACAAAAGGACACATTCCGAAGTCTATTTTTATTGGAATCGATGGTAGTTTTGCTCCATGGGTAGGGGCGATGATTGGAGATGTGAAACAACCTATCTTACTAGTTACTCCTAAAGGAAGAGAGAAAGAAACAGTTACACGTCTTTCACGTGTTGGGTTTGATCGAACACTTGGATACCTTAATCAAGGTATTGAAGCTTGGTCTAAAGCAGGGAATGCAATAGATACTATTGATGGAATTGAAGTAACGGACTTAAAATTATTGAAAGAACTGAAAGATCTTAATATTTTTGATGTTCGTAAACCAGATGAATATGCTTCAGAGCATCTAGTTAAAGCTCACTCCACCCCTTTAAGTTTTATAAATGATTACATGGATGAATTTCCTAAAAATGAGCCTTTTTATCTTCACTGTGCAGGAGGGTACAGAAGTGTAATTGCTGCTTCTATTTTAAAAAGTAGAGGGATTCATAATTTGATAGATGTCAAAAGAGGGTTTGCAGCTATCAAAAATAGAGGTATGAAGATTTCAGAATACGTTTGCCCCTCAAGACTTTAAGTTTTAAATAGCTTCAATGACAACTTTTAGAGATTCAAAGCATCAATATTCTTTTGAATTTTAAAAGAAATTAATAAGTAAGCTATTAGGTGAATTTTAGATGTTTTTCGAACTTAATTTTATAGATTTTAACTGATTCATTCCGTTTAAAAAAATAGTCCAAACAATAAAGATCTCTGAATCTATTATTTCTAATTGAGGAACTCCTGTATTTCTTCCTCCGTCAATTTTAGATATTGTAATTGGCTGAGAAATCTTTCCATCAAATGAAACCTTTTTAATTTTCAAATACGTACCAATATCATCAACTTCCATGTAACTGACTATTACTTCTTTATCATTAAGAAATGCAACATCTACTCTTCCAATTGCATCATCATCATTTATTTTTATTGGAGTACCAAAAGAATTGCCGTTATTTTTTGAAAATGAAACATTTACTAATGGATGATCATTATATACTGTAAACCATGCAACGGCAAGGTTTTTTGAGTTGACAGCAACTTTAGGACCATTTACTGGACATCCTTTTATTATCCATCCATCATCATGAACCGCATTCGGTTTTTCCCAAGTTCCATTTATGCTTTTGACACTATAAATATCCCTTACCTCTTTTTCACTTCTATTTCTGTAAACAACTATAGGTCCATCATTAGTAATTGCAATTGACGTCTGACAGCAATCACAAGTTGACGCATCAAGTTCGCTTTCTTTGATAACATCTCCTTTATCAGTAATTTCTGCAAAACGAATTGTCATTGGTTTATGATCTCCATCTAGTTTTTTTTCAATTGTATTTCTTCCATCTAACCATGTGATAAAAAACCCTTTTTTATTATTTGCTATTATACTCACAAAACCGTGTTCTGCTTTAACGCCATCAGTATTTAATAAGAAGTTTTCTCTTATTTTCTCTCCAGATAATTTTTGTAAATTTAAAACAACATCATAAGTATATGTTCTAGAAGCTGATTTCTTTAAATGGCTTGTAATTATTAAATCTTGATTTATTGAATGAGCTGGAAAATCTGCCCAATTAACAAACCAGTCTGAACCAGAAGTAATTACTTGAGGTTTAATCCATCGTCCTTCCTTATACTGACTATAGTTTAAGAAAGCTTTGTTTTCTTCTTTAGAGGATATCCAAGATAAAGACAAAGAGCCATTAGAAGAAACTAGATTAGGTTGTGCATTACTATTCTCATAAAAAATTGGTATTTCTTGTATATCGTCTTTTTTTGTAGAACAAGATATCGTAGTTAGGAAATAGAAAATAATAATGAATTTCTTCATATCATAATGTTTTTAATTTATTTATAATTATTTCAGAATCCCAAACAATCGTCCCAACAATAGTTTCAATTTTTATTCCTTTTTCATTAAAAATATATGATGTTGGTAAAGAATATATTCCAAGTATTTCATTTGATCCAACAGATTTCAAAAAATTAAAATCATATTTCTTGTCATTTTTAAACTTAGATATTTTTGAAACTTTTTCATCAGAAACTAACAGAAAAATATAATTATAATTCTTTAAAATCTGTTGAGCCCTTTTTATTCTTGGCATTTCCTTTATACATGGACCACACCATGTAGCCCAATGATTAATGATGATTTTTTTTCCTTCATAGGATCTCAAATCAACTTTTTTATTTTTTAAGTCTACGAAAGAAGTTTTTAGCTGAAGGGATTCTATATCAGACAACTTTTCATTTTTAGAAATACTTGAATTACATCCCAAAAACAAAATAAAACAACTTACAAAAATCAAATTTTTCATAAAATGATTCGGATTTATTTTCGAATGTAATGATTTTATGATCAGTGTGGTTTTTAGATAAGGAGTTTGTGTTTTATACATGACACTTTGTCTGTAATTACTTATCTTTGTATAATAATTGATTTTATAAAAAGAAGAATATGTTTAAGAACTAAACATTTCAGGAATTTCCCTCATAGTTCTATTAAAATAAAAGATGAAAGGATTAACACCTAACATAAAAGAAAAAAATCCACACGAACATAATGGAGAATCTCTATACTTTTCCCCGCACACAGATTCGTCACAAAGTGCTAATAATGATGTAGTTAAAAAAAGTAAGAGGTTCTATATAGAAAGTTATGGTTGCCAAATGAACTTTGCAGATAGCGAGATTGTGGCGTCTATACTTAATGATGATGGCTATAAAATAACAGAGATCCTAGAGGAAGCTTCACTAGTTTTGGTGAATACTTGTGCTATTCGTGAAAAAGCAGAGCTAACAGTCCGTAAAAGATTAGAATACTTTAATTCTCTTAAAATAAAAAAATCAGAAATGACAGTAGGAGTTTTAGGCTGTATGGCAGAACGCCTAAAACATAAATTCCTTGAAGAAGAAAAAATAGTTGACTTGGTCGTTGGACCTGATGCGTATAAAGATATTCCAAACCTGCTTAAAGAAGTGGCTAGCAACAAAGAAGCGGTCAATGTTGTATTATCAAAAGATGAAACCTACGGAGACATTACTCCCGTAAGACTAAATTCAAATGGCGTTTCTGCATTTGTTTCTATTACTCGTGGCTGTGATAATATGTGCACTTTCTGTGTAGTTCCATTCACTCGGGGAAGAGAGCGCAGTAGAGATCCAAAAAGTATTTTGGAAGAAATAAATGCATTAGTATCTAAAAATTATAAAGAAATTACTCTGCTTGGGCAAAATGTAGATAGTTATTTATGGTATGGAGGAGGATTAAAAAAAGATTTTAAAAAAGCAACATCACTGCAGCAAAAAACAGCTTTACGCTTTGAAGATTTATTAGAGCTTGTAGCTAAGTCTCAACCAAAAATGAGAATTCGATTTTCAACATCAAATCCTCAGGACATGTCTCTTGACGTATTAAAAGTTCTAGCCAAATACGACAATATATGTAATGCCGTTCACCTTCCTGTTCAATCGGGCAGTAACACCATTTTAAAAAAAATGAATCGTCAACACACCCGTGAAGAATATTTCAGACTCATTAATTCCATTCGTTCTATACTTCCTGATTGTGGTATTTCTCATGATATGATTGCAGGATTCCCCTCAGAAACAGAAGAAGACCACCAAGACACGTTAGACCTCTTAGACTATGTAAAATATGACTTTGGATTTATGTATTCATATTCTGAAAGACCCGGTACAATGGCAGCAAAAAAAATTAAGGATGACGTGCCTGAAAAAATTAAGCAGAGGAGACTTAGTGAAATCATTGCAAAACAAAGAGAGCACAGTAATTTTAGAACTTTACAAAATATTGGTAAAACAGTTTGTGTATTAATTGAAAAGGTTTCTAAAAAATCAGAAATTCAATGGAGTGGTAAAACAGCTAAAAACACTGTTGTTGTTTTTCCAAAAGAACACTATCAAATTGGAGATTTTGTAGATGTTAAAATTGAAAAATGTACCTCTGCAACCCTTATTGGAAATGCTGTTGGATACTCTAAAAGCGTTTAATTATGGATTCACTACAAAGTATTAAACAACGTTTCGGAATTATTGGAAATAACTTGGGACTCAATAGAGCTTTAGAAAAAGCAATGCGTGTTTCTGGAACTGATATATCTGTTTTAGTTATTGGAGAAAGTGGGGTAGGAAAAGAAAATATTCCTAAAATAATACACCAATATTCTCACAGAAAACACTCGAAGTATATTGCGGTAAACTGTGGAGCTATTCCTGAGGGAACGATCGACAGTGAACTTTTTGGCCACGAAAAAGGAGCCTTTACTGGTGCAATACAAACCCGTTTAGGATATTTTGAAGTGGCTGATGGAGGTACTATTTTTTTAGATGAAGTAGGAGAACTTCCTCTACCCACTCAAGTACGCTTACTTAGAGTACTCGAAACTGGAGAATTTATCAAGGTGGGTTCTTCTTCTGCACAAAAAACAAATGTAAGAATAGTAGCTGCGACGAATGTCAACATGATGAAAGCTATACAAAAAGGAAAGTTTAGAGAAGATTTGTACTACCGCCTTAGCACAGTTGAAATTACCCTACCTCCACTACGTGAGCGAAAAGAAGATATTGTACTTTTATTCAGAAAATTTGCTTCTGATTTTGCTCAAAAATATCAAATGCCAACCTTAAAACTTGATGAACATGCTCAAGCTCTTTTAAAAGAATATCGTTGGAATGGAAATATTAGACAGTTAAGGAATGTTGCTGAACAGCTATCTGTATTAGAAAAAGAAAGGAATATTAATGCAGCGATGATTCGTATGTATTTACCAGACAATGGTTCAAAGACACCTGCTTTAATGGGTAAAAAAGAAAGTGAAAGTGATTTTTCTTCTGAACGAGAAATCTTGTATAAAGTACTTTTTGACATGAAGAATGATTTAAATGACTTGAAAAAGTTAACTCTTGACCTAATGAATAATGAGCCCTCTGAAACTTCTCAGGAAAAAAATAAAGGGTTAATAGATAAAATTTATGGGAAAGAAACAGAACGAAAAAAAGAAGAAATGTCTTCTTCATATAAAGCTCTCCCTTTCCAGGCAGAGACTTCAGAGATTTCTCAACTAGAAACAATGGATAAATATTCATATGCGGAAACAATTGAAGAAGAGGAACCTCTTTCACTTCAAGCGAAAGAAATAGAAATGATTAAACAAGCTTTAATTAGAAGCAATGGAAAACGTAAATTGGCTTCAAAAGAATTAGGTATCTCTGAGCGAACACTTTATCGTAAAATAAAACAATATGATCTCAATGACCTTGAAAAAGAATAATCTAAAACTTGTATCCCTTCTGTTTATGATAATGTTAGTAAATTCTTGTGGGATTTATTCCTTTACAGGTGCATCCATTCCTGCAGGAGTAACAACTTTTCAGGTAAATTTCTTTGAGAATAAAGCAGGGAATAGACCTGGATCTACTATAGAGCCTGGCTTAGATAATGAGTTTACTGTTGCTCTTCAAGATTTAATCATGAATCAAACTAACTTAGATTTGGTAACTACTGATGGCCAATTAATCTATGAAGGAGAAATCACAGAATATAGTGTAACACCAATGTCTGCTACTGCAAAAATAACAGCTGCTCAAAACCGATTAAAAATGTCGATAGCTTTTCGTTTTATAAACATAAAGAAAGAAGAGGATGATTACGATAAATCGTACTCTTTCTTTTATGATTTTCCAGCAGAACTTCAAGTATACGATGTAAAAGATGCAGCACATAAAGAAATTTTTGATAGAATTACACAAGATATATTTAATGATACTTTAGCTAAATGGTAATTAAAGACGCTATTTCCCTTTTTAAGGTATTAGACACCTTTGACTTTTCAAGCAAAAAACAACTTGAAGCACTTGAAAACATTCTTAAAGTTTATCCTGATTTTCATTTGGTAAGAAGCTATTTTCTGAAAGCAGTGCAAGAACTAAAACCTGAAGCTTTTGACAAGCAGCTTTCGCATACCGCAATCGCTACATATGACCGAAACCTTTTATATGACTTTATAGAAAATCAATATAAATCTCCCATTAAGG
>Ga0307995_1002726_pt1 | contig 10141 bp, 11 predicted proteins | sample EllFjometagen262_FD_203132 | JGI IMG/M metagenome (GOLD analysis project Ga0307995, IMG submission 203132) | Marine microbial communities from Ellis Fjord, Antarctic Ocean - #262 | ecosystem: Environmental > Aquatic > Marine > Unclassified | place: Southern Ocean | collected 2014-11-02
TTGAGCCAAAGATGACTTTTCCATCATTACTCATTTTGGTTACGTCGATTACATTTGCTCTTGCGATATTATCATTAATCTGAACTATTCTTCCTTCATTATGTGATTGTTCTTCTTTTGCAGCATGATATTCAGCATTTTCTTTTAAATCACCATGAGATCTTGCTTCAGAAATTGCAGCAACTATTTGTGGGCGTTTTTTTTCTTTCAAAAAAATTAGCTCTTCTTTTAAAACTTCAAGTCCAGCAGTTGTTATTGGTTCTTTTTCCATTTTAATTCCACTTTGCTATGGGTGGTAAGGACATTAAAATACCTTCGACATTACCACCGGTTTGTAATCCAAATTTTGTTCCTCTATCATAGAGTAAATTAAATTCAGCATATCTTCCTCTTTTAATATATTGTAATTCCTTTTCTTTTACCGTCCATTTTTTTTTGTATTTCATATTTATCATTGAATTAAATAACATCTGAAAAGTAACCCCTAAATCAGATATAAATTTGAAGTCTTTTTCCCAATTATCTTTTTTATAATCAAAAAAAATACCACCAATACCCCTGGTTTCTTTTCGGTGTGGAAGATAAAAATAATCATCACACCATTTTTTATATTTTTTATAAATTTTTTTATCATGTCTGTCACACATTTTTTTTAATTCTTTATGTAGAAAAATATTTTCTTTATCGTCTATGATGCATGGTGTTACATCCATTCCGCCACCAAACCAACCATGTGTTGTATAGATAAACCTTGTATTAAAGTGGATTGCAGGAACGTGAGGATTATTCATGTGCATAACAACAGAAATACCTGAGGCCCAAAAATTTGGGTTCTTATCTGCCCCTGGGATTTTTCTCCTCATTTCTTTAGAGAATTTTCCTGACACTTCAGAAAAATTTACACCAACTTTTTCAAAAATTTTTCCATTCTTTAAAATTCTAAATTCGCCACCACCCTCATCCTTTATTTTACTTCTATTCCATTTTTTGAATTTAAACTTTATTTTTTTATTCTCTATTCTTTCAATGTCATCACAAATAATATTTTGTAATAATTTGAACCAATTAGAAGCAAGTTTTTTTTTTATTTCTTTATCCATTACTTATTAAAGTTAGTTTGTCTTAAATTTTCAGATAGGATTATAGCTACCGAAGAAGCTATGTTTAAAGATCTTTTATCGGTCATCATAGGTATTTTTAATCTATATTTGATTGAATTATGAATATGATCGGGTACTCCAGCACTTTCTCTCCCAAATAACAATGTATCGTTACTTTCAAATTTAAATGTAGCATAAGATTCAGCTGATTTTGTTGTTAATAATATTACTCTTTGGCCATCTTTTGCCTTAAAAAACGCTTCTGAACTTTGATAAAATTTTATTACTTTTTTATCCATATAGTCCATAACAACTCTTTTAAATCTTTTATCACTAAATAAAAATCCGCATGGTTCAATAATCTCTAGGTCAGCACCAAGACATGAGCACGTTCTAATAATTGCAGCTGTATTTTGAGGAATATCTGGCTCATATAACGCTATTTTAGGTCTTAATGTCATAGTTTCTGTGTCATTGTTTCAGTGGAAAAAAAACTTTTTTCTTATATGAAATCATATATTAGATAACAATATACAAAAATTAAAAGATGTCTGAAAAAAAACCTGAAAGAAGAGAATTTTTATTTACAGCCTCGTATGCCGTTGGTGCTGTTGGAGTGGGAGCGGTTGTTTGGCCTTTAATCGATCAAATGAATCCAGATGCCTCGGTAAAAGCACTAGCTAGCACAGAGGTTGATGTTAGTTCGGTTGAGCCTGGTAAAGCCATCACTGTACTTTGGAGAGGGAAACCAGTTTTCATTAAAAGAAGAACACCAGAAGAAATAGCAGAAGCAAGAGCTGTCAAAATGGAGGATTTAAAGGATCCTCAAAAAGACGAGGATAGAGCAAAAGATCCCGAGTGGTTAGTCATGGTTGGTGTTTGTACACACCTAGGATGTGTACCACTAAATGATAAAGGTGATTATAATGGATGGTTCTGTCCATGCCATGGATCACATTATGATACGTCAGGAAGAATAAGAAAAGGTCCAGCTCCATTAAATATGGAAGTTCCAAAATATGAATTTGTTAATAGCAATACAATTAAAATCGGATAATAAAAAATTATGAGCGATCAAGAATACGTCCCTAAGTCAAAATTTGGAAGATGGTTTAACGATAGACTACCTCTCTTATCACTTGCTAGCCATTTGACTGATTACCCAACTCCTAAAAATTTAAATTACTGGTGGACATTTGGAGGAATATTAACTTTCTGTTTGATTACACAAATCGTTACTGGCCTAACACTAGCAATGCATTATATCGCTCACGCTGATTTAGCTTTTGAAAGTGTGGAGCACATCATGAGAGATGTAAATTATGGATGGCTTATAAGATATATTCATGCAAATGGTGCATCAATGTTTTTTCTAGCAGTATATATTCACATATTTAGATCTTTGTTTTATGGGTCTTATAAATCTCCAAGAGAAATAATTTGGATTATTGGAATAATTATCTATCTTTTGATGATGGCTGCTGCATTTATGGGCTACGTTCTTCCATGGGGTCAGATGAGTTTTTGGGGGGCAACAGTTATTACAAATCTTTTTAGCGCCATACCCTTGGTGGGAGAGGGAATAGTTAATTGGTTGTGGGGAGGTTACTCTGTTGACAATCCAACTCTGACTAGATTTTTCACTCTTCATTATTTAATCCCATTCTTAATTGTAGGATTAGTAGTTCTTCATATTTGGGCTTTACATATTCCTGGAAATAACAATCCAGTAGGAATTGATGTAAAAAAACCTTCAAAGGATACAGTACCATTCCATCCTTATATTGTTATTAAAGATGGTTTCGCTCTATTAATGTTTACGATTGTTTTTGCTTTTTTTGTTTTTTATACGCCTAATATTTTAGGACATGCAGATAACTACATAGAAGCAAATCCAATGGTAACCCCAGCCCATATAGTTCCTGAATGGTATCTATTACCTTTTTATGCAATTTTAAGATCGGTTCCTGATAAATTAATGGGGGTAGTGGCGATGTTGTCAGCAATTTTAATTTTAGCAGCACTTCCATGGTTAGATACTTCAAAAATTAGGTCAGCCGTATTCAGACCTCTCTACAAACAGTTTTATTGGATATTGTTAGCAGATGTATTAATACTTGGTTATGTTGGGGCGATGCCAGCAGAAGGCCTTTACTTATTGATTGCAAGAGTCGCCACAGCTTATTATTTCATACATTTTTTAATGATTCTTCCAATTCTTGGATTCAAAGAAAAAACTATACCTTTACCTTTGAGTATTACAGAGCCTGTTCTTGGTGGGTTTCCAAATGTTGCAATTACAAAAAAAAAGGAAGTTTAGATTAATTTAGTGAAAAATATTTTTAAAATATCGTATATAATAATTTTACTATTAGCTGGAACCTACCAGTCTAATGCGGAAAAAGTAGAACTTTTAAAAACAGACTGGAGCTTCAAGGGTTTATTTGGAAAGTTTGACAGAGGATCATTGCAAAGAGGTTATCAGGTTTACACAGAAGTTTGTTCATCATGCCATTCGATGAAATATGTCAGTTATAGAAACTTATTTGAGCCAGGCGGACCAGAATTTTCAAAAGAACAAGCAAAAGCTATAGCAGCAAATTTTGAAGTTACTGATGGACCAAACAACGACGGGGAAATGTTCACAAGACCTGCAAAGTTATCAGACAAGTTTGTTATGCCTTTTGAAAATGTAAAAGCAGCACAAGCAGCAAATGGTGGGGCTTACCCGCCAGATATGTCGGTACTAGCAAAAGCTAGAAGTGGTGGGGTTGATTATATTTATTCAGTACTTTTGGGCTATGAAGATCCACCCAGTGGAATCACTCTTGATGATGGAGTGTATTATAATAAATATATGTATGGAAATAATATTAAAATGTCAGAACCACTATCAGATGGCTTAGTTGAGTACAGCGATAGTACAATTGCATCAAAAGAACAAATGGCCAAAGATGTAACAACATTTTTAATGTGGGCTGCAGAGCCACATTTAGAAGCTAGACATAAAATGGGTTTTAAAGCAATTTTGTATTTGATAATTTTAACTATATTAGTTTATTTTAGTATGAAGAAAATTTGGTCACGTATTGAATCTGAAGTTTAAAATATCACCGTCTTTAACAATATAATCTTTTCCTTCAAGTCTCATTTTTCCATTAGTTTTTGAACTAACCCAACCATCATTAGTTATAAAATCCTCATAAGCTATTGTTTCCGCTCTTATAAAACCTTTTTCAAAGTCAGAATGTATTTCGCCTGCAGCTTTCGGGGCTGTACAATTTTTTGGTATAGTCCATGCCCTAGTTTCCTCAGGACCAGATGTAAAATAAGTATCTAGCTCTAGAACTTTGTAGCCTTTTTGAATCAGCATGTTTAAACCAGTTTTTTTTAATCCAATCATTTCCATATAATTTTCTTTTTCTTCATTTTCCAATTGGTTTATTTGATTTTCAATATCTGCAGAAACTATTAGAGTATTCTCTTCACCAAACTTTTTGATAAAAACCTCTGTGTATTGATTGCCACTTTGGACACTTGCTTCATCCACATTACATACAAAAATTTTAGGTTTTAGAGAAAGTAAACAACTTTGGTTTATCATTTTTTTTTCAAATTGATCGTGAAGAACTTGGATATCTTTAGAATTATTAATACAATCTGAGGCTATTTCTAATATTTTGAGCTGCTCTTCATCAACATTTTTTTTATTATTTTTTTCTAATCTTTTTTGAATAGATTCTAAGTCTGCAAGCATCATTTCAGTTTCAATTATCTCTAGATCTCTTACTGGATCTACAGTTGGGTTAACATTTTGAATATCATCAGAGTCAAAACATCTAATCATGTGAACTATCGCATCCACCTCTCTTATATGGGATAAAAATTTATTTCCTAAACCCTCACCTTTCGAAGCACCTTTTACTAAACCCGCTATGTCAACAAACTCTATTGTTGTATTTATTTTTTTTTTGGATTTTGATATTATTACTAACTTATCCAATCTTTCATCCGGAACAGGAACAACTCCAACATTAGGCTCTATTGTACAAAAGGGGAAGTTTGCTGCTTGGGCTTTACTAGAATTTGTAAGTGCATTAAATAATGTCGATTTCCCAACATTAGGCAAACCAACTATTCCACACTTAAAGCTCATTTATTTATTATTTACTGTACTTGAGAATAGATCTAGTTTCTTATCAAGCAGTATAGATATCGAATTGATTATATCATTTGTAATTTTTTCTAATTGTATCATTTCGTCTTCATCGAAGTCTTTTAGCACATGGTCAGAAACATCAGCCTTAGTTTTTGGTCTTCCAATGCCTATTCTTACCCTTGAATAGTCCTTTCCAATAAATTTATCTATCGACTCAATCCCATTATGTCCCGCACTAGAACCAGCAAATTTTGCTTTTATTTTGCCAAATTCAATATCCAGATCATCGTGAAATACAATTACATCCTCAGCATCTATTTTAAAATATTCAATCAATTCTCTTATGCAAATCCCAGAATTATTCATAAAAGTTAAAGGTTTTATGGCGTAAATTTTTTTACCCTCAATAGTGCCAGTGGTTAGTAAGCCTTTAAATTTAGGTTTTTGTTTTGATAGAGAAAATTTTTGATTAAGTGAATCAATTAATTTAAAACCAATATTGTGTCTATTGTTTTCGCTATCAGGGGTTGGATTTCCTAAACCTACAAATAGAAGCATAATGTTTTTAAACTATATCGAGGAATCTTCACTATAATAAATTGATTATTTTTTTTCTTCAGGCGCTTTTTTTTCTTCGCTTTCTTTCTTGTCTCCATCTGTTGCTGGAGCTGCATCTTTACCATCTGCAGCGACTTCTTCGCCTTCTGCTGCTTCAGCTGGTTTCTCAGGTTCCTTCATAACAGTTGGTGCCGCTAATGTAGCGATCACGAAATCTCTTCCTATAATTGTTGGAGTAACACCATCTTCCAATTTAATTGAGGATATCTTAAAACTTTCTCCAATGTCAATTCCATCTAGATCAATTATGATAGCTTCTGGAATTTTCTCACTAGGACATTTTAATTCAATTTTTCTTCTGACTATATTTAAAACTCCTCCTCTTTTTAGGCCTGGAGATTTTTCCTGATTAATAAATTGTACAGGAACCTCTATTCTAATCTTCACTCCCGAGACTACTCTTAGAAAATCAATATGAGTTGGTTCATCAGTTATAACGTTGTAGGTAATTTCTCTTGGTAATACGTTTTGCGGTTTGCCATCCAAGTTTAGCGTAATAATATTTGATAGAAAATTTTCTTTATCTATTAAAGATTTAAGAGTTTTTTTGGAAACCGAAACTTTTTCGTTTTGTTCAGTTCCACCGTAGATAATTCCTGGAACATTACCGTTTAATCTAAGAGATCTAACATCTCCTTTAGATTTAGTATTTCTAATATTTGCTTCAAGTGAATTCATAAAACAAAGGCTTTTAGCGCAAGTTACTTAATAACTCAAGATAATTATTTAAATAAGTCGGATACTGAAGTTGAATTAGAAATTCTTTTTATAGCCTCACCCATAAGGCTTGAAATTGGCAAAACTTCAATATTTTTAGCTTTTTTAATTTTATCTTGATTGTCTATAGTATCAGTTATTACTAAATTCTTGATAACTGATTTTTTAATCTTATCTACAGCTTCCCCACTTAGCACACCGTGAGTGATATAAACATAAACATCTTTCGCTCCTCTATCTTTTAAAGCTTTAGCAGCATTAACTATAGTGCCACCAGAATCGATTATATCATCTACAATGACGCAAGTTTTACCCTTAACATCTCCTATAACATTCATGACTTTTGATTGTCCTGGTTTAGGTCTTCTTTTGTCAACAATAGCAAGATCAACGTTTAAAATTTTACCAAGGGCTCTCGCTCTTTCAGTTCCCCCAACGTCTGGAGCAACACAAATTATATTTTTATTTTTAATATTTTTTTTAGCGTGCCTCGCAAAAATAGGTGTAGCAAATAAATTATCAACAGGTATATCAAAAAACCCTTGAATTTGGCCAGCATGCAAGTCAACAGTAACAACTCTATCAGCACCAGCTTTAGTAATTAAATTAGAAACAAGTTTCGCTGATATCGAGGTTCTTGGCACTACTTTTCGATCTTGTCTTGCATATCCAAAATATGGAATAACAGCAGTTATATTTTTTGCTGATGATCTCTTTAGCGCATCAATACAAAGAAGTAATTCCATCAAATTATCATTTGCGGGTGAGGAAATTGATTGAATTATAAAAATACTGTTACCTCTAATATTTTCATTAATTTCTATATAGATTTCACCATCTGAAAACTTTTTAATACTTGATTTTACTAATTTAGTTTTTAAATATTTTGCAATATTTAGACTTAAAGGTTTATTACTATTTCCACTTAATAATTTCATGTGATTACGCTAATTAATCATAATTACAGAAATATTTCTACCATAATCATTCTCATTGATGCTTTTAGATCTTCTTGCGCTAAAAAAATTGTTTTTTATATTGAACGTATCTTTATTAATAACTTCTATTTTCTTTATATCTAAGCTCTTCAATTGATAAGTAATATATTTATTTAAACTAAAATAATTTTTACCCTCTATTTTTTTGAAGAAAAGTTTAGTTTTTACATCTTTTTTAATGAATTTTTTAACAAAGTCTTGTTGAACCTCATAACTTTTAAGAGAAATACATGGCCCTATGACAGCCGTAATATCCTTGGGAGAAGATCCGTTCTTTATCATAAACTTTATGACTCTCTTTATAATTCCTTTGTATGCACCCTTCCAGCCCGCATGGATGGCTGCAACTATTTTATTGTTGTGATCAAATAATAATATAGGCGCACAATCTGCGGTTAAAACTCCAATCGGTGTATTTGGCCTATTTGTAATTAAAGCGTCTCCCTCAAATTTTCTATTTTTAAGTTTAAATTTTCTATCTATATAATAAAATTTATTGCTATGAATCTGATTTAATAGAAGTATTTTATTTGAATTGGACTTAATTTTCTTTTCTACGATAGCTAAATTTTTTGATATCTTGTTTTTATTATCAGATGAACCTGGTCCGCAATTCAAACTTTTATATATGCCTGTAGACTTTCCACCTAACCTACTAAAGAAACCATGCTTTATATTTCTAAATCTTGATAGTTTTTTTGATGCAATCAGCTTAAAACCCTAATTTAAATTTATTTTTTTTATTAGTCACAAACATAACTTTAAACAAATTTCCCATTTGCTTGTCATCAATTAACCTTTTAATCCTAAAGTATAAGTCTGTTTTTTTACTGAAGGACATATTTTTGGATAGTATTTCTGCTCTTTTTAATATCCCAAGTCTCATTAAGAATTTTTTTTGAGTTGTTGTTACTTGAAAAAAAGAGCCCATTTTTTTTATCATTTGACTTATTAGGTTAAAACTTATGTTATATGTAATATCTGAATTTCCTAAACTCTCTAGAACATTGGCGTATTTATGCTTAGAGACAGCTTGAATAGTATTTTTCATTTCTTTATCAATATAACCATAATCTATTATTAAAATTCCACCATCATTAAGCTTAATTTTATTTGTTATTTTTCTCAAGTATTCTGTTGCGAGTGGAGAGAATTCTATGAATTTTTGTTTTAATGAAATTTTAAATTTTATTTTTTTTTCAAGTTTTTTTAAGTCATGTGGGATATCTAAAAACTCTGACTGTGCTTGATTTATAAATTTTACATGTCTCTCATGCCATTTATTATTTTTTTTAACAAACTGCTTGATAGGCAAGGCATCAAAAAATTCATTTGCTATAAAGATACTTGGAGAATCATTTAATTCTTCTAAATTTTTTAACCATCTAATTTTTGAGTATTTAATTGTTTTTTTTTGTATTTTTTTAAGGAGGTTGCTTTTTTCTAAGATATTTATATTACAACAGCTTTTGAATTTAGGAAATTTATTAAATGTCTTTGATATTATATTCATCATTTCTCCATTGCCGGCTCCTAATTCAATTAGGTTGAATTGCTTAGGGCAATTTAAATTCTCCCAAAAAGAAATTATCCAGATTGCAATCATCTCAGAAAATAATATTGAAATATTGGGTGCTGTAATAAAATCACCTTTTTCTCCAAAGGGGTCATTTTTCATATAGTATCCAAATTTTTTATTATAGAGCAATTCCTCTATGAACTTATCTAAACTTAATAGGTCATTTTTTTTAAATTTCATTTTTTTTAATAAAGAATAGAAGCGCACCAATAATTAAAAAAATAGCGCTTATAAGTTGGCCAAGTGTTAAATTTAAAATTAAGTAGCCTATTTGCGGATCGGGTAATCTAAAAAATTCTACACAAAATCTAAATAATGAGTAAAAAATTAAAAATAAACCTGATATCTGTCCAGGTTTTTTTAGATAATTTTTCTTTAAAAAGTAACTCAATATAAAAAATAGAATAATGCCTTCTAAGAATGCCTCATACAACTGAGATGGATGTCTATTGATATTATCTATTAGTACGAATTGGACAGCCCATGGAACGTCAGTTTCTCTTCCATAAAGTTCTGAATTAATAAAATTTGCAATTCTACCAAAAAAAATTCCAATAGGGGCCGATAATGCAACCAAGTCTAAAAAAATAAACTGATTTATTTTGTGTTTATTGGAGAATAATTTAGAGGCAACAATAACGCCTATCAATCCTCCATGAAATGACATTCCTCCGTTCCAGACCATAAGAATTTCAATAGGGTGTTCCAAGTAATATTCTAAATTGTAAAATAATGCATAACCAATTCTTCCACCTAAAATTATTCCTATTATTAGGTAGGTAATATAGTCATCAAATATATCTAATATATTGGGATTTTTAATTAATTTTTTTTTACAGTAAAGCCATCCTAATGAAATTCCAACAATATAGGCTAATGAATACCATCTAATTTCTAATGAAAAAATTTGAAACGCAACTGGGTCAAAATTGTTAGTAAACATTTTTAAAAAACTATTTATAAAGTATAT
>Ga0307995_1002727_pt1 | contig 10140 bp, 14 predicted proteins | sample EllFjometagen262_FD_203132 | JGI IMG/M metagenome (GOLD analysis project Ga0307995, IMG submission 203132) | Marine microbial communities from Ellis Fjord, Antarctic Ocean - #262 | ecosystem: Environmental > Aquatic > Marine > Unclassified | place: Southern Ocean | collected 2014-11-02
GATTCATTGGGTTCCTAACTGTCGTTCGACATAGAGAGCCGACCTCTCACAACTACTGAGGAAATATTATGATCACCGATCCAAGTGGCTACTTCCAAATTTCAAACCCGATCGAAGGTACCGACAAGTTAACTGCCGTTTAGTGATAATAGCTGAATGAAAGATTCAAATCAGTACAAACTGATATCGTTTTCCAGCAGAAACCATTCAATACGCTGTATGGCTTTACTACAGATTCGATCTCAGCCAACGTGATATTTAAGATTTGTTAGCCGAGCGCGGAATAACGGTTAGTTACGAAACAATCCAATTGTAGTGCAATAGATAGCAATTATTCAATACCGATGATTCAACAATTCACCGTTAAAAAAAGTGCACGACAACCCAAGCAATCTTTCAGGTAGGATATGGTTCGCGTTGTATGACTAAAGAATAACTTACTCCGGTTGCTTCCCTTTGTTCTTAGATAAACTTCCAAGGCGTCATCAATGGTCGGTAGCGTTGAATTGGTAACCAGAGAATCATCACCTATCAACAGGTGCGCTGCTGTAACCGGAGACCTAGTCCAATATTCATCCAGCTTACCTGAGAGCATTTTAGCCGCCATAGCTGCTCGCTGTGGAGACTTAGTTTTAAGACTCTAAATAACTCTAATTCTATTGTAGTGGTTACGCAAATCAGTGGGAATTGATCTGGAATAGTAATACACACTACGTTTAACGTAAGTATATTGAGGATGTTTTTGTGTATACCGCATTGTCTACCCTACCCGTGTAATTACATGAAATCACAAGGAATACATAGGGTTACGGATGAATATGGTGCCCGGGGCCGGCTTCGAACTAAGCCAGTAAGCCATTGTATTTAATGATTAATATTTAGTCGTTTTTCCACAAATACCCCCATAGAATTTCTCTGGACTAGAATTTCTCAATTACTTTTGGCTACAGGAATTGAGGCAGAAAGAGGCATGGATAGCGTTCCTGAGATCTAAGGAGCTTAAAAACCTAAGGGACACCCCCAGAGATCTGGGGGGTGTGAAGACCTAGACTTTTATTTATTCAGTGAGGGGAAGACCCGCCCCTACCCCACTTTTAAAACGAAGTGTAGTGGCATAGTTAATTTGGCCGTCTAACTAGAGGTGATATTATCACTTCATTGATATTTAGATGACGAAATGACGGGGAAAATAAGGCGAACTTTCACGCCAGAATTTAAGTTAGAAGCAGCTCAGTTATTGGCGGAACAAAACTACTCAATACGTGAAGCAACTAGTGCAATGAATGTCGGTAAATCTACTATGGATAAGTGGGTTAAACAGCTCAAAATGAACTTAAAGGGACTTAAAATCACCCGACTGCTATCACAGCAGATCAACGTAAAATAAAAGAACTAGAAAAGACCGTTAAGCGAATTGAAATGGAGAAAGAAATATTAAAAAAGGCTACCGCTCTCTTAATGTCAGACTCGATGAACAGTTTTCGATGATCAGTGGACTGAAAGAGAGCTACCCAGTTAAAACACTTTGTAACGTTTTTGATATCCATCGAAGCAGCTATCGATATTGGGTTAACCGTGATAAAAAGATGAGTCCCAAACGACTCAAGGAAGTAACCACAGTAAAGTCTATCTCTAATGAAAGTGGCGGTTCAGCCGGTGCTAGAACCATTGCAACGATTGCCACCGATCGAGGGGTTGTGTTAAGTCGATATCGGACCAGTCGCTTAATGAAGCAGTGCCAGATCGTGAGCTGCCAACTCCCAAAGCATGCTTACAAGAAGGCTACTCAAGTGCACCTGAGTATACCGAACCATTTGAATCGACAGTTTACTGTGAGCAGACCGAACGAAGTGTGGTGTGGTGACGTAACCTATATTTGGGCTGGTAATCGCTGGGCCTATCTCACAATTGTCATGGATTTATTTGCACGTAAAGCCATAGGCTGGGCGATTTCTCATTCACCCAATAGTCAGCTAACCAGTGATGCGTTATCGATGGCATTTGAATCTCGAGGGCGGCCAGAGAATATCATGTTTCATTCTGATCAAGGCATGCATTATACGAGCTTGAAGTTCCGCCAAATACTATGGCGTTTTCAAATTAAGCAGAGTATGAGTCGTCGTGGTAATTGCTGGGATAATTCACCTATGGAACGTTTCTTTAGGAGTTTAAAGTCAGAGTGGGTACCACAGAACGGTTGCTCATCTATCCACGAAGCGAAGTTAGATATAATCAATTATATAATTGGCTACTACAGTCAAGTTCGACCGCATCGATACAACCAGGGGACGACAGCCAATGTGGCTGAGGCGAGATATTGGAAAAGCTACATTTCTGTGGCCAAATTAACTTGACCACTACAGAGTTAATTTACTGTAAAAACTTGCTTGCTGCCAAACCAGCGTTTGAACATCCAAATTTTACAGTTACTGCAGAAAATTGGAATCTAGTGGGAATCATACTGTCACCGAAATTAAGATAGTAGTTAACTCAATTATTAGGCGTAACGGCGTCCGAAGAATATCTTTGATGTGGAAAAAATTGTGAACCGTTAGCCGATCGCAGACGTATAACATTAAATACAATAACTAAATCGATTCGCCTTACGGGATGCCAGTATCGAACAGCTGGGAAAAACATTCGCTATTGCCAGTTAGTAAAGAATCGTCTCAGAGAAAAATGAAAAATAAAACAGTGATCACAAACGACGACAGAAAAGTATCACAACCCAGAGACCAGAAGGAAAGGCGTCGTCTGCTGTTACGCGTGGTTGGCTGGGTTGGAGTGGTTATTGCAACGCCGTTTTTTCTGTGGGTGCCGCTTGGGTTAATCGATCTAGCACCGTCGATGATCGATGTCTTCGGTATCGTTGGGCTTCGTATCCCAGCGGGAGTCACAATCGCTGGACTGTTACTTGCTGCGATCGGGTTCCATCGAATTTAGAGGGGAGCGTCTGGGCCCTTATCCGGACAAACATCAACTATTAGGTAAGGAGATTAGCATGTTCAAACTATCCGATTTATTCATTCTACTCGCGGTTGGGGTGTCCTTCGCAGTTTCGGGGCTGCTCTGGTTCGAGGGTCACCATACGGAGGGATTGTTCACTGCCATATGGGTGCCTTCCATTCTTGCATTCGGTATCTATTTTAAATTGTCGAGTCTCTTGGCTCAGAAAGGGAAGCTATGATTACCGATAACTTGCTTTATATCGCTATTTTTGTATTCGTCATTATGTTTATAGGTATCGTGCTGACGATCTTGGAGTTTCGATACGGCGAGCCAAAGCGACAACAGGATCGCGCAGAAAGGAACCCAGGTTCGGCGGATGGAGGCCGACCAGCCCGCTAGGTTCGCATCATACATTGGGGCAAAAACTGCCAGCAAAAGAGCGTGCATATCACGTCTTTCATATTACGTGACATTTCATTAGATGGTTATTCTGAAGGCAATATCACCGATGAGCCTCTAGCCCGTAATGGAGGGTATAGGGGCGCATTAATTTAGACCGGTGATCCTAATGATAATAACCATTTTGTTAGGCCTTTTTAGTTTCTTTAAGTATATCGCGTTGCTCAGTAAAGACTTCTGCCGTCAGGATTTTAATCCTGTCTGATAAGGCTTTGGAGTCGGTCTAGCAATCGTTAAACGATTCTGTGATCACCTACAATGGACAATAGAAGTTTTTACCGAATGCCGGCAGGGTACGCGTTTCAGGCTGAAGTTCAACTGAGCTTAACAGAAGTTGTACAGATCGACGGCGTTAGTGCCGAGAGAGAATTCAAGTCGAGAATTTCAGGGTCATACATTACTTCACAGAAAATTTATTTTTAAAGACTAGCTAGTCCAAAAACATTTCCGCTGCGTATTAACTTAACTAACAATATATCGCGCACTTAAGCTAATGGATACAAGTCCTAAGTTTATAATCGTGATCGGTGGTAACGGCTGCACTGCACAGGTGGTGGTAGATGAGCTGCTGCAAACCGTGGTACACAGCATCAAAGTTCGTTGAGCTATTGTCACAACTCGATCCCAGCCAGACTAGAAAGTTCTGGGCCTGGGGTGGAGAGAACATTCCCTGGTAAACCGACAAAGGAATCACGATGAAGTCACCTATGCGCTTGCTCACCATTTCACTACTGTTATTTACTACAAACAGTTATGCGAACTGCTCACCTCTGCTCGACTTCGAGGCGACCAAACTTCACTCAAGTACGACAGTGAATTTTTGTAGTAATTACCAGGGCAAAGTATTACTGGTTGTCAACACAGCAAGTCATTGTGGATTTACACCACAATTCAAGGGCCTGGAAACTCTGTACAACCAGTATCGTGAGCAGGGTTTAGAGATTGTTGGCTTTCCTTCAAACGATTTCTTCCAGGCGGCCAGTAATGAGTCCAAAACGGCAGAGGTTTGCTACATCAACTACGGCGTCACGTTTACTATGATGTCTCCCAGCGCAGTTCGAGGTAGCGACGCCAATCCATTTTTCAAGCAACTGGCAGATAAAACCGGCAGTGCCCCGAGCTGGAATTTCAATAAATACCTGGTAGGCCGTGATGGCAAAACAGTAAAACATTATGCGTCTGGCGAAAAACCAATGGGTAGCAACCTGGAGCAGGACATTGTGCAATCCCTGCAAAAGCAAAAATAATTCATGACGGCACGCAGCATTATTCGCACATTGGGGTACGCTGGTCTTATTCCCTTTATTATTCCCGCAGTTTTGGTGGTAACCAACAGCGACTATTCTGATTTTGCGATCGAGGTTTCTGCAATTTATGCATTCGGAATTATCTGCTTTTTGACCGGCAGTTGGTGGGGCATGTCATCCTTAAACGATAATCGGGCTTTGATTGTTCTGAGCAATGTTTACTTTCTGACTGCCTTCCTGCTGCTCTTTTTCGCACCCTTGTGGTGGTCGTTTGCAGCATCAGTTCTGCTAATTAGTATTTTTGCTCTAGAACAAAAAAAATCTCTGTTCCCACCATTACCCGACTTCTATCATAAAATGCGTACTATCCTCACTCTTTTTTCCAGTGCCTCGATGCTGCTTATCCATATTGCTCGTTGAACCAATATTGAATAAATTGTGATCCCCTTTCTTGTTTCATGCGTAAGTAACTTGTAACTACTTTATTTTGAAACAGAATGAAACCAGCGACTAACATTCAACCCATCGATAATATCCTCAAGGTCAGTGAAGCCTGTATCAACATCTGTAACCTTCGTTTGCGAACCTATATCGGGTTCAACCCTGAAGAAAAGTCCAAACAACAAGATGTTGTTATCAATATCCAGATCCGCTATCGCGCCGATCTGGCTTTTGGTAGTGATGATGAGGACGACGCATTGAATTACAAAACAATTACCAAAAGCATGATTTGTCACACTGAACATGGCCGCTTTCATCTTCTAGAAAAACTGGCTGCAGATCTGTTGGCTATTGCCACGGAATCAAAGTGCGTGAGTTTTGCACAAATCAAGGTCGACAAGCCTCATGCTTTACGCTTTGCCGATTCAGTATCCGTCACCCTGAGTGCTACCCGAGACTGACTTATTGCAATCGCACCAAAACGCAGGTCCGGTGATCATCACAGGCGGCGCCCAGCGGCTCGGTCTGGCGACCGCAATTGCTCTGCAAAAACAGGGTTACAGCGTGGTCATCACTTATCGAAAACATCGCCCCGTACTTGAAGAGCTAGAGGCGAGTGGCATAACCACTATCCATGCAGACTTTGGTGATGAGCACGGTATTTATCGCCTGACTGGGGAGCTATGTTCCCGATTCAATGTGGTACGCGCGATCATACACAATGCTTCCGAGTGGATTCCAGAAGGTAGTCGTCAAGGCGATGAATCGACCATGCAGCGTATGCTCAACACTCATGTCATGGCGCCTTATCTGATCAACCAGGCATGCGGCGATTTGCTAATTAAACATAGTAAAAAGTACGGTTACGCCGACCTTATTCACATGACCGACTATGTGGCGGCTAACGGTAGTCAGAAGCATATTGCCTATGCGGCGAGCAAAGCGGCCCTGGAAAATTTAACATTGTCCTACGCCTGCAAATTTGCACCCTGGGTCAAAGTGAACAATATCGCACCGGCGCTATTGATGTTTAACCAGGATGACGATGAGCAGTATCGTGAAAAGGCCAGGAAAAAATCCCTACTAGGCACCGTACCTGGGGCATCCGAGGGCGTTAACACTATTCAATATATACTTGAAAGCCGGTACCTGACTGGAAAAACAATCGCACTCGATGGCGGTCGTCATCTAGCCCGTGCTAGCTGAGCCATCAATACTTTCAAAACACTCTTCAAAAAAGGACTAAAAAATGAACGCTAACCAGGCTATTGCCGAAATAGGAATGACATCACCCTACTCAGACGAGGCGCTCCAGGTACGTAACGCATTAATCGAGCAGGGCCTTGAAACGCCATTAATAAATGACATGCTTGATCGTGATACAAAATATCAACGCATCAAACAGTCGTTTACCGACATAGCAACAACCCTCGGACTTGACTTAACTAATGACAGCCTCTGCGAGACACCACACCGTATCGCAAAGATGTATGTGGATGAAATATTTGCCGGGCTCAACTATGCCAATTTCCCCAAAATCACCGTCATCGATAACAAGATGGGTGTCGACGAAATGGTCAAGATTAGCGGTATCAGTCTGACCAGTACTTGCGAACATCACTTCGTCACAATCGACGGAACGGCACGGGTCGCTTATATTCCCAAAGACAAAATCATTGGCCTTTCCAAGGTCAACAGGATTGTTCGTTTCTTCGCACAACGGCCACAGGTACAGGAACGTTTGACCCGCCAGGTTTTAATTGCGCTGCAAACACTGCTGCAAACCGACAATGTAGCGATCAGCATCGATGCGACCCATTATTGTGTTAAATCACGAGGCATCATGGATGCCAATTCCCACACCCAGACCACCTCGCTGGGCGGTTTATTCAAGGATCATAACCAAACTCGTGCAGAGTTCCTGAGCTGAACCATGTCGCAATCCTCAACAATAGACCCTAAGGAATTTTCATACTACGACAAGCTGGCCAAGGAGTGGTGGGACGACAGTGGAAGGTTCTGGCCATTGCATCAATTAAACCGAGTGCGCGAGGCCTATCTCAAACAACAGATCTGCCTGCACTTTGATCGTGACGTGACCGTGGATAACGCCCTGCAAGGTTTGTCGGTGATAGACATTGGATGTGGTGGTGGCATTTTATCCGAGTCAATGGCCAGACTCGGCGCTACCGTGACGGGAATCGATGTCGTGCCGAAAATCTTGCAAGTGGCAAGACAGCACGGCCAGAGTCAGCACCTTAATATCGAATATCTCGATTGTTCGGCAGAGGAAATGCTCAGGCTTGAGCAACAATTCGACGTGGTTTTGAACATGGAGGTCGTAGAGCACGTGGTTGAGCTACCCACTTTCATTAATAGTTGTGCGCAGCTGGTAAAAGAAAATGGCATCACTTTCATCGCTACCATTAATCGTAACCCTTTGTCCTGGTTATTCGCCATTGTAGGGGCAGAGTACCTGCTGCGCTGGTTACCACGCGGCACACACCAGTGGTCAAAATTTGTCAAACCATCTGAGCTCACAGCATTACTTACAGACAACGAGCTAGTCGTAAAAGCTAAAAGCGGTGTACGTGTCAATCCGTTTAACAAGCACTTCTCATTGACAGACAACTTGCAAGTCAATTACATGGTTGTGGCTACCGCCATAAAAGATAAAATTAGACATAAAAAATTAAGTACACATTCAAACACCAGGTGAGTTATCCCTCAGGCATGTCCACCGAATATAGAGCTCCTGATGTTACTGTAGATGGGGGGTATATACAAATCAAGCAATTGTAAAATAAGCTTCTCATTGTTTAGGCTTAGCAAAAAACCTCAAGAATAGTAGATGGTTTACTTATAGAATGAAGCATTAAAATGATAAATTAATGAAATGAATATATACGCAGTAATCCACTATTCCTACGTGAAAATTATTAAAGTGTACGCTGACAAACAGTTAGCACAAAACTTCAGCGACAACGAAAACAACATACTACGCTTGAAATTTGGCAACCATGTAGATAATTTCTACGCGGTTGAGAAGCACTTACTAATACAAAAAAAGATAAGGGTGCAGAAAAGTTAATTCCTAAAAGAAAACCCCCGCAGCCCCCTGCGCCAGGCAAACACTAGCCAATTAGATGATTGCGGCTCGCGCTGCAAAAAATAAAATTAACACTAAATATGCATTTAAGCGCTAAGTGAGTGATCTCCCTTGGTAGCTAATGCGTATCAACTTATATCTACAGTAACAATAAGCGCGATCAGAACTTGAATATATTTTTGCTAGATCACGATATCGAACGTTGCGCTGAATATCACTGTGATCAGCACGTCGTCAAGATGATTTTGGAAAGCGTGCAAATACTATGTACTGCTTTAAATAAAATAGGTTTAAAGACGCCGTACAAGTGTACCCATAAAAATCACCCCTGCGTATTGTGGGTTGGTGATTCATTTGATAATTTTTTATGGCTGAAAGACCTGACATTGCTGCTCAACGACGAGTATCTATATCGTTTTGACAAACAGAAAAACCATCGTTCAATGGAGGTGCTGCAAGCAATTTCTGGATATCGATATGCACACTGCGGACTAACACCGTTTCCTCAGGCAATGCCCAACAAATATAAAGTGCCTGATGATGCCGTGGTAGCCTATCGGCGTTTCTATATTGCTGAGAAACAGAGCTTTGCACGTTGGACCCGACGCAACAAGCCTGAGTGGTTTAGAGCTGGAGTCAGAGACAAACTGACTAGTGGGAACCCAAAATGAAAGATTTAATTTAATACCGTCTAATCAACACATCCATCTAATCGATACCAACGAGGTACACCATGAAACAGGAAATGACGCGCAGAAAACTCTTGAAAGCAGTGGCTTTAGTCGGAGTTTTTCCATCCATAACCATTGGTAGTTTTAAAGCATTGGCCAATTCATCACAACTCGATCCTGAAAACGCTCAGGCAAAGGCGCTTGAGTACAGTCATCAGTCATCGATAGCCGACAGGAATTGCGGCAACTGCAGTCTCTATATCGGCGATGTTAGTCAAGATTGGGGTCCCTGTGGCATTTTCCCCGGGCAGGACGTTGCTACCGCCGGATGGTGCAAGATATGGGCACCTAGGGGATAGCACACGCTTGTTTCACTAGCCGACAAACCAATCATATCGAATCGAAGAGAATGTAATGATGACAGTAATAGACTTCGAACGCGTAGGAACTAAAAAGTAGTGGCAAGGCCCGATTTCCGATCCTGTCGGGTCTGGTTTACTGCTCCTCTGTAGGATCTAAAATAGGTATTGCTAACAGCATGAATTTTGAGGCATATAACAAAAAACGGCAGGGGAAATGTTGGATATCCCGTACCGTCACCAAACAAATGCCAATTGTTTTTGCCTGCATCATTATCGGCGGCTGTCTGGGAATGCCAGAAAATATTCGTCCGGTCAGCGATTTTGAGCTAAAAAGATATCTAGGGCGATGGTACGAAATCGCGAGACTCGATCACTCTTTTGAGCAAGGGCTCGAAAACGTAACCGCTGAATACTCAACCCGAAAAGACGGTGGTATCAGCGTCGTAAATTGCGGTTTTTCAACCGAAGACAGAGAGTGGACCGAGGCCAACGGGAAAGCATATTTTGTCAATAGCGCAGAGCAAGGGTACTTAAAAGTTTCTTTCTTTGGGCCGTTTTATGGGTCCTATGTAATATTCGAACTCGACAAGGAGAATTACCAGTATGCGTTTGTATCTGGTCCGGATTTATCTTATTTATGGTTATTATCAAGAACGCCCGAAGTGTCCGATGAGGTCATATCTAGTTTTGTCAAACAAGCTAAAACTCTAGGGTTTGATATCAGCGGCCTAATTATGGTCAACCAAAAACCACAACCTTAACCAAGAAGAAATAATTGTGGTAATTATTCCTAATTCACAAGAATCAATTTTTACCATATTGAAACGGGCATCAATTTGACCGAAAAATGAAATTCCCTTACATCATTCTATACATTATTTTGTGAAAAAATTTCATCCTTC
>Ga0307995_1002730_pt1 | contig 10130 bp, 8 predicted proteins | sample EllFjometagen262_FD_203132 | JGI IMG/M metagenome (GOLD analysis project Ga0307995, IMG submission 203132) | Marine microbial communities from Ellis Fjord, Antarctic Ocean - #262 | ecosystem: Environmental > Aquatic > Marine > Unclassified | place: Southern Ocean | collected 2014-11-02
ATTTTGTACTTTATTTGTTCTTATGCTAACTAAAAAACAAAAAAACCTGCTTTTATTTATCAACAAAAAGTTGAGAGCCTCAGGCGTATCTCCTTCGTATGAAGAAATGAAAGATTCGTTAAATTTAAAATCTAAATCAGGAATTCACAGACTGATTAGTGCATTAGAAGAAAGAGGCTTTATTAGAAGATTGGCTCATAAAGCAAGAGCTTTAGAGGTTATAAAGCTTCCTGAGACAGCTTCAGCTAATGATATTTACAATAGCTTTTCACCTAGCGTTATCAGGGGTGGTCTAGACATGGAAAATAATAAATTAAATGAAATAGAAATACCTGTGCTAGGTAGCATAGCTGCAGGAACACCAGTAGAAGCTATACAAAATGAAGTTTCTCGAATACCTCTTCCAAATAATCTTGAAAAAAATGGTCAATATTTTGGTCTAAAAGTTCAAGGTGATTCAATGATTGAAGCTGGTATTAATGAAGGTGATACAGTTATCATAAAAAGATCTGATACTGCAGATAATGGTAAAATTGTTGTAGCTTTAATAGATGAACATGAGGCAATGTTGAAAAGAATTAGAAGAAAAGGAAAAATTGTAGCACTTGAAAGTGCAAATAGAAACTATGAAACTAAAATATTTGGTCCAGATAGGGTAAAAGTTCAAGGTGTTCTAGTATCTTTATATAGAAACTTCTAAGAAAATAGTCTAAAAATCATTGATGTCAAATGTAGCAACAAGATTTGCTCCCTCACCTACAGGAGCTTTACATATTGGTGGTGTGAGAACTGCTTTATTTAATTGGCTGTATTCGAAAAATCAAAAGGGAACATTTCATCTTAGAATAGAAGATACTGATAAAGAAAGATCTAAAGATCAACATAAGATTCAAATTATTAAGTCATTAAAATGGATTGGCATTGAACATGATGGTGATGAATACATTCAATCAACTAAAATTGATGATCATATAAATGTGGTAAATGAACTACTTAAAAATGGACATGCTTATAAATGTTATTGCTCAAATGAAGAAATAGAAGAGCAAAAAAAAAGAGCAAGACAAAAAAAACTTCCATATATTTACAATAGAAAATGGAGAGATCTTCCAGAATCAAATGCTCCTAGAGATATCAAACCAGTAATTAGATTTAAAAGTAAAATTGAAGGAACTTCTATACTGAAAGATTTGGTACAAGGAGATGTTGAAATAGTGAATACTACAATAGAAGATTTTATAATTCTAAGAAACGATGGAACTCCAACATACAATCTTTCAGCAACCGTAGATGATCATCAAATGAACATGACACATATAATTAGAGGTGACGATCATAAGATTAATACATTCAAACAGATACAAATCTATTTAGGTATGAAATGGGAGGTTCCTTTATTTGCTCACATTCCATTGATACACACTATTGAAGGGAAGAAACTATCAAAAAGAGATAATGCATCAACATTAGATGATTATTCTAAGATAGGAATAATGCCCGATGCTTTAAGAAATTACTTATTAAGATTAGGCTGGTCTTATCAAGATAAAGAAATATTTACATTAGAGGAAAGTATTCAACACTTTAATTTAGAGGGGATTGGTAAATCTCCATCAAAACTAGATATGAGTAGAATATTATCAATGAATGAACATTATATTAAAACTATTGATGAAAATGAACTTTACAACCATTTTGTCAAATATTGTGAAATTTATAAGGAAAAAATTAAACCAGAAAAAGAAGGTAAGATTAAACCTTCATTAATATTTCTTAAGAATAAAGCAAAGACATTGGAGGATATATTTAATAATGCTAAATATATAATTTTTGATGATGTAAAATTTGAAGATAAAGATTTAAAATTAATTGATGATAAAGCAAAAAGTATTATTAAAGAGTTTAAAAAAAATCTAATATCAATAAATACATTAGATAAAGCAACCCTAGAGCCCATAGTTAATGATTTAATAAAAAAATATGAAACTAATTTTAAGGGTGTAGGTCAACCATTGAGGGTTGCTTTAACAGGATCAAAATTTGGACCTGGTTTATATGATATAGTAATTTCCCTAGGAAAAGAAGAGGTGGAACGAAGATTAGGAAATAAGATAATTATTTAAGATTAATGCTGCTTCACTTGATGAAGAAGATTTTGACTTAATTCCCTCTAAAGTTTTTTTACAATCAATTAATTGCTTTTCAATTAATTCTGGATTTTTGAGAAAATATGTAACTGTTTTATATATTTCTTCTGCATTGCATTCTTTTTGTAATAATTCGGGAATTACCTCTTTATCATTAATGATATTAATAATATTTGCAAATTTAACATTAACCAATAATTTAAATATCATAAAATTTATAAAACTTAATTTGTAAATAATTATTGATGGAATATTGGCACTAGAAATTTGAAGTGAAATTGTTCCAGATTTAGAAACAGCAAAAATTGAATTAGATAAAACTTGATCTTTTATATTTTCATCTGAAATGACATCTATATTATCTGAATTAGTATTTTTAACCTTATCAATTATAAATTCTTTATTTTCATCTGTTGCATGAAAGACGAATAAATAATCAAGATTTTTTTTATTCATCAATTTAATAAAGTTTAATAATATTGGCAAAAGAACGTTAGTTTCTGATTTTCTACTACCTGGAAATAAAGATATAATTTTTTTATCACTAGAAAATAAATTTTCTAATGTAGTTTTTACATTATCTTTTTTTTCGATTAAGGGATGGCCAACAAAAGTATTTTTAATATTTTCTACATCAAAAAATTTTTTTTCAAAGTTAAATAATAAAAGCATATGATCAATAAACTTTTTTATTTTTTTAACTCTATTTTTTCTCCAAACCCATACTTGGGGAGCAACATAATGGATTGTCTTAATGTTGTTATTAATATTTTTTACCTTTTCTGCAACTCTTAGTGTAAAATCAGGACTATCAATGCTGAATAAGATATCAGGATTAAATTTTACAATTTCATTAACAGTTTTGTCAATTTTTTTTCTAATTTTAAAGATATTAAGTATTACGCTAGTAAAGCCAAGGTATGTAATATCTTTTAGATCAAAAATAGATTGAATTCCTAATTTTTTAATATGCGTTCCCCCTACTGACAAATATTCAATATCTGGATTATTTATTTTAAGTTTAGAAATAACTGTTGAGGCCAATTTATCACCAGAGGGCTCACCCGTTAAAACAAAAATTTTTTTCATATTATTTTAATAAAGATCTTATTTTTATTAGCAAAACTTATACATTTAGCTTTATCCAAGAATATATTTTTTTTAGACTTTAAAACTATTCCTTTTAAGCCGTATTTTTTACAATCTTTTAGAGTTTGAAGACCAATTGTTGGTAAATCCATTCTTAGATCTTGTTTTTTTTTAGGTAGCTTAATCAATATTCCTTCAGATTTTTTCTTTAATTTTGATAACATTTTCTTTGTCCCATACCGATCTTCAGTTGCTATGATAGTAGCATCTTTAACAATAACTGCCTGAACGTGATCTAAATTATTTAATTTATTAAAGTAAGTAATTCCTTTTTTAATAGAATTACTATCACTAATATTAGGTTTCATTTTGCTATAATTTCCACTTTTAGCAGTTAGTTCTGGGTTAAAAAAGATAGAACTAATAACATTTATATTTTCTTTATCTAAAATTTTTATTATAGCTTTAATAATTGCTGCATCACCTAATTTTGCTGCTCTTATGATGCTAGGCATATAATAAACACCTTTAAGGTCCAATCTTAATGTTGAAAATTTTGGTTTTGCAATTTTACCTGAAAATAAAACTTTTTTTGATTTTTTTTCTTTAATTAAACGTATTATTTTTCCAAACTTACCAATACTTATCCTATGAGAATTTTTATCTTTTTTAAATTTATTATTTTTTGAAAAATCAATAATGAAATATTTTTTATTTAATTTTTTTATTTTTTTAAGGACAGCTTCTGAAAAATCAGTATCTCCTAAAAGTAGTCCAATCATCTTATTTTGAATATGGTGTGCAAATAGGTCTTTTTTTATCTTTCTCTAAAAAATTCACTACCTCTAATACAAGTTCATTTTTTTTAAAATCTTGATTTAAATTAATCAAATTTTGAGTTAAATTTTCATCCTTAAAAATTTCTTTGTATGCTTCACTTAAATTCATAATTTGTTTATTTGGAATGTTTTTTCTTCTTAAACCTATTAAATTTAACCCTTGCAGAACACTTCGGTTACCATGAGCTATTCCATATGGTATAACATCTCTTACAACACCACACATTCCTCCTATCATTGCTGATTTTCCAACTCTGGTGAACTGCTGTACAGCTGAATTACCTCCAATTATAACATTACTTTCTATATGTGCATGTCCACCTAAAGGAACATTGTTCGCTAAAATAACATTATCTTCAACCAAACAATCGTGTGCTATGTGTGAGGAAACCATAAATAAGCAGTTATTTCCAACCTTAGTTAATCCACCACCACCTGCAGTACCAGGATTAATAGTTACATATTCTCTAATTTTATTATTGTCACCTATTTCAAGCTTTGTTTGTTCACCATTAAATTTTAAATCTTGAGGATCATTTCCAATTGACGCAAATGAATAAATCTTATTATTATTTCCAATTTTGGTATGTCCAACGATACTTACATGTGATTGTATTACAGAATTTTCTCCTAATTCAACATTAGGACCTATTATAGTGTAAGCACCAATACTAACATTGTTACTAATTTTTGCTTTAGAATCTATAATTGCTGTTTTATGTATCATTTATTATCTTTTAAAAAATCTCTAATATTTTTTGCGGGATAACCCATTACTTTTGAATTATCTGAGATATCTTTTATCACACCACTACCACCAGCTATTTCTACATTATTTCCAATTGTTAAATGACCAGAAATACCAGCTTGTCCACCAATGCGAACGTTGTTACCAAGTATAGAACTACCAGCGATTCCTACTTGTCCTGCTATGATTGAATTTTCACCAATTTTAACATTATGTGCAATATGAATTTGATTATCTAAAAATGTGTTTTTACCAATCATTGTATTTGACATAGATCCTCTATCAATAGTGCAACCACAACCGATTTCAGAATTTTCACCGATTATCACAATTCCAATATGGGGATATCTTAAATTTTTTTTATTATTAGGGAAAAAACCAAATCCATGCTTGCCAATAACACAATTGTCTAAAATTCTAACGTTATTATCAATTAATGTATTCCTTATAATAACATTTGATCCTATTAAACAGTTGTCTCCAATTGAAACATTTTGTTCAATAATAGTATTATGTCCAATTAAACAATTAGATCCAATGGTAACATTGTCACCAATTAAAACATTTTTTCCATATTTTACTTTATCTTTAAAATTTGTTTCAGTTATATCTCTAACAGTATAATCAAAGTTATCATTAATTGAACTAGGGTAAAATTTTGATGTAACTAAAGAAGTTGAAACCAAAACATTCTCAACTACTAATGGAGTGCAGCTTTTTGGTAATTCATCTTTTAAAACTTCAGTAGTTATACAAAAAGAGGCTTTAGTATTTTTTGCAATATCTTTATATTTTTTAGAATGAAAAAAAGTAATGTCATTTTTTTTTGATGTAAATAAATCTTTGATATCAATAATTTCTTGATTATTATCAATTTTAAGATCATCAAGACTTATTAAGTGTAAAATATCTAAGAATTTAAAAGGACCATTATTTTTAAAAAAAGGATTAATCATCAAAAGCTTTTTACCAAAGCAAATTAGGTTGTGTTATCAAGATTTGTTGCTAATTATTTCTTATCGACAATAGTAGCTGACCACTGAGCATCAGCCATTTTTTTTCCATCAACAAAGGCATCGCCCTTGTACTTCCAGACTCTACCGTGCGTTCTGATCGCTTGAATTTTTAATTCTAATTTACAATCAGGTATTACTGGATTTCTAAATCTTGCTTTTTCTATACCCATTAAAAAAACTAGCTTGTTATCATATGTTTCTTTATCTAAACCATGGGCCGTTAATGCTGCAGCAGACTGACCAAAAGCTTCTACTATTAAAACTCCTGGCATAACGGGATTATTAGGGAAATGACCTTGAACAAAAAAACTATCTTTTTTAACATAAACAATAGCTGTGGCTGAAGATAGTTTTTTTATATCGTGCAGCTCATCGATTAGTAACATTGGCTCCCTATGAGGTAGCAAATTTGCAATTTGTTTTTTATCTAGCATCTCTATTTATCTATTTAATCTTAAATTCTTTAACTTCTGAATTTACAATTTTAATAACTTCGTCTGTAATGTCTAATTGTGTTTTAGCAACAACTAAATCCTTTTTTTGTAAAATAATAGCTATTTCTTTGTCATTTGAAAATTTAACTAAAATTGGATTAATCAATTTTAAGAGATTATTGGTATTATCTATTTTTAATTTATTAAAATTAGCTAACATTTTATTTCTATTTTGATTGTAGTTTTTAATTTCAGATTTTAATTCATTAACTTTATTTTTAAAATCATTTTCAGATATAATATTTTTTTGAGAAATTAATTTTGTTTCTTTTTCTTGGAATTTTTTTTCTTCCTCTTTTAAAAAATTTAAATTTTTTTTATTAAGATCTGTTAATTGTTTTAAAATTGAAGAGCCTGATTTAGAGGTTGAAATAACTTTATCTAAATCTATGAATGCTATTTTTTGTTCAGAAAAAACTGTATTTGTAAAAAACAAAAAAAAAACTAAAATTGATGAGAGAAGTTTTTTCATTAAAAAGTGGTACCCAAATTAAACCTGAAAGATTCTGTTATATCATTTTTACCTTTAGTGATTGGTTCAGATAAAGAAAAATTTAGAGGACCAATCGGTGTAAAGAAATCTACAGCTATTCCTACAGATGATCTAATTTTACTTTCATCACTTAATGATGAGCTATAATCTATACCCCAAACATTTCCTGCATCAAAAAAAATAGAAAAATTTGTATTTTGTGAATTTGGTAATATTTGAGGAAGGCTTGTAGCTACATTTATTGAGGCAGCATAATTTCCACCAATATAATCAGCACCATCTTTTGGGCCAACTTTTCCAGATTCAAACCCTCTTAGTTTACTAGCTGGTAAGTACAATCTATCCGAAAGTTTAATATTTTTACCACTTAAAGAGTTAGAAGTTTTGCCAAAGAAACCAATGGAAAGAACATTTTCATCTATCCATTCATTATAGATTTTATAATCATAAGAGTTGTTCAGGGTATAACTTTCACTTATTAAAGGGATATTTTGTGTGAACCTACTAATATAACCATCTGAAGTTTTGTATCTTTGATTTCTCTTATCATAACTAAGAGTATGATTAAAAAAAATATCAAAATATGAACCTTCTTGTTTTTTCATGCTAGCAGAAGCTGTGCTATCAGTTTCTAGTTTTTCGACATAAGAAGAAACTCCTGTATTCCAGTATAGGTCATCATAAAATTCAAAACCACTTCCAACAGAAAATCCAGTTTTATTGGATTTATATCCAAAATTTGTAAGTCTATCAGTAATCGTACTTTCCAATGAGGCGTTTAATGATTTGTTAGAACCCTTGTAGTTAGGGTTATTCATTAAAATAATTCCTTTTAGGCTTTCAGCGCTAACTGAAATGTCAGATGAAAAGTCTATACCCCTCCCAAGAAAATTATTTTCTGATACACCAAAAGCAACAGTTCCACCACCAGTACCAACACCAGCACCAGCCATAATTTCACCTGTGGGTTTTTCTTCAACTATAATATTAATAATTTTTTTATTTTCATTCTCGACATCCAAAATTTCAGACTCAACTTTACTGAAAAAATTAAGTCCCCTTAAATTATTTAATGTTCTGGTTTGAAGTAACTCATTAAATGCATCACCTTCATCAACCATAAAGTTATTTCGAATTACTTCTTCACGTGTAATATTATTTCCCAGTATGTTAATTTTTTCTACATAGAATTTTTCTGACACACCCATATCAAATGTAAGATTAATTAAATTGTCTTCTATGCTCTCGTTTACTGTAGATTTTAAAAACTCAAACTGTTCATTTAAAACTATTTTATCAATTTCTTTTAAAATTTTATCAATAGAGTTAAGAGAATAATTTTCTCCTTTAAGTTCTATAAAAGTTTTATCTAATTGTTGAAAATTAGCACGATCATAATCAAGTGGAAGATTAAGACTGAATTCATTAAAATAAAATTTATTACCCGATGAAATATTATAAATTATTTCAAACTCATCATCACCAAGATAGTTAGCAAAAGAAGACTCGATTACAACATTGAAAAAACCTTTATTCTTATAAAAATTATATAATAACCTTTTATCATAATTAATTAGATTTTCATTCAAGTATTTTTTGCCTGAAAGAAACTTCCAAAATTTATATTCCTCACTTATAATTATACTTTTTAATGTGCTATCTTTAAATTTTTTACTCCCAATAAATGAAATTTTTGAAATTTTAGATTTTTCACCAAGTTCAATTTGATAAAGGAGATCAATCTTATTACCCTCTAAATCTTGATAAGAGGATGTGACTTTGGAAAAATAATAACCATCATCTTTAAGAAAGTTTAATATGGCTGTTTCATCTTTTTTAATTAAAGTTGAATTATAAGAGGATCTATTTTTTAAAGATAAAATTTCATATAAAGATTCTTCAGTTTTTTTCCTTTTAATTCCCTCTATAAAAACTGTTTGAATAATTGGATTTTCCAATACTTCAATAGTCAAATTATTATTTTCAATCTTAACTGTAACGTCTTTAAAAAAACCAGATTTATATAATTTTTTTAAAATTTCATTTATGGAATTTTCGTCTAAAACTTTGTTGTCTTGAATTTCTGAAAAAACTAATATTGTTTCATTCGAAATTCTCTCATTACCATTAACAATAATTTTTTCATAATTTTTTGAATAAGCTGAAAAAGCTAATAAAATAGAGAGTAAAATTAATTGAATAAAAAGTTTTAACATATCGAGTTTATACACTCATGGTGTCAATTTTTAAACTTACATAATCACTTAAATTATGAATTTCTTTAATGTTTCTGGGCTTTATTGATTTAAATTTTTTAAATTCAGCAATATCACAAATTTTCAACAACATATTTGATATATCGGTAAATTTAATCTTATTATTTAAAAAAAGTTTTACTAATTTATCATTCGCAGTAACAATTATAGTCTCAAATAAAGAATCTTCATTACTCAAATTATTAAGAATTTTAACTACAGGAAATCTGATATTATCAATTTTTTTAAGACTTAGATTGTTTAAGGCTTCTATATCAATATTTTTAGATTTAAGTTTTTTATCAGTATTAAAATATATAGAATTAAATATTGGGATTGTCATGCTGGTATCGTGAACTAAAAGTTTTGATAAACCATTATTGAACTTTACTATTGCATGCAGGTATGACTTTGGATGGGTTAATATTTCAAGTTGTTTATAATTTAAATCAAATATTTTTTTCGCTTCTATAATTTCAAAAACCTTATTCATCATAGTAGCAGAATCAATCGTAATTTTTTTCCCCATTAACCAATTGGGATGTTTTAAAGCATCTTTAATAGAAATATTCTTAAATTTTTTTAATGATAACTTCCTAAAGGGGCCACCTGAAGCAGTTATGTAAATTTTTTCAAGGTTATCTTTTTTATTCTTATCTAGTAATGACCAAATAGAAAAATGCTCAGAATCTATTGGTATAAAAAATGTTTTATACTTTTTTAAATCTTTTTTAATCAAATTCCATCCACAAATAATGGATTCTTTGTTTGCAATTGCTATAGTTTTAGTAAATCTAATAATATGTATGGTAGGTTTTAGTCCTTGAAAACCTGAAATAGCACACATTGAATAATCGAGCTTTTTATTTATATCAAAAATTTTATTTAATGAATCAAAGTTTTTAAAGACTTTAACTTTAGTATTTTTTAAAAGTTTGGTTGCAATTAAAAAGGAATTATAATCAGTAAGAATTATATTTTTAACATTAAAGAACTTAGCTTGTTTTATTAATTTCTTATAATTTTTATTTGCTGTAAGTAATTCAATC
>Ga0307995_1002732_pt1 | contig 10125 bp, 10 predicted proteins | sample EllFjometagen262_FD_203132 | JGI IMG/M metagenome (GOLD analysis project Ga0307995, IMG submission 203132) | Marine microbial communities from Ellis Fjord, Antarctic Ocean - #262 | ecosystem: Environmental > Aquatic > Marine > Unclassified | place: Southern Ocean | collected 2014-11-02
ATATCCTCTTCAGTAAGTTCTGGGATTTCTAATCTCTAACCCTCTAATTAAGTTTAGGGGGGTTTTTATTTCTTACATTTAAGAATTTCAAAGCCAGATTTAGTTAAATCAAAAAATAATTAAAAAAACTTCCCTGACTAAATATAATTCAATTACCTTTGTGAGCGAACATTCACTAACAACAACAATATGAACGGGAAAAATAATATCGCAATAGGTTTCCTGACAATGGGGCTTTTTATGCCAATAGGAATTTTGACTGAAGTCTATTTCGGCTTGCCTCCAGCTTTAGTATTAATTGGAGCAATTGCTATGACAGCTTCAATAATTTGGTTAGGCGTTACTTTTTTAAAAATGAAATCAAAAAAACTAATAGAAATCAAAAAATGACAACGACATTATCTGATAGACAGTTAGAAATTATTGAAGCAGCAGGTAAAATACTTACCGCATCGGGTGTAGGTGGTTTAACAATTAAGAACCTTGCTAAAGAAATGGAGTTTTCTGAAAGTGCAATTTACAGACACTTTCCAAGCAAGGAAGTAATAATAATTACTTTACTTGAATATCTTGCTAAAAGCATGGATGAACGCTATACAAATGCAATTTCAGCCAAACAAACACCTGAAGAAAAATTCGTAACATTATTTCAAAACCAATTTTCATTCTTTAAAAAGAATCCTCACTTTGTGGTTGCGGTATTTTCTGACGGACTTATGAAAGAAAGCCAGCGTATAAACGAAACAATATTGAAAATAATGAGTGTAAAAATGAAACACTTGATGCCTATTGTTTTGGAAGGACAACAAAAAAACGTATTCACAAAGGCAATAACATCCGATGAATTAATGCATATCGTTATGGGAACTTTCCGACTACAAATGTTTAAATGGAGAGTTGCAAATTTTAAATTTGACATAAATAGAAACGGAGACAACATGATACAATCTCTTTTAACATTAATAAAATCAAAATAAAAAAGATACTTCCATGTATAATAGCAGTTATCCTATGAAAATGAAAAAGGCATAAAAGAAACACTTATGACCGGTGATTATGTAAACATTGAACCAATGGTTAAACATTGGGTTGAAGGAATAATTGAAAGTAAATTAATACTAATAAAGTAAAAAAATTTGACCAATGAAGTTAGTAAACATTCACAAACAAACTGTTATCCTATCACTCTTTTTAATAGGGTTTCAAGCAGTACAAGCCCAAGTGTGGACATTGCAGCAATGTATTGATACAGCGCAGATTTACAATAAAAATCTGCAAATGGGTAGGAATAATATTGCCATTGGAGAGCAAAAGCAAAAAGAAGCGAAAGCCAATTTAATTCCAAAAGTAACGGCTAATGCAGATTATAAGTATTTCACAAATCTGCCTTATCAGTTAATGCCTCTTTCAATATTTAACCCTACAATACCAGAAGGACAGTTTAATGAAGCACAGTTTGGAGTGCCACACAACATCAATGCAAACTTACAATTGTCAATGCCCTTGTATAATCCGCAAGTTTATGGTGCAATTCAAACTACTAAAATCGCATCGGAATTAACAGAATTACAATACCAGAAAACCGAAGAACAGACCTATTTTGAAATCTCAAATCTGTTTTACAATATTCAAATTTTATCTCATCAGTTGGTTTTTATTGACAGCAATCTTGTAAATGCCAAAAGGCTTTTAAAAAACACACAACTACTTAATGAACAATTGCTAGCCAAAGGAACAGATGTAAGCAAGGTAAAACTGCAGGTATCACAATTAACAACCCAAAAAGAAACCATCAACAGCAAGTATGAGCAAGTTTTAAATGCTTTGAAATTTGCAATGGGGGTTTCCATTGAACAAAGCTTAGAAATTGAAACAATCATTCAATATCAAACGGCTATCGAATACAAAAGCTCATCAACATTAGATATTCGCATTGTAAAAACTCAAAACCTTTTAATAACAAGTGAACTAAGCACTTTAAATAATTCAAGATTTTTGCCTTCGCTTAATCTTATTGGAATGTATGGCACAACAGGTTTTGGATATGACAAGCAGCCCAATAATTTTTTAAAATTCTACCCAATTGGTTTTGCAGGTATCCAACTCTCTTATCCCCTATTTAACGGAACGGTCACGTTGCGGAAAATAAATCAGAAAAAAATTGAACTCCAAAACAATGAACTTCAATTTGGATTAATTACTGAACAAAATAATATGCAGGTTGAAAATGCAAAACTGCAAAGAATGGTTGCTAAAAAAACAGTAGAAACAACAACAGAACAAATTGAGCTTGCAAAAACTATTTATAAGCAAACCATTATTCAGAAAAAACAAGGAACAGCAAGCCTAACAGATGTTTTACTTGCTGACAACGCATTGCGAGAAGCACAACAAACTCACCTCTCTGCTGTAATTAATTATCTAAAGGCAGATTTAGAACTTAAGAAATTAACAGGGAATATTTCAATTGCTAAATAATCATTACAATGAACACAAAAACATCAATCTTAAAAAAGGCGTTATACATTATTTTGCCTTTGGTATTAATTGCTTTAGTGGTAATTAAGCTGAAAAACAATAAAGATATTACACAAAGTAAAGTTTATCAATTCGATAAAGAACAAGCAATTAATGTTCAGACAGACATTTTGGAATTAGAAAATGTGACTGCTGAATTTTCTTATTCGGGAACATTTGAGCCAAACAAGGAAACTCAAATAAGTGCCGAAATACAGGGCAAAATAAATGCAGTTTTAGTTGATGTTGGTAGTGTTGTAAATAAAGGGCAAGCATTAATTCAGTTGGATAATTCATTATTAAAACTGCAACTTCAAACTATTGAAGTGCAAATTGAAGGTTTGGAAGCGGATGTTAAACGCTATACTATTTTAGCTAATGCCGATGCCATACAAGGTATCCAGTTAGAGAAAGCAGTTTTAGGATTAAAATCTGCTAAAATTCAAAAGGCAACATTGCTTGAACAAATAAATAAAACATCTATCAAAGCACCTTTCAATGGAGTGGTTACTGCAAAATTGAGTGAAGAAGGGGCATTTGCAGCACCCGGAGTTCCATTACTTCAAATAACGGACATTACAAATTTAAAATTCACAGTAAATATTTCTGAAAATGATTTAAGTCAATTCAAATTAAATCAAAACTATTCAATAACAGCAGATGCTTATTCTGAAATTTCATTAACTGGAAAAGCTAATATGATTGGAAGTAAAGCTAATATGGGAAGTAGTTTTCCTGTTCAGTTTTTAGTAAATAATACAACCGATTTGAAAATAAAATCAGGAATGTTTGGAAAGGTGAATTTGAAAAATGATTCGCAAGAAAGGAGAATTATTATTTCATCCTCTGGCATTATTGGCTCTGAAAATAAACCACAAGTTTACCTTATAAAAAACGGTAAAGCAATCTTACAAAACATTATCATTTATAAAAAGATACAGAACAAATCAGTTGTGTTAAGTGGCTTGCAAGCAGGCGATGTAATTGTAACAAATGGCTTCATAAATCTTTTTGATGGTGCGAATGTAATTACTAAATAAAATCAGCGAAAAATGAACATTACAGAAATTTCAATCAAACGCCCTTCGCTTATAATAGTGCTGTTCAGCGTATTTACTTTATTAGGTTTTATCGGATATAAAAATTTGAGCTATGAATTAATGCCCGACTTTAATCAGCCAGTAGTTGTAATTAAAACAGTTTATCCAGGTGCTGAACCAAACGAAGTAGAAACATCGGTTTCACGAAAAATAGAAGATGCTTTATCCAACTTGGAAGGGGTAGATTACCTGGCAACAAAGTCATTGCCTAACGCTTCTATCATTATTGCAAATCTAAAATACGGAACGGATTTAGATAAAACAATGCAGGATGCTCAACGCTATATTGACAATATCCGCAAAGATTTACCGCAAGATATTTTAAGTCCTGTAATGAGTAAAGTTTCGCCAAATGATTTGCCCATAATGTCCATTAGTGCTACAAGTAATTTGGCAGCAACTGAGTTTTATCAAAAAATGAAAGACGATTATCTCCCACAAATTCAACAAATAAAAGGAGTGGCAGAAATTACCATTTTAGGAGGAGATGAAAGAGAAATACAAGTAAAAGTAAATCAGGACAAACTGAAACTTTACAAAATTTCATTGTATCAGGTTGTTGATGCAATTAACCGTTCGGGCTTGGACTTACCCGCAGGAAAAGTGCAAACCGAAAAAGAGAGCAATTCCGTTCGCTTAACAGGAAAGTTTATAGCATTAGAAGACATTAAAAATGTTCAAGTAGCAATGCCTGTTTTAGGCAGTCCAGTATATGTAAAAGATGTTGCGAATGTCATAGATGGTGTAAAGGAAACAACCTCTATTAGTCGCTACAATGGCAAAAACGGTATTGGTTTAATGTTGAAAAAACAAGGTGATGCAAATGCCGTTGATGTTTCAAAATTAGTTCGTGCAAAATTCAAATCCATTGAACAACAAAATGCCAATTCGGAAGTGAAATTTATTATTGCGGACGATAGCACCGACAACACAATTGCAGCAGTTAATTCGGTTATTTTCGATTTGATTTTAGCAGTAATATTGGTTTCATTAGTAATGCTTCTATTCCTAAGAAGTTTCAGAAACTCACTGATTGTTATTGTTGCAATTCCAACTTCTTTGGTTACCGCATTTGCAGTAATGTGGGGTTTAGGTTATACTCTCAATTTAATGACTTTGCTTGCAATGTCTTTAATCATAGGTATTTTGGTAGATGATGCGGTGGTAGTATTGGAAAATATTCAAAAACATTTAGACAAAGGAAAAGACAAACGAACTTCTGCAATGGATGGTCGTATGGAAATTGGCTTTGCTGCATTGTCAATCACATTAGTTGACGTAGTGGTGTTTTTACCAATTCTTTTCTTACAAGTCTTTGTTGCCGATATGCTCAAACAGTTTTCGGTAGTTGTAGTAACATCAACACTCACAAGTTTATTGGTTGGTTTCACTCTTACGCCTTGGTTAGCTTCTCGAATTGGAAAAAAAGAAGATTTACAACCAACTAATTTTTTCAATCGCTTTTTGCTTTGGTTTGAACATCAACTAGAAAACTTTACCAATTGGTATGGCAGACAATTAGAATGGGTTTTAAGCCATAAATTAATTTTCACAGGAATTGTATTGTTGCTTTTTGCAATGACTTTAGGTATTATGAAACAAGGTATTATTGGAAAAGAACTAATATCAACGGGTGACCAAGGAAAATTTAGAATGGCATTAGAGTTTGATAAATCAACTTCTATTCATCAAAATAATTTAATTGCTCAAAAAATTGAAACATACATTATTCAACAACCCGAAGTTGCCACAGTATTTAGCAACATTGGCGGACCAAGTACAGGCATTGGAAGTTTGGGTGTTGGCTCAGCCAATAAAACAGAATTTACCATTCAATTAAAGTCAAAAAAAGAACTTAAAAATGTGCCGACAGAAACCTTTATGAAAAAACTTAGGGAAGATTTAAAAACAAAATTTCCCAGTATCAACTATTCAATGGCAGCCTTGGGTTTAATCCCTCGTTCCTCACCCATTGAAATTACATTGAGCGGAAGTAATTTGGATTTAGTGATGAAAATCGGAAATGACTTAAAAGCAATTATTGAAAAAATTCCCGGTGCTGACAATGTTCGCTTATCCGTTGAAGCAGGAAGTCCCGAATACAAAATTATTCCCGACAAAGATAAAATGCAGCGATTAGGTTTGACAACAGCTTATGTTGGAATGAATCTGAGAACGGCTTTTACAGGAAATGATGATGCCACCTTAACAGAAAACGGAACAGAATACCCCGTTAGAATTTGGTTAGATGAATTTAGCCGACAAAACTTTGAAGATGTTCAGCAACTTTCCATAATTAACCCAATAGGATTACCAATTAAAGTTTCGCAATTTGCAAAAGTAGAGCAAGATAATTCTCCATCGTTATTGGAAAGAAAAGACCGCCAACCAGCAGTTACACTTACTTCTTACGCATTGGGAAGACCCTCTGGAACAGTTGCGGATGATGTAGTGGCTTATCTAAAAGAAAATCCACTACCAAACGGAATACAAATGACTTGGGGTAGCGATATAAAAAGACAGAATGATAGTTTTGGTGCATTAGGTTCAGTATTGCTCATTTCGTTTTTGTTGATATACCTAATTATGGTAGCACTTTATGACAGTTTTATTTATCCATTTGTAGTTTTATTCTCTATTCCTGTTGCAGCAATTGGGGCATTTTTAGCATTGAATTTGTCGTTAAGCAATTTGAGTTTATTCGCTTTATTGGGTTTAATTATGTTGATGGGATTAGTGGTAAAAAACGCTATCCTAATTGTGGATTTCACCAATCAATTAAAAGCCGAAGGCAAACATTTTAAAGAGGCTTTAATCATTGCAGGAAAAGGTCGTATGCGACCAATCCTAATGACAACTCTTTCAATGGTTGCAGGGATGCTTCCCATTGCAATGGCAACAGGAACAGCAGCCGAATGGAAAAATGGATTGGCTTGGGTAATCATTGGCGGACTTCTTTCCTCTCTAATTTTGACCGTGTTTTTAGTTCCAATGGTCTATTATTTAGTTGACACAGCGAAAGAAAAAATAAATCGTAAAAATAATTAAAATGAAAATAGCAATCACAATACTAATCGCATTTGCGTTTCCACTTACACTTTATTCATACACTAATCTCAGTACAGATACTTATTCCTTAACCATAGAGGTAAAGAATTTAAGAAATTCAAAGGGCGTTGTTCAATTTGCATTGTATAACAAAAATGGCTCTATTCCTGATGAAGATTATGAAAATTATTATAAAATATTACAAGGAGAAAATGTGAATAGTTCATCAACAATAACTTTTAAAAATATTCCATCAGGAAAATATGCAATTAATATTTTACATGATGAAAATAAGAATGGCAAAATTGACAAAGGTTTTATTCTACCAATAGAAGGCATTGGCTTTTCTAATTTTCAGTCCATTGGTTTAACAAACAGACCAAACTTTTCAAAAGCAAGTTTTGAGTTAAACGAAAATAAGACAATTAGTGTAAAGGTGATTTATATGTAAGACAGTTAAATGTTTTATTATCCCAAAACACTTAATTGATAATCAATATATTTGTTTTTATATAACACGTTGTAGTGCATTTGACGCAACCTTTTCAGATACATTGACGTCTATTAAAAAAGGAGAATTATGTCAAAAAATAAAGAAATTACCACAAGTACAGGTTCTCCGGTAAACCCTAAATTAGGAGTATCAAAAAGGATTAAACGTTAATATAGAGGAATATTCTAAAATAGAAAAAAATGAAAAATTTAATAGGAATAGACAAAGAAAAAGCATCAGAATTAAGTAAAATGCTAAATCAATTATTAGCAGATTACCAACTATTTTACCAGAACTTAAGAGGTTTACATTGGAATATTAAAGGAAAAGAATTTTTTGAACTACATGTTAAATTTGAAGAATATTATGACGATGCTGTGATTAAAGTTGATGAAATTGCTGAACGAATATTAACTTTGGACGGAAAACCATTACACACTTTTTCTGATTATCTTAAAAAAACGAATATAAAAGAAGCCAAATCCATAACTAATGGTAGAAAAGGTGTTGAATTAGTTGTTAATAATTTTGCAACTTTAATACTACAAGAAAGAGCAATTTTAAATTATGCTGGAGATGCCACTGATGAAGGAACTGTAAGTTTAATGAGTGATTATATTTCTGAAACCGAAAAAACACTTTGGATGTTAAATTCATACTTGAAGTAAATACTACCAGCAACAGTATATGAAATTAATTGCTGGCTTTAGCCTACTTACTAAACCAAAGGCATATCATCTTCAGGTATTCCTAACCCTCGTAAATAGGTTTGTAAAGACAAGGCGGAATGTTTTATTATCCCAAAACATTTAGTTGATAATCAATATATTTGTTTTCATGTAACCTGTTGTGCATCATACGAAAAACCCACCGCACAAACAAGCATATTTATTTTTTCCCCACCACAAAACCCCAACGCTAAAAAAATAGAAGAGCTATTTTTGCCACCTCTCAAAAAAACTTTGTGTATTTAAATATTAATCGTAATATTGCAATGAATTAATAAAAGATAAAAATGGGATTAGCTAAAACCGAAATGTTTACCGACCAACAAAATGAAATTTCTCTTTTTGCGAAAGTTTTCGGACATCCTGCGAGAGTTTCCATTTTACAACATTTGTTTAAAATCGACTCTTGTATTTGTGGAGATTTAGTTAACGAAATTGGATTGGCTCAACCTACAATTTCGCAACATTTAAAAGAACTGAAACATTTAGGTCTAATAAAAGGAAATGTGGAAGGGACAAGTGTTTGCTATTGTATTCACAAAGAAAATTGGACTGTAATGAAAACTGTAATGTCCGAATTTCTTAATCAGGACTTATCCGAAAAACAAGATTGCTGTTAAAAACTTTTAAATTTATTAATCGAATAAACAAATATAGTTATGAAATTATCTCAAGTAAAATCAGTATTACAAGAATTGGAAAATATACGTTTCCAACTACCAAATGGAGAATTAGTCCCAAACCACTTTCACCTTACAGAACTTGGAAAAATCACAAAAAACTTTATTGATTGTGGAGGAACTGTTCGCAATAAAGAAGTTGCAAATTTTCAACTTTGGAACAAAAATGACTATGAACACAGATTGAAACCAGAAAAATTATTAAACATAATTGAACTTTCTGAAAAGGTTTTAAAAATAGCCGATTTAGAAATCGAAGTAGAATATCAAGCAGAAACGATTGGAAAATACGGACTTGATTTTGACGGAATCTCTTTTTTATTGACCTCTAAACAAACTGATTGTTTGGCAAAAGATAAATGCGAATTCCCTATAGAAAAACAAAAAATAAAAGCATCTTATTTAAATAATGATTCTTGTTGTTCATCAGATGGAAATTGTTGCTAAAAAAGTAATTTCTGTGATGCCTATATAAGCGACCAAACCAACAGCCACATCTTTAAGTCCTAACCCTTTAATTAAGTCTTGAAAAAATTAAGAAAATGAAAGAAATGTGGGATAACAGGTATTCATCTGAAGATTATGCCTATGGAATTGCTCCAAATGTTTTTTTAAAGACGCTGTTGAAAAATACTATTACCAGCAGAGGGAGAAGGTAGAAATGCTATTTGTGCTGCGAAAAAAGGATTAGAAGTTACAGCATTTGATATTAGTTTAGTTGGCAAACTAAAAGCTTTAAAATAATCTAAACCACAGGCATATCATCTTCAGGTATTTCTGATTTTCGTAAATAGACAGTGATTTTGCTAAAAAATTGAATTAGTACATTAGAAATACTACCCCTGGTAGGTCTAAATATATTCGTTTTTACTTCCATAGAACTTCCTCGAAAGGGGTATATAACCTTTCCCATAGTCGTATTTGCATAAGTAAATGTATTTCAGCTCTTTAAGAGAGTCTCTTGGTGTAGTTTTGTTTGAGATATTTGATTTTTAACTGTTATGACGAAAGCGCTCAATGCTTAAATTAAAAATATACCATTTTTGGTCGTTTTTCATCAATTTTAGTCATTTTTGATTGATTTTTGACCTTTTTTCGTCAATTTTGGTCATTTTCGGTTCATTTTACGAATTTTAAAAACACTTAGAACCGTCTGTATTTCTAGGGAGTTTTATTTTAATACTTTTATAGATATTAAGAATTGTTTTATATGAAAAAGCTTTCCCTTTTGCTTTTAGGATTAGTAATGTTAACCTGTTCAACTGAAGATGATTCAGAATCAGCAACTCCAAATACCCAGCAGTCTGTTACTGAACCTGTAGTTACACCTACCACTCAGTTTACATTAACTGTGACTGCAAGTGAAGGAGGGAACGTAACGACCGGAGGTACTTATGACGAGGGAACAGATGTTCCTATCACTGCAACAGCAGATGAGGGATACGAATTTATAGGTTGGGAAGGGAGTGGTGAAACTACAGCTGAATTAACCATTACTCTTAACTCTGATGTTTCGCTAAACGCATTATTTAGTGCATTAGCTCAGTATACCATAACTG
>Ga0307995_1002734_pt1 | contig 10123 bp, 6 predicted proteins | sample EllFjometagen262_FD_203132 | JGI IMG/M metagenome (GOLD analysis project Ga0307995, IMG submission 203132) | Marine microbial communities from Ellis Fjord, Antarctic Ocean - #262 | ecosystem: Environmental > Aquatic > Marine > Unclassified | place: Southern Ocean | collected 2014-11-02
AAATTATAATTTATGTGATAAAAAAGGATAATCTTCTTGTTCATAAACAGCATCGTACATCAGACTTTTTTCAGGATAAGGAGAGTCTTCTGCAAATTGTTCACATTCGCTAACCAATTCTTTTACCCGTTTATCTATTTCATCCAATTGCTTTTGTGTTGCATATTTTTTATCTAAAATAATGTTTTTCACATAGGTAATTGGATCTTCTTCTTGCTTTTCTGCTACTTCTTTTTTTGTACGGTAATTCTGTGCATCACTCATAGAGTGACCTCTATAACGATAGGTTCTAATTTCTAAAAAGGTAGGACCGTCTCCTTTCCTAGCTCTTTGTATTGCTTCGTCTAAAGCTTCTGCAACTGTTTCTGGATTCATACCATCTACAGGTTTACAAGGCATATTATACGCCAGTCCCATTTTCCATAGTTCAGTATTACTTGAAGTTCTTTCTACAGAAGTACCCATGGCATATCCATTATTTTCCACACAAAATACAACCGGTAATTTCCAAAGCATTGCTAAATTCATTGTTTCATGTAAGGAACCTTGACGCATAGCACCATCTCCCATAAAAGTTAACGTAACTGCATCTCTTTTAAAATATTTATCAGCAAAAGCCAGTCCAGCTCCTAAAGGTATTTGACCACCAACGATACCATGACCACCATAAAAACGATGTTCCTTAGAAAAAATATGCATAGAGCCACCTAATCCATGAGACGTTCCTGTACTTTTTCCATACAATTCTGCCATTACTTTTTTAGGATCTACCCCCATACCAATTGGTTGGACATGATTTCTATAAGCGGTAATCATTTTATCTTTTGTAAGATCCATTACGTGCAATGCCCCAGCTAATATTGCTTCCTGACCATTATACAAATGAAGAAATCCTCTTACTTTTTGCTTGATATATACTTGAGCAAGCTTATCTTCAAATTTTCTCCAGAAGTACATGTTTTCGTACCAATCTAAATATGTTTTTTTTGTAATTTTTTTCATAATATTTGCTATAAAAATTAATCCATAGCTTACAAAAATACTATATTATTAGCTGCTATAAAACTATAAATTCTGAAAAGTATGTGAAATAGCTAATTGACTTGACAACAAGCTTTCAAACAATTGTAATTAGGGCTAAAATTGAAGAAAGTATTTAGCAATTACAAAAAAGTACCATCAAAAATAAGTGGCAATAAATCTTTAACCGAATTAGCTTTCATTATTTTACCTGTTTCTCCCATAAAATAGATTTCAATGGAAGGTTCTTGTTTTACTTCGTATTCTGCCAATACTTGACGGCAAGACCCACAAGGCGCTATAGGAGAAGTTAAAACATGATTTAGGGATTTTGCAGTGATTGCCATAGAAACAATGGTGGCATCTGGATTTTGTGAACCGGCATGAAATATAGCTACCCGTTCTGCACATAAACCGGAAGGGTATGCCGCATTTTCTTGATTATTTCCGCTAACAATTTCTCCGGATTTTAATTGTAGTGCAGCACCCACCTTAAAACCTGAATAAGGCGCATACGCATTTTCACGTGCTTCATGCGCCTTATTCATAAGTTTTTGTATCGAAACAGGAAGTTCTGATACAGTATCAAAGATTTCTAAATTAATTTCAATTTTAATATTTTTCAATTTTTTTTAGTATTCATCATATTCATCACCGAAATTAAACGTTAAACCAAAACGAAGGGTCCCTTCTAATGGACTAACTACTTTAGATGTAGAAATTAAATAAGATAAATCTATATTAATCGTAGTGTATTTAAACCCTGCTCCTAATGAGAAGTATTGTCTTGCGCCTTTATTAGGATTTTCGTTAAAATAACCAGCTCTAAACGCAAATACATCTCTAAACCAATATTCAGCACCTAAAGCCCAAGTAACTTCCTGTAGTTCTTCGCTAATTCCATTTGGCGCATCTCCAAAAGATTGAAACATTCCTTTAAAGAAACTTACATCAGGATTTTTACCTTTATAAATTGAATTATTTAAAATTTCACCTGTTATTTGATCACCTTCATCATATTGTCCATCACCATTTTCATCAATATAAGATATTTCTGTTCCATATATTGGAGGTGATGGCACTAATAATTTACTAAATTGAGCAGTTAGCCCAATAGTATTGTATTCATCCAGAACAAAATCAAATCCAGCACCCAATGCAAGGTTGGTTGGTAAAAAACTTTCTGAACCAACATCATCATATTTTAATTTTGGTCCAATATTAGAAATATTAATACCTGCCCTCCATCGACCATCAAAACTACTCATAGGAATCTCTTCACTTTGGTAATACGATGATATATCTACTGCAAATGAACTTGCCGCAGAAGCATCTTCTAGAGCTGTTTGTAATTTTAAATCAGATCTAATATACCTACCTGTTACAGCCATCGCTATACGTTCGCTTAAACGTAAAGAATACGTAAGATCAAAAAGTAATTCGTTTGGCTTTACTATTAAAGGCTCTTGATCTATTGTTTCTCTTAGTTCAATTTCACCACTACTAAAATACCTAAAACTAGCTGCTACTGCACTTTGTTCATTAAGTCTATTATAATAGGTGATATTTCCTAAAAATACATCGTTTACTAATTTTCCCAAATAAGGTGTATAAGTAACCCCTATTCCCTGCTTTGACAGAGCAAATGCAGACTTTGAAGGATTCCATTGCTGTGAAAAAGCATCTGCAGAAGTTGCAACTCCAATATCTGCCATACCAGCAGCTCTTGCATCTGCCCCAATTAGCATAAACGGAACACCTGTTGTGATAACTCTTTCATTATCACCAGCTCCAAAGCCAGGAATTACAGCTGTAGGGTCACCAGGAACAAGTTGCGCTATACTATTAATTGAGAAAAAGCCTAATAATGTAAGTAATAATATTTTTTTCATTTATATAAAATTTTGGGCAAATATATATTTATTTTTATAGAATAACGAGTTTTTCAAATTTTTCAACTCGTTTGTTAGTTAACGAAGAAATTACGGTAATCTTATAAACATAGACTCCTTTTCCTATTCGATCTCCAAAATCATCCTTACCATCCCATACAATGTCTCTAGATAAAAAACCATCTGTGTTTATAATTTGATTTTTGGTCCAAACTACTTTTCCAGTAACCGTAAATACTTGTATTTGCACTTCTAAAGGCTCAAAAGGACGATTATGATTGAACCAAAACTCGGTATAACTAACAAAAGGATTTGGGTAATTTAACACATTAGTAATTTCCAACTCATCATTACCCGCAACTATAAATTGAATTTCTGAAGTTGAAGAATTATTATAAACATCCCAAGCCTTAAAGGTTAGCGTATGTATCCCTTCTTCCAAATCTCTAAAAGTAAAGGAAGCTTTACCGTTTGTATAATCATCTACATTTGCTTGATAATATTCATTGATAACAAAAGGATTAGACTCATCACCATCTAAAATTGCAATCATATCATGGCCGATCCCACTTGCTGTATTTATTCCGTTATCATCAGATAATTTTGCAATTAAAATTGGAGAGTCGTTTGTTATTCCTCCCGAAACAAAACTTTCGTCGTTCATAAATAAATTAATTACAGGCCCTTGATTATCTTCTGGCGCATCTTCATTTAAGCCTCCTATTTTTAAATCTATATTATAACCAGTTTGGTTACTTAAAGAGTTATCCTCTTGAGAATAAAAACTTATTCGACCGGTATCAACTGGAATTTCTGTATCTCTAGGCATTACAAATTCAAATTCAAATATACCATCTATCACAGTTGCCTTACCATTAAAAAGGACTTCTCCTAAGGTAATAAAATCTAAAATTAACAATTGTCCGTTCAGTGAAACACCATCATTCCCCAAGGTGCTTCTTTCTAAATTTTTATCAAAAAGTTTTGCTTCTAACACCCCTTTATAATTGGTTATTAAATTTCCATTGATATCCTGAATTTCCCCACCTAATTTAACTTTATCAAGCGCCTTCAATACTTCTGTAGATTGAGCAATAGGAATTCCATTTATAGTCGTTAACTCAATCTTTTGTCTTGGAAAAGCAAGATGCATAGAAGGATCTCCTATATAAAAAACTACCCTTCTATTTTCACTGCCTATCGAATTCTTTGAAATACGTACCGCTTCTGCTGGTGTATTTGGGATATCCAAACCGTAACCAAATAACTCAGGAGTCAAAACTTGATTAAATTCTACACCTACTGAAGCAGAAATAGATCGCGTTGTAGTGACTAAAGATATAGCGCCTCCTTCTTTATTCCAAAAAGTAAGTTCACCTGCAGTAACTCGCTGAGGATTATCAAATTTTGTGAACTCACAAGTAACCGTAACGATGCAAGGATATCGATTCTTATTTTTTAAATCCTGACCTGTTCCTTTAGTGAAAATATATTCGGAAGCCAAACCATCTTCACCACCATGACCAAAGTAATTTATGACAAGAGCACCAACTTCAATAGCGTTCTCCAATTCATCATTTACGTCTGGGTATCGGTCTCCCCCGGAAGAAGCAACTTGCTGATATGAATCTGAATGTATTTTTTTAACATTGATTGTTGGTTTTTCTAAAGAGACCTCATCTCCTAAGATGTCTAAATTTGTTTCTAACATCGTATATTCCCAAGCACTATCAACATCATCTGACACTAAAACAAAGTTATTTCTCCAGTTTCCATAAGAATTTTTTGAATTGTAACTTGTAATTTTATCAACCATTGCATTTGCTAGACTAACATCGTCTACTAGAATTCGACCCATTGCGATATCTAATTTTTCATTAGATAACATTAAGCCCTCTTCTGGATCCATATTTCCAAAAAAATCGTCTGACATAAAGGCTCTAAACGTACTATCACTCCTATAGGTGTGAAATGTCGGAACTATGTTATTATTATTAGGTATTCTATCTTTATAATCAACGGAAGTATCGCCAAATAAGCATAGGTATTTTATTCGCTTATCTTCTGATGAAGCATTTTCATAAATATACCGAACAAAGTTCCGGATAGCAGCAATATCTTGTTTTCCAGAACTAAATTCTTCAAAAATATTATCTGTTGTAATTACTTTAACATTAATACCATCTACCGCTCTTCTATGATTTGCTAATCTCAATGCTGGTTGTAATAAAAAAGAAGGAGTAACAATTAAAAAATCTATATCTTTAAAATTTCCAGACTCATCATTAAAAATAGTTCCTTTTAAATTCTGATTAGGAACATAAGATCGATTTATTTTAATGGGTGTAAAATAATCATTAGGGTTGACCGCAACATATTCTCTTAATTCACCTAAAATTGCTTTAAAAGAAAATGAAGAAGAATTGTCTACATTGTTTTTTGTAACAATAAAATTAGGATTGGTAACATCCCAAACTTGGGAAAATTGAGTTGCGTTACTTATTTGATATTCTCCAATTCCAGGAATAGAAGCTGCTTCAGTCCATCTAAAGTCTAATTGACCACTTTCACCTTTTAATTGTACTAAAGCATCAACACTTATATAATCTAAGTACCCAATACTAGAGGGATTTCCTCCATTATTATAATTTAAATTAAAAACAATATTTTCATTTCCAGAAGGAATTTCACCTGAAAACTGATTGGAATCTAATAAAAAAGGATCATTAATTGGAGAAAAAATCAATGGATCTAAACTAGTTCCATTTACAGAAATAGCCATAGAAGTGGGATTTTCAGAAGCTGAAGCAACTTTAACTTTAACTTCCATTTGTTGACCTGGAATAATATTAGGGAAATTTAAATTAAAAGTTTGCTCACTTTCAATATCAAATCGATTACTGAACCATCGTCTTCCTACTTTAACTGGACTTTCTTCATCAATTTCAATAAATTGATACCTATTATATTCATTAATAATGTTAGTTACAGTACCCGAAGGCTCAACCATTTCTTGTATTCTATTTCCTAAACCTCCAACAACTGTAACATAATAATAAGATTCATCACTATAGGGGTTGATGTTTGTATCAAAATTAGCTCCTTGATACCCTTTAGCATTAGTTCCATAAAACAAAATAAAGTCATTTGTATCGAAACTCCCATCTAATTCACCAACGACTTGAATTGAATTTTCCATTAAATCAAAAACGGTATTATCGCTATTTTTAAACGGAAGTGCTTTCCCTCCATTACCATAAACTTTAATATTCCTTGGATCAATACCATCCGTATTCATCCCGATACTATTTAAAAAACTTTTAGTTAGAATATGCACTCCGGTTTGTTCAATCTTAAATTTATACCAATCACCAGAAGCTAAAACTGAATTTGTAATAGGCATTTTTTGCGCTGCTCTGGTATAATTTTTATATTGATATGATATTGTAAAAGATAAAACTTTTTTATAGATTCCATTAATTCTTATTACGGGATTAATGGACACTGAAGTATAATAAACAGCCCTTGCCTTTCCACTTCCTAAATAATAAGTATGTTGGTCAGCAATTAAATTCTTATCTATTTTATTTATTTCACTTGTAGTTAAGCTCCCATAAACTATATTACTTATACTTAAAGACTCCTCCTCAGGATAACGTATATCTTGCCATTGCTTAATAAAAATCATTTCCTGATCTATTAAAAGATCCAACAATCCTGTTGCAGATTTTTTATTAGATTTCGAAGATTTATTTTCAGTAGAAAAAGCTTCTTGATTACTTTTTTCAGAATTTTCCCAGTTAATTTCAATTGTTTTATTTTGCGAAAACAAAACAATTGGCAAAAATAATAAGCTTAATAATAGTATGTTTTTTTTCATCTTATATTAGTAACGCATCAAATATACACTTAGTATAGTTCTTTTTTTAAATATTTTTTTTTACTAAAAAAATATTTTTATAAAATAAACATAATAATAATTCGTTAATTAGTTCGTCGGCATTAAAACCAAAACTTTAATACTGTCCATTAAATTTTAAAATATTATTGAATTATTATCGTTAATTACTATATTGCGAACCCAATTTCTTCATATCTGAAATCTATGAATTTTAAAAACAAGCTAGCGTTAAAGCTATTTATTTTATTAATTTCAACTACTCTTTTAGTAAGTTGTAATAAATCAAGAAACTACAATGACAGTTCTAGAGCAACCGGATGGAAAGTGAACGCCAAAGAGGGAGGCTTTCAATATAGCCCCGATAGGAAAGAACAGGAAACAGGTCCAGGACTTGTTTTTGTTGAAGGTGGGACATTTACTATGGGTAGGGTACAAGATGACCCAATGCATGACTGGAACAACAGCCCTAATAAACAACATGTTCAGTCATTCTATATGGATGAGACAGAAGTTACCAACTTAATGTATTCTGAATACTTAGATTGGCTAAAAAAATTATTCCCTCCTACCGAGGAAAATTATAAATACATTTATAACGGTGCTATTCCAGATACATTAGTTTGGAGAAATAGACTTGGTTATAACGAAGTAATGACTAATAATTACTTACGTCATCCAGCATTCGCAGATTATCCCGTAGTAGGAGTTACTTGGATACAGGCAGTAGAGTTTAGTAACTGGAGAACAGATCGTGTAAATGAAGGGATTTTAGAGGAAGAGGGGTTTACTACTAGAAATGCTCGATATGGTGTTGAGCCAGGGAAAACTTTCAATACTCAAACTTATTTAAATGCACCTACACAAACATATGGAGGCAATGATTCTATAATTAAAGGGGGAAGATCTACTCAAGCTAGAATGAAGAGGAATAAAGATAGTTCCGATATATATGTTCAACGTAAAGATGGAATTTTATTACCAGGATATAGACTGCCTACTGAAACAGAATGGGAATATGCCGCTCTTGGTTTAGTTGGATTACGTAGCTATAACGTTTATAGAGGAAGAAAAAAATACCCTTGGGAAGGTCAATACACTCGTTCTGGAAAAAGAAGAAACCAAGGTGATCAATTGGCTAATTTTAAACAAGGAGATGGTGATTACGGAGGTATTGCTGGATGGAGTGATGACGGAGCAGATATTACAGCTGCAGTAAAGTCATACGCGCCCAATGACTATGGACTATACGACATGGCAGGAAACGTAGCTGAATGGGTTGCAGATGTCTACAGACCAATTGTTGATGATGATTTTAGTGATCTTAATTATTTCCGTGGAAACGTATATACTAAAGATTATATAGGTGAAGATGGAAAAGTAAAAATTGTAACTGCAGATTCTATTGTTTATGATACATTAAGTACTGGTAAGTTAATTGCTAGAAGTTTACCTGGAGAAATATATCAAGTTCCTGTCGATGAAAATGAAACATATTTAAGAACTAATTTCTCTAAAAGTGATCAAATCAACTATCGTGATGGTGATAAAAAATCAAGTCGATATTATCAATCATTCAGTGATGAAGAGGTAGAGGATGATAATACTAAAACAATGTATAACGCACCCAAGCATTTTGTTAGTCTAGATAGCACAGGGAAATTAGATCGTCGATACGATAAATCATCTACGAGAACATCATTAATTAATAATAAGGCACGTGTAATTAAAGGAGGATCTTGGAAAGATAGAGATTACTGGTTAGATCCAGCTCAAAGACGTTATTTTCCTGAAGATATGGCTTCAGACTATATTGGATTTAGATGTGCAATGTCTCGTGTAGGTTCAAAATCTAAAGAAAAGAAAACACCTAGAAATTAATAAAATTAATTAATTATACCAAAACCTCTTCAGTAATTGAAGAGGTTTTTTTGTATCTTTATTCTTATGATTATAGAAGAGATTCACAAACATTTCATCAAGTCCTCTGGTATTTGTACTGATACTAGATCAATTAACTATAACTGCCTTTTTTTTGCTTTAAAAGGAGCCAATTTTAATGGTAATACATTTGCAAATAATGCAATTGAAAAAGGAGCTTATAAAGTAATTATAGATGAAAAGGAGTTTCAAAACGATCATTCAATTTTAGTTCATAATGTTTTAGAAACCCTACAAGAACTTGCAACATTTCATAGGAATTACTTAAACATCCCTATTATTGCGCTTACAGGTAGTAACGGAAAAACAACTACAAAAGAGTTGATCAACGTTATTCTTTCTAAAAAATATAATACCGTTGCTACCAAAGGAAATCTTAACAATCATATAGGAGTTCCTCTTACGCTATTAGCAATGAATTCTGATACTGAAATAGGGGTTGTAGAAATGGGTGCCAATCATCATAACGAAATAGAACTATTATGTAAAATTGCCAAACCAGATTATGGATATATTACAAACTTTGGAAAAGCACATTTAGAGGGATTTGGAAGTTTTGAAGGTGTTATAGAGGCAAAAACCGAAATGTATCAGTATTTAAAAAGCAATAGCAAAACTGTTTTTATCAATTTTAATGATAAAAAACAACTTACTCATTCTGAAGGGATCAACAAATATACTTTTGGAAACGAACATCAAAATTGTACTATACAATTATTAGATGCCTCCAACGAAGTTTTACTTAATTATCAAAATGCAGTTATACAAAGCCACTTAATTGGGCACTATAATTATAATAATATCGCGGCGGCAATTGCAATTGGGCAATTTTTTAAAGTAACTTCTGAAAATATAAAAGCAGCCATTGAAAATTTCATTCCCTCAAACAACCGTTCTCAATTAATAGAAAAAGGAAATAATAGCATTATTTTAGACGCCTACAATGCAAATCCATCAAGTATGATGGCAGCATTAGAAAATTTCATACAATCCCAGGGAGATCAGAAAATAGTCTTTCTAGGTGATATGTTTGAGTTGGGGCCTGATACTGAAAAAGAACATCAAAACATCGTTTCTTATTTAGAAAACAATTATAAAGGAACCTGTTATCTTGTAGGTGAAAATTTTAATAAAACAAAAGTCAATGCTTCCACTATTTATAAGTTTAAAACCTTTGAAGAATTAAAAAAATTCCTTAACAGAGCACCTTTAAACAATCAACACATCCTGATCAAAGGATCTAGGGGAATGGCTTTAGAACGGGTTTTAAAATATCTTTAATATAAAATATTTTAACTATCTATATTTAGATTTAATTATGTAATTTTACTTTAAACAAACATTAAAATTAAAAAACACAATGAAAAAACTA
>Ga0307995_1002736_pt1 | contig 10121 bp, 13 predicted proteins | sample EllFjometagen262_FD_203132 | JGI IMG/M metagenome (GOLD analysis project Ga0307995, IMG submission 203132) | Marine microbial communities from Ellis Fjord, Antarctic Ocean - #262 | ecosystem: Environmental > Aquatic > Marine > Unclassified | place: Southern Ocean | collected 2014-11-02
TTTTGTTATTTATAGTTTTTTAATTACAGTTTCTAATGCTAATATATCTACCTTAGATTTAATAGCATGTGTGCTTATGATGGGTACAATTCTAGGTGTAAATGGCATCAATGTTGGTCATGAATTAGGTCATAAAATCAACCATCCGTTTAAAATGTTTTTAGCACATGTTATGCTAACTACTTCAATTCAAAATCATTTTGTAACGTATCATAATAGTGGTCATCATAGAGATGTTGGAACGCCAGAAGATTTTTCTTCTGCTAAACAAGGGGATAACTTTTATTATTTTGCTTTAAGATCTCAGATAGGAGGTTATTTTAAAACTTGGAAATTGGAGTCTAAAAGATTAACAGCTCTTGGAAAGAATAAATTCATAAATCCAATGGTTATCTATACGTTAATCCCTATACTATTTCTTACTACAATTTATTTTTTCTTTAATTTTAATACGATGCTAATTTATGGTATTACTGGTATTTATGGGATTTCTGTCTTAGAGGCTCAAAATTATTTTGCCCATTACGGTTTAAGAAGAAAAAAACAAGAAAATGGAAGGTATTAAAGAGTACAACCTAAGCATTCTTGGAATTCAGATCATTTAATTGGAAGAGTGTTGTTGTTCGAGTTAACAAGACATTCAGATCATCATCATATGGGTGCAAAGCCTTTTCACCTTCTTGAATCAAAAAAAGATAGTCCTTTGTTACCTTTTGGTTATCCAATGATGTTAATGCTGTCTTATTTTCCTTTTATTTTTAAACCAATAATGAAAAAACACCTGAAGCTTTATGGTATAAAATAAAAAAATCTTGTAATTGTTTTTCTGATTATTGGGCCACTATTAACCACCGTTTCGAGAAAACATATTCCTTCAGATAAGTCTAATTTTTTGTACCTCTATTTTTACATCTGGATATCAAAAATCATTGGGAATTCCTTTGGAATATCATCTAATGGTTCCCCTAAATTCTGTCTCAAATCAATTTCTATTCCGCGAGAAATGGTAGAAATAGGAACATCATTTGCAGAACCTTCAAACGGATTTTCTCCAGTTCTACCAATTTTTTCCATTGTGTGAAATATCCAAGCCACAATAACATAAAAAGGAATAGAAAACCAAATAAAAAAAAAACCAACATTGGAAGTGTCCGAGGATTTTCCGCAAGGAAAATCAACCAGCAATAAATTATGCACGTTGTTGTAGCACGTTTTTATCTAAAGATTAATAATATTATAAATAATAGACTATTATTCAAACTATGTAGACAAATTGCTAAAATAATTCCAGAGTTTAATCTTGCATAACTGTAAATAAAGCCTGCTAAAAAATGTCTCAATATGACTATTGGTGAGAAGATCAATAATTCAATTGTTATTTCATAATTACCTAAATGTAAAAAACTAAATATTAAAAGTAATCCGTAAAACACTTTTCGTCTATTCTCTTTCCATAATTCAGAAAGTAATTTAACAATATTGTTTTTTAGACTAAAATACAATATAGTGCCAAGTGACAGAGCAATTGATGCGCAATACAATTTTTGAAATTTAGTGAGACTCAATAAAATAAAATAAGATATTCCGATTGCAGTTATTGTTAAGTTTTGTTTCGAAAATATTATTCCAATCCTATATGCAAATTCTTCTATAATTGGTGCTATAATAGCAATTATTAAAATTCGTTGAAACGAACCATAACTCCTGATTTTTTCTCCGCCAATATGTGCTGGTATTTTAAAAATATCATAAAAATCTAAAAAGTAAGAAATGCCGAAACAAAAACCTTTCATTAGAATTAGAATTCCGTAGAGTTTCAATCCAAGATATATAGTTTCTTTTAAATTTCGTTTCTCTTTTGGTAAAAATCCAGATTTAGTTAAAATCCAAATATTCTTAAGTTCATTCAATTTTTTTTGATTTTCTCAAATGTGCTACAACGTTGATGTATATGGTTTGTTGCGAGTTTCAAGCAACTAATTTAGTAAATAATTACCGACCAAGAAAGTCCGCGAGGGCTTTCGTAAGTAGGCAAGAAGCCAGCAATAAATTATATACGGTGTTACCATACGTTTTATTCCTTTTTTTCTATTTTTCAACATTTTTATTTTTCATTCAGAGATTTTATTGAAACAACAATTGTTTTCGCCCACAAATCTCCAATTCGTTGATTCATTTCTGTGTTTTTTATCGTAATAATTGCAACTAATCCAAAAAAAAACATATCTATTGGGTCAAGCAAATGTCTCTTAAAAGACTCCGAAAAAGTCAACTTTCGGTTTGTTCCGTTTTTGGGAATTGCTTTCAATCCAACCAATGAGTTTCCAATTGTTGCACCTAATCCACTTTCTAATCCAACCGTCATTATCAGCCAGAAAATTATTGGTATTAAAGCTGGTAATCCGCTTAAAGAAGTTCCACCTTCATTATTCGGTTCTCCAATTGTATATGACAAAAAGAAAGTAAATCCGTAAATAATTATATAATCGACTAATCCTGCTACAAATCGATTTCCAATATTTGATTCAGTTTTTATTTCTAATTCGTTCATTTTTTTATGTAATTTATTGGTTTGTTAATTCCTTCCATTTTCCAGATTCAGCAAATTCTTTCACAGTTTGATTTCTTTTTATTAATAATTCAGTCATATATTTTTCAAGAAATAATTTGTCAGCTAATTTTCCAAAAATGCCAAAAGGTGATTTATAATCGAAAAAGTCAGTCATAAGAGTTCCGCCATTAAAATCCTCAAAATGATGTTCGTGTTTAAATTCAGAGAATGCTCCTTTCTGCATTTCGTCCGTAAAGTTATTTGGTCGGTTATACTCCGTAATTTTAGAAGTCAGTTTTTGATAAATTCCGAAATGTTTTGCTCTCCAAGTAACAGTTTCATTCATTCCAATTAATCCACTTGTTTTTCCAGCAATCGCTTCTTCATTTGTATGTTCAGTCGAAATTTTATGTAAATCAATACTTCTTGAAAGGTCAAATACAATTTCTTTTTCAGCTTTTATTTCAGTCTTGAGTTCTATTTTCGGCATTTTTCGTCTTATGTATGGTAACTGGTTATATGATGCACAAAGTTCTCGTTTACGGGTTTTACATTTCCGGATAACAGGAACTTTTATTCTTTTTATCAGTTATTTAAACGGCTTAAAATACATGTGTTCGTGTGCTGTAATATCTTTCACATTATTTTTGATGAATGTAAACATGTAACAGAGAATTTTGTATTTAATTCGGTTCAAAAAGTGTTGTTTAAAGATCAATTTCACTTTCGTTGCTTCTTGAATCGTTTCATGTTTAGCAACATTAGTGTGCAAGATTAGTTCCATTTTCAAGTACTCGTGTTATTCAATAAAAAGGAAGTAAGTTTAAAACAAAAAAAAATCTCAAGTATTTACTTGAGATTTTAACTATTTTAAAGGGTATTAGAATGCTTAGATTGCACCCCATTCTTTTAAAGAGGCAGTGTTCATATTTATATACGCGTCATTCCCTGCTTTTGTTGCCAATTCTAAAGACATTTTTGCAGCAGCAATTGCCGTTTTTGTACTTCCTGCTTTTGCGTGTATTAAAGATTGTTGTCTTAGGTACCAAAAACGTGGCTGTGCGGCAGTCATTTCAACAGCTTTATCTATCCATACTTTTGCTTTGTTTATGTCTTGCTCGTTTTGTAAATAATACACTGCAGCACTAAACATATCTTGTGCAGAAGGCCCAGCCATTGCAGTATCTATACTTTTTGTAACCATTGCATCTGTTGGTGTAGTAAATGTAAATCCTACAGAAACAGCTTCCCAACTTAAATTAAAGAATGCAGTATTTTTTGTAAGATCGTCAAACGTTATTGTCAACGTTTCTACATTCATTGGTAATTTTTTAGGCGTTACCTTTATCTGTGCAGCAACTTTTTCTATATCCAAGGTTTTCGGTGCGCCGCTTCCTTTAGATTCCGTGTAAAAGTAAATATCCCAAGAAGTTTCACCTGGTTTTGTAAAAATAGCATAGGTTCCTTTTGCCAAGGTATTTCCGGCTATGGTTACATCAGAAGAAAATGTAATCTTGGTTCTTGCGTTTGCACCCGTTCTCCAAATGTTTCCATATTGCTCTAAACCACCAAAGATTGTTCTTCCTCTCATGCTTGGTCTAGAGTAGTCTACGGTTACCTCTGTTAAACCAACTTTTTGTGTTATTTTTTGAGCAGGACTCGGTGCTGGTGTTTCAATTTGTGCATTTGTAGTAAGCATTCCTGCAAGTACAAATAAACTTAGTAGTATTTTTTTCATCTGTTATTTTAAATTTAATTTACTCAAAATTACAATTTCAGAAAACGATAAATGTTAACTATTTCTTAAAATAAAGGGATGTATCTTTGTTATCTTATTCTATAAAATGAAAAAATACATATCTGAATTTATAGGAACTTTTTCTATGATTTTCTGTGGAACAGGTGCCATGACCGTAAATGAAGTTACCGGAGGTGAAGTAACACATGTTGGTATTGCAATTACTTGGGGTTTGATAGTAATGGCAATGATTTATGCCTTTGGAGAAACCTCTGGTGCACATTTTAATCCGGCAGTAACCATTGCATTTGCGTATGCTAAAAAGTTTGCTTGGAAAGAGGTTCCTAAATACATAACTGCTCAGGTTTTAGGTGCTTTTGCAGCTAGTTTGGTGTTGTGGTTTCTATTTCCTGCAAGTGAATATTTAGGAGCAACCATACCCACAGTAGACGTCTGGCGTGCCTTTGTTTTAGAACTGTTGTTAACCTTTTTCTTAATGGTGGTTATTATAAACGTTTCTACCGGAAGTAAAGAAATGGGTATTATTGCAGGTATTGCAGTAGGAGGTGTGGTATTGTTAGAAGCAATGTTTGCAGGCCCTATTACAAATGCTTCTATGAATCCCGCACGTTCTATTGCACCCAATATTGTTTCTGGTAATATAGAGGGTCTTTGGTTATATATTGTTGCACCAATTTTAGGTGCTTTGTTGGCCGTAGTTTCCTGCAAATTGATAAAAGAAGACAACTGTTGCGATGAAGAAAATTGTTAATTCTTAAAGTATAAAGTTTTGAATAAAATAAGTATTTTAGGATGTGGCTGGTTAGGGAAACCGTTGGCAACTTCCTTTTTAGATGATGGTTTTTCTGTAAAAGGATCTACAACATCTGAAGAGAAAGTTCCTGTTTTAGAAGCTTTAGATATAGATACCTATTTAGTAAATATTTCTGATTTTGAGGAGTTTGATGCTTTTTTAGACGCCGATATTTTAATTATTGCAATTACTTCTAAAGATATTGATGGTTTTGAGAGTTTGATTGCACAAATACAAGAATCTACTATTCAAAAAGTGGTATTTATTAGTTCTACTTCTGTGTATGGAAAATTGAATAAGGTAATGACAGAAGAAGATCCTGTTTTAAATACACCACTTACTGTTATCGAAAATTTATTTAAAGAGAACACTTTTTTTGAAACAACAATTATTCGTTTTTCTGGCTTGTTTGGTGGTAATAGAAGTCCTGCAAACTGGTTTAAAGACGGCCGTGCAATTCCGCAACCAAAAGGTTTTGTGAATATGATTCACAGAGAAGATTGCATAGAGATTATACAGGAAGTAATTGCACAGGATTGCTGGAATACTATTTTTAATGCTTGTGCCAATCATCATCCAACAAGAAAAGAGTTTTACAGCATTGCAAAATTAAGTGCTGGTTTTAAAGAACCAAAATTTGAAACACCAGAAGTATATGAGTGGAAAATAATTTCTTCAGAGAAAGTTCAAAGAGTATTAGGCTATGAATTTATTCATAACGACCTGCTTTTTAATACAAGTAAGTAGATTGACAGCGTTTTAAGAATATTTTTTTAGTTCTCATTCAATTTATTTTTCTAAAAACTAAAAATGCTGTAATTGGTTGATTTTCATTCGTTAATCTTTGTATTACATACATTAACGGCACAATCATCCGTAAAATTTTATAAAATTAAGGAGCTATTTAGAATATTTTTTCTTTCTCCAAAATGCAAATGCAAATCCAAATCCAAACAATAATAGAAGAGGCAAGATTACATTAAAAAACTGCCAAAAAGTACGTTCTTTAAAAGCCTTTTGTTTGTCTAGCATTCGTATTTGTAAAGACTTGTTTCTTAGATTAACTAGGCCAGAATCATCTAATAAATAAGCTACTGAGTTTAGTAAAAAATCTTTATTTCCAAATTGTTGGTTCGTCCATTTATCAGAAGCTAAATCGTATGGTTTGTCTTTTAGTAGTTGATTTTTTCCAACATCACCATCAGCAATTACAATCATTTTATTTGCTACAGATTGACCTTTAAAAAGTGGCGTATTAAAAGGGTGTATTCGGTTTTTATAAGCGGAATTAAATTTGCCTTCTAACAAGACCGCAAACAGCTGATTCCCGTCTTTATAATCAGATTCAACAACTTCTTCTGCAATAGATTGTAATGCTATAAATGTTGGTGTTCCTACTTTTTTAGTTAACAAAGAACTTACCAATAAAGGTGTTTTCTTAATATTATTTTTTAAAGTATCTATTTGATTTGCAAATTGTAACCTAACAGGGGCATTGTTTTTAGTAATTGGGTGGTTCGGGTTTCCGCCAACTAGTGGATGGTAAAACCATTCTAAATTTTTAAACTGGGGTTGGTTGCCAATTTGGCCCGTTGCCACAGGTATTTGTGCCGAATATAAATCTTTAATTAGGGTGGTGTTAATTCTAATTCCGTAGCTAAATAATAAATCCGTTAGATTTAAATCTCTAGGATATGCTAACATTTTTCCCGTAGCATTTAAGCTGTCTTGGTCTGCCTGCACATTGTCTAACATCCACAAAGTTCTACCACCATTAGCGATAAACTGATCTAAGACAAATTTCTCCTTGTCTGTAAACTGCACTGTAGGTTTTGCAATAATTGCCAAATCTAACTTTAGCAAATCTTTTAAAGTTTCTGGGGCATTTGTTTTTGTAGCATCTAAACTAAATTTTGCCAATCTATATTTTTTACCAAGTGCACTTAAAAAACTATATTGATAAATGTCTTCTAGTTCTCCATTTCCAGAAAGTATGCCTATTTTTTTTTGTTCTTTTTGGTTTATAGAATGTATGGCGTTTGAAAAGCTATATTCTAAATTTTCAATAGCGCTTTGCAATTGTGCTTCTTGAGAAGCTACAATTTCAGCCGGAAGTAAAGAAACAATGGCTGTTTTTTTACCATAATTTATGGCTGCCCATGGAAAAATAATGGCTTCAGACATTTTACCATCTTCTTCAACGGTTAATTGACTTGGCATCATCCCTTTTTTAATGAGTGCTTCTCTTTGGGTATCTGGATTTTGAAATGTAATTTTTATCTTTTGGTTTTTAGCAACCAATTCTTCTAAATATTGGCGTGTTTCTAATTGCAACCTTTTAAATTCTGATGGGAAATCTCCTTCTAAATATAAAGTTATAAATAAATTTTTATCAATCTTAGAAATTATGTTAGTAGTGGTTTTTGAAAGTGTGTAACGTTGGTCTTTTGTAAGATCGAAACGTTTGTAGAAAGATTGATTTACAACGTTTAAAACGATTAAAACAAGTATTAAAATGCTACTATGTTTAATTTTTTTATTCATTTTCTAAACGTGTTTTAGTTATGAATAAAAAGAAGATGGTAACACTTATAAAATACACAAGATCTCTAGTGTCTATAATTCCACGAGAAATACTTTTAAAATGTTCGTTAATGCCTATTTGCTGAATGGTTAAATTATTGTCAAATGAATTAGAAATTGCATCAAATCCGTAGAAAAGAAAAAACGTACTAAAAACTCCTAAAATAAACGCTACAATCTGGTTTTTAGAAAGTGTGGACGTAAATAATCCAATTGCAGTATAGGTTGCTGCTAAAAATAACAAACCAATATAAGAGCCAATGGTAGCTCCAAAATCGATATTTCCAATAGGGTTTGCTAATTGATATACCGTGTACACATAAGTAATTGTTGGCAGTAAGGCTATTACAACAAGTAGAAGTACAGCCCAAAATTTACCCAATACAATTTGCCAATTAGAAATTGGTTTGGTCTTTAAAAGCTCTATCGTGCCGCTACTAAATTCATCAGCAAAACTTTTCATAGTTATTGCCGGAATTAAGAATATAAATACCCAAGGTGTTACAAAGAAAAACGAATTTAAATCTGCAAAGCCAGCATTTAAGATGTTAAAATCATCTTTAAAAAGAAACAATAACAATCCATTAATCAGCAAGAAAACCCCAATTACTAAATACGCAATGGGACTTGCAAAAAACGAGTTGAATTCTTTTTTTAAAATAGCGATCAATGTATCTTTTTTTAGGTGTATTTTTTTGTTTCAATTATAAACTAAGCGTCAACAGCAAATCTATAAATGTGGTTTTCCTCAACATTCGCATCTTTTCTGTTTGGCTGTAATTTAAAGTTATATTTCTCTAATAACGCTGCCGAAGCATTATTATCTTTATGTGTAAAAGCTTCTAAAAATTTTAAATCCATTTGCTTTGCGGAGAAATCTAGAATTACTTCAAAAGCTTCACTCATATATCCATTCTCTTGAAAATCTGGATGCATGTCATACCCAATTTCGGCATAATCTTCTTCAATCTCAAAATTACGTAAACCAACGGTTCCTAATAACTCGGCAGTATCTTTAGATTCTAATACCCAAAAAACGCCTGTATTATTAACAATTGAATTAGAAATACTGTCTATAAAAGCTCTCGTTTCAGAAAGATTATTTAGCATTGTTCTAGTTATAAAGGTGTTTACCTCTTTGTTTGTTCTCAAACCAAAAATGGCTTTTGCATCGTTTAATTCTAATGCTCTTAATGTTAATCTTTCCGTCTCTAAAACTGGAAATGGTGTAAAGTTAAATGCCATTTTTATATTATTTTGATTGTTTCTTATTGTAAACTTACTTTTTTATCAACGCTCCATGCAAGCGGTTTGTCATTAAAAAATACTTTTGTTTTTGCCCAAACATCCTTAAAAAGGTCAGACTTTCTATAGTTTTCTAAATCACTTTCTTTGTTCCAATATGAGTATGTGAAAAAGATATCAGGATTACTTTTATCTTGATATAACTCTAATAAAGTACATCCTTTAGACGCTCTTATAAACTGTTTTTTCTTTTCAAAAATTTCTAAAAAGGTAGGAATGTGTTTTTGATGGAAACTTAACTTTACTATTCTTACAAACATACTTATGAGATTGGTGTAAATTCAGGTTTCTTATCATTTGTGAAATCAATGGTGATTTGATCTCTATAGCTTAATCCTAAAAGAGAAGATGCACCACCAACAGTATCTAAATTACTTCTATAAATAGCAATTTCTAAATATCCTGCTGCATTAAATATAGCTAATTTATGGCCGTCATACTGATGGTTCTCATGTGCGCTATTATTAGTGACTTCATTGTATTTTGTAAAGATTTTAGAAAATGAATACCGTCTAGCACTAGCTTTAAAAGTTCTTCCTTTTCCAATTTCTTGAAACATTTTTTGACTAATATTTGTAATTACATTTCCGTAATTATCAATATATAACACACCACCAATAATTTGATTTTGGGCCTGATTTACTTTTGGCTGAATTTCTATTAATTTCTTGAATTCCTTAATTTCTTTTCCTATCACTGTTAAATTTCCTCCTCTGGCTATAAAACAAGCTACCTGAACAAAAACATCTAACACCGGAAAACTACTTTCTATTCTGTCATGAATATTAATTTCTACAATTTTTGTAGGTTTAATTTCAGAGGCAATCATAGAAATTAAACCGTTGTCTGGACAAACGAAAAAATGCCCATCTAATTCTAAGGCAATATGTTTGTTATCTTCACTTAGTTCTGAGTCTACACCAACAATATGTATGGTTCCTTTTGGAAAACTTTTATAAGAGTTTTTTAGTATATATGCAGTTTCTGTAATGTTAAAAGGTGCTATTTCATGCGTAATATCTACAATTTTAGCATCTGCAAGTTCCGTGTATATGGCTCCTTTTACAGCACCTACAAAGTGGTCTTTTGTTCCGAAATCTGTAGTTAGCGTTATAAATGCCATGGGGTGC
>Ga0307995_1002742_pt1 | contig 10112 bp, 9 predicted proteins | sample EllFjometagen262_FD_203132 | JGI IMG/M metagenome (GOLD analysis project Ga0307995, IMG submission 203132) | Marine microbial communities from Ellis Fjord, Antarctic Ocean - #262 | ecosystem: Environmental > Aquatic > Marine > Unclassified | place: Southern Ocean | collected 2014-11-02
CTGCCATTTTTTTAGTTCATTCTGATATTCTTCCTCAGAAAGTGCGTGCCAACCGATACATTTTCCCGTTGGGCTTCTACCACATCCACATTCCATAATTAACTCCTCAACCTTGCCGTATTCTCAGGACTACCCTACTGTTCCTTCAGAATAGTATGTATACGGGTGCAATGGAACCATTCTGACTTATCGGGGTGTGCCCCCTAGGGTGGCTGCTGGCTGAGCGGTTACTAGAAAACAGGGAGGTGAGTGAGAATGCCAATCTAAGTTGGTCTTTTAGTAGGTAGGTTAGTAGGTATATTTGATTATGTGTCTTAAACCATTGATTTAACTAGGTGTTCAAGTCCTCTTCTGGGCACCAATACCTCATTTTAATCAATAGCTTATACCCATAATTAAGCACTAAGTAGGGACACTAAGTAGGGACACTAACAATTTAACAACTTAAGTCGAACCCATAGCATTCGATTACTGTAATCAAAAAGTCACCTCGATCTGTTAAGTTGTTATCTTGTTAGTGTCCCCTAGTATTAAAAATTACATCTACTATTAAACTACTAACTACTATTTCGAAGTTCAATATTAGCTTCTGTGATCTTCGACACCACATCTGTATATGCATCGAACTGACTGAGATACAAAGACCCGCTTAGGTGCTCAATAAATCCAACTTTATCTAATCTTGCTTTAACGGGACCTTTAAGCTGTGAAAGATGGAGGCGCTTGAATTCTACTCTTAGCCGTTTGTTCAGCTTTTCAAGCATTTCTAAAGCGCTTAAATCGATCGTGTTTATTGCACCACAATGCAAGATAATGTCATTTATTTGTGGTCGATCAATAAGCAGCGTGTCTAGATAATCTTCTAAATATCCTACGTTTGAGAACATCAAGCTCTCATCAATGCGCAGTGATACAATAAACGGACTCGTTTGTACTTCAAAATGCTCTACATTTCTAAAGTGCTGGGTATTTGGGAGTAAGCCAATCTCAGCTATATGGGGTTTGGAAGTTTTACAAAGATGAAGCAAAATTGAAGATGTTATGCCGCTTGCTACGCCAATTTCTACACCAACAACAAGTGTTAACACGACTGTTATTAATACCGCTGCAAAGTCACTTTTTGAGAAAGTCCATGCTTCCTTGAAAATGGAAAAATTCACGAGAGACAGTACCGCTACGATAATAGTAGCTGCAAGCATTGCGACCGGTAAGTAATGAAGTAGTGGTGTTAAAAAAAGTGTAGCGAAGGTAATTCCAATAGCAGTGAAGATTCCAGCGAACTGAGTTTCAGCGCCCGCATCGAAATTAATCACCGATCTAGCAAACCCGCCAGTCACCGGAAAACCACCCGAAATACCAGCCGCTAAATTTGAGGCTCCCAAACCGATCAGTTCCTGATTGCCATCAACTTTCTGCTGCCTCTTAGCTGAAAGAGTTCTGCCGACTGACACCGATTCGACGTAGCCAATAATCGAAATAAAGATAGCGGGTAGCACTAGAGCCTTAACCGCTTCAATAGAGACGCGCGGCAATGACAGTGATGGGATACCAGTTGGTATCGCCCCAACAATAGCGACTCCTTCTAAATCTAATGAAAGCATGGCGACTAGTAGCGTCGTGCCAACAACACCTGCCGCAGGGGCCACTTTTGAGAGCGTAGTTGCCAGCTCATGTTTTACACCAGTTTTTGTAAGCAACCCCACAGCGCCACGCCTCGCCCAAAAGAGGAATACAAGTGAGATTAGCCCTAGTGCAAGTGTAAACGGATTATAATTGCCGATGTTTTGAGCGATCGAATAAGCAACTTCAACGAAGTTATGACCTTCCGCTGAAACGCCTAAAATATGCTTTAGCTGGCTCAGCGCAATCAACAAACCCGAAGCAGTGATAAACCCCGCTACTACTGAATGAGAAAGAAAATGCGATAGAAATCCTAGTCGTAATGTACCCAACAATAGTAAGAATCCACCAGAGAGCAATGCAAGGAGCATTGCTCCCTCCAGGTACCCGACAATTCCTTGCTTAGTCACTTGTGCCAGGGCAGAAGCTGTCATCAACGATGCAATCGCTACTGGTCCCACGGCTAATGTTCTGCATGAGCCGAAAATGGCGTATGCCAGTAGCGGAAGTATACTTGCGTGCAGACCTACCTCAGGTGGCAAACCAGCCAACATTGCGTAGGCAAGCGACTGCGGAATCAACATGATCGTTACGACCAGCGCAGCCACTAAATCACGGCTGAGTTTTACTCTGTCGTACTCTTGAATTTGTGCCAATATTGGAACAAATCGACTAATGCTCGTCACTATAAATTACTCACCTAATCCACCAGCTATGTTGGAGACGCCATCCATTCACGACCCTTAAGCATGACTTGCCAATAGATATGCGGCAAAATTTTAGCTTTCAAGATCCAAGAGAATTGGGTTGGTTTTGTCCCGCTGTTGAACCAAGCTGGGAAGGAAGGAGCGAGCCTACCGCCATAAGTAAACTCAGCCAACACGACTTTGCCACGCTCTACTGTTAGAGGGCACGACCCATACCCGTCATAAGCAACTCGCTTCTCTTTTTTTGCATATACATTGGCAATATTTTGAGCTACGACTGGAGCCTGCTTGCGAGCCGCCGCCATGGTTTTAGCGTTGGCTGTATTCATCACATCACCAGCGCCCCAGATATTTTTGTATTTTTTATGTCGCAATGTGCTTGGATCAACATCCAACCAACCGGCTGCATCACTTAGCTCACTTTCGCTTATAATATCAGGCGCGCATTGAGGCGGGCATACGTGAAGAAAGTCAAATTTGGTTTCTACCGTAACTTCTTCTCCGTTTGCATTGTTTGTCTTGAACCAGGCGGTTTTCGATTCTCCATCAACTTTCGTTAAGGTATGAGAAAATTTGAGCTTAGCTTGGTACTTTCTAATATAACTCATGAGGGCCGGTACATAAGCTTCAACACCGAACAGCACACCTCCAGAATTATAGAATTCAATATTGATATCATTAATTCGCTTTGTTCTAAACCATTCTGATGCAGAGAGATAAAGTGCTTTTTGTGGCGCGCCTGCGCATTTAATGGGCATTGGGGGCTGCGTGAATATTGCCTTACCTTTGCTCATTTCTTGAACCAGTTTCCAAGTATAAGGCGCTAGATCATACCGATAGTTTGACGTAACCCCATTTTTACCAAGGGTTGCTTCCAACCCTTCAATGCCTGCCCAATTGATTTTTAGCCCAGGCGCAATGACAAGCTGACCGTAAACCACTTCAGTACCATCACTGACTCCGACTGTGTTATCTTTTGGTGTGAATTTTGTGGCGGCTTTTTGTAGCCAAGTCACGCCATTTGGGATCAAGTCCCGAGTCTTACGCCGCGTTGATTTTGCGTCAAAAATCCCGCCTCCAACCATCGTCCAACCTGGTTGATAATAGTGATTCTCAGAAGGATCAATCAACGCTATGGTTATCTTCCTATTGCGTTTTCTCAAGCTCGCTGCCGTGGCAATACCCGCTGATCCAGCGCCAACAATCACAACATCAAAACTATTATCTACCGAATTGTTAACTTTTTGAGTAGTAGCAGTTTCTGTTCCCGTGTAAATAATTTTTGCACGAGAACCGGTTCGGCAATACGCGTGTATGTTTTTGTTTGAAGCCACTACTTTAGCGAATGATTGGGATTTTTCATAAGTAAGGCTGTTTGGTGAAAAACCGATCATATGTGTTGCTATGCCAAGCCTGTCGGCTGCCCCGCGAATTTCTTCAAATCTTGTGTGATCCGGAGATTCTTCATCAGGCCTATTACAGACGATTACCTGCACTCCCTGATCCGCCAATACCTGCACGTCATCAATATTGATCTGTCCCGACACACTGAAATTATCGTTTATGCGTTCGATTTTCATTTGTTCTCTTCTCTCCTTTTAATCCGTATTAAGTGATCCATGCTTAGTCCTAAAATCAATTATTTCCCCGTTAGCAACAATTTTTTCAAACCAGTGACTGGAACCTTTAGATAAGTGGTTTCGTTTTCCTCAGGGTCGGGAAAATGCCCTGCTCTCATATTTACCTGAAGCGAAGGCAGTATGAGACGTGGCATGCCTAGGGTTGTATCCCGAGCTTGACGCATTCTGACAAATTCATCCTCGGATATGCCGTGCTTAATATGTATATTTGACGCATTTTGCTCAGCAACGGTCGTCATGTACTCAAGCTCACGTCCGTTAGGCTGGTAGTCATGACACATAAAAAGCCGCGTTTTTGGCGGTAAACTCAATACCTTCTGAATAGATTGATAAAGTGTGCTCGCATCCCCACCAGGAAAATCTGCTCTGGCAGTACCTGCATCAGGCATAAATAAAGTGTCACCGACAAATGCAGCATCGCCAATCAAATGGGTCATACAAGCAGGCGTATGCCCTGGGGTGTGAATAGCTCGGCCCTCAAGAGCGCCAATTTGGTAGCTATCATCATCGTCGAACAACAAATCAAATTGCGACCCATCTCGCTCAAACTCAGGACCCTCATTGAACTTTTCCCCGAAAGTTTCTTGAACTTCTACAATATGCTTACTTATTGCAATCTTGCCTCCTAGTAGCGACTGAATATGGGGTGCTGCCGATAGGTGGTCAGCGTGGACATGAGTCTCAAGAAGATACTTGACATCTAAGCCTTTTTTCCTGATGCAACCTATAATTTTGTCAGCGCCATTGTAATGAACCTCGCCTGATGCATAGTCAAAATCTAAAACAGAATCAATAACTGCACATGAGCTGGATGTTGGGTCTTTGACAATATAGGAAAATGTCTTAGAGTCGTCGTCGAAAAACGCCAGTACTTCTGGATTCAATTGTTTGGTACTAGATATTTTTTGATTAACCTCTGATAGTGACTTATTCATAACTTAACTCCGTTGATTTCCCAGAGAATGCACGATAGATAAAAACTGTGTATACAAATATTGACGGGACAGCAATCACAGTACCGTAGAAGGAAAATTGTAATGATTCTGTAGATGCAGCCGCTTCCCAAATAGTCATTTGACCAATCACTACATCCGGAAAAATGCTGTAAGCCAAGCCCAGTGTGCACATCACACACAAAATTATTAGAGCAACAAACACGATCCAGCCATAGTCGGCATCTAGAATTTTTGGGGTCCATAACACCCAAACGACAATGGCATACGCGACAAGCGACGCTAATGGTATGGGGAGCAGGCCTATCGCTTCAGGCAAGGAAAACCATTTTGCAGCAATAGATGCACTAGCAAGCGGTGTTGCGATTGAGATCAGGAAAAGACCCAAGCCAAGCGGCAGCACAAACCATCTCGCCCATTTTGCAGCGAGCTTGTACAAGTCACCTTCGGTCTTAACCAATAACCAGCCAGCACCAAGCATGATGTAGAGAACAGGCAAAAGGATCGCGATTGCTATCGAAAATGCCGTTGCGATAGGTGTCTCTGCCAGACCCATAACATATCGGCCTAACATATAGCCTTGAGCCGAAGCGGCAGTAAGCGAACCCACAAAAAAAAGACGGTTCCAGCTCTGCTTGTATTGGGTTTTCGCCTTTACGCGGAAATCGAATGCAACGCCCCGGAGTGTTAAACCAATCAACATGATAGTTACCGGTGCATACAAAGCCGTTAAAACGATTCCATGAGCCTGAGGAAATGCCATAAGTAACACACCAATGCCAAGCACAATCCACGTTTCATTTGCATCCCAGAATGGCCCGATTGTTGAGATCATTAGGTCTTTATAATCGTCACTAGCGAGCGGTAACAGAATACCAATCCCTAGGTCATAACCATCTAGAATGGTATAAACGAGTAAAGCGAAACCCATCACTCCTACAAAAAATATTGGCAGCCATTCCATTTTTATGCTTCCCGATTTAAATCAAGCTTCATTTTTTCTTCTTGTTCCATCAAAGACCGAGCTTTCTTAGTTGACATATATCTTAAAGTAGAAATATACGATGCCATCAGGCCAATATATAAAACACTATATGCGGCTAATGAAATCAATAACGTTTCTGGAGGATGATCAGCAACGACATCCTTCGATTTTATTAAACCAGTTACAATCCAAGGCTGCCGACCAATCTCAGTCACATACCATCCAGCTAACACTGCCACCCATCCTGAAAATGTCATTAACGAAAGAGCTCGCTGGCCAAATTCAGGGAGCCTTTCTCTGCTAAACAATAAGAAGGCGCAAACCCATGAGATTAGAAGCATCAGCATTCCGATACCAACCATTACCCTAAATGACCAGAACACCATACCAACTGGCGGATGCTCGCCCTCGAAGTCATTGAGACCTATGATTTCCCCGTTTATGTCATGTGTGAGTATCAGGCTCGCTAACTTCGGGATCTTGACTGCATAGTGCGTAGTTCGTTCCTGCTCATCTGGAATACCAAACAAAGTTAGCGGTGCACCTTTCTCAGTTTCCCAAACACCTTCCATCGCCGCTATTTTTGCAGGCTGGTGCTCTAAGGTATTGAGGCCATGTAAATCACCGATAAAAATTTGGATTGGAGATAGAATTGCGGCTAGGAAGACTCCAGTACGAATGACTTTCCACGTTGCCGGCCCGTCTACTTTTTGGCGAGCCCTCCAAGAACTAACGCCGGCAACAAAAAATGCGCTAGTTAATAGAGACGCTACAAGCATGTGCGATAGTCGGTATGGCATAGAGGGATTAAAGATGATTTCAGACCAACTTTCGATCTGGATAATACCGTCTTGCATACTATGCCCGGTAGGCGTCTGCATCCAGGAATTTAGACTAATGATCCAAAAAGCTGACATGGTTGTGCCAATCGCCACCATAAAAGTAGAAAAGAGATGGACGCGATTCGAGACTCTGTTTTTGCCAAATAGCATAATCGCTAGAAACGACGCTTCCAGAAAGAAAGCAGTCATGACTTCATAGCCTAGCAAGGGCCCAGCCACATTGCCCGCCTTCTCCATAAACCCTGGCCAATTCGTACCGAATTGAAAGCTCATGGTTATTCCCGAAACAACGCCTATAGCAAAGGTGAGCGCAAAAATCTTTACCCAAAAGAAATACGCATATTCCCAGTCATTATCTTGAGTGAACGTAAATCGCATCCGAAAAAAGAGTAATATCCAACATAAACCAATCGTAATAGTTGGAAATAAAATATGAAAACTGATGTTCAGCGCGAACTGAATTCTAGACAGAGTGAACGGATCAAGTTCCATAATAGTTATTTCTAGGTTGCGTTATATTGGTTACTGTATTCGGTGTAAACGGGCGTGTAAACGGGGACAGACCACGGTTTTTTTGAGAAGCCTGAGCTCCGACAAACCCAATCTTTTAAACGTGGTCTGTCCCCGATTTTCCGTCCCCGATTTTCCCGATTTTAGTCCGCACTTAAATGAAATAGGCCCAAACGATCCAGCAAGCAAGTGCTGTAACTATAGGGACTAACATCAGCCAAACCATGTGTCTTATATGTATCATTTGCGTTTTCCTTTTCCTTTTCCTTTTCCTTTTCGGTTTTCGTTTTCGTTTTCGTTTTCGTTTTCGTTTTCGTTTTCGTTTTCGTTTTCGTTTTCGTTTTCGTTTTCGTTTTCGTTTTCAGATAATTCGATTCTATGTACTTGGTATATAGCATAAGTCATGCCAGAGTTTTAAATCAGTGAAATCTCTTTGAAATTCAAGAATTTACAAGTGCAGCAGGAAAATGTTTCATATTTTGTAGTTGACAAATATACCAATAACGGCAAAAATTATGTCAATTATGGCAAAATATCTATGAATCTAATCGCATCCAGTAGAGATACACCACTAAGCGGAATGCTTGAGGGCTACGACTGCCCTGCTATCCTGGTTTCCGCTGACTACCAAATCCTCGCCTTCAATACAAAATACAGGGACAACTTTGGAGAGATTGATATAGATTTGGAACCGCGATGCTATGCCGTATCCCATGGTTACACTGCTCCCTGTGACCAATCAGGTGAAGATTGCCCTCTGGGAGCGGCGCTCAAGTCAGGGCATAAGGAGCGAGTACTACATATCCACCAAACGCCAAGGGGCAAAGAGCATGTCGATGTAGAATTGCTGCCTATACATAATGATTCTGGAGAGCTGATTTACTTCGTTGAGTTACTACGTCTGGTGCCTCTGGCTAGCGGTGGCATTGCAGCTAAAGAACTTATAGGCAATAGCCCAGCTTTCAATAAAATGCTGAGTAAAGTTGCTAGAGTAGGCGCAACAGAAGCATCAGTATTATTGCTTGGCGAGTCCGGTACGGGCAAAGAATTAGCTGCACGAGCTATTCATTTAGCAAGTATTCGAAAGGACAATCCTCTTGTAACGCTTGAATGCTCGGGGCTATCTGATGCCTTATTTGAAAGCGAGATGTTTGGACATGTTAAAGGCGCATTTACTGGCGCAAACTACAATAAGAAGGGCCTGGTCGAACTTGCTGATGGCGGAACTCTGTTTCTAGATGAGTTAGGGGACATCCCCATGTCAATGCAAGTTAAATTATTGCGCCTACTAGAGACAGGGACATTTCGACCGGTTGGCAGTGTCGAAGTGCGGACATCCAGCTTCAGGCTCATCTGCGCTACCCATAAAAACCTCTACCAGATGGTATTAGATGACCTATTTCGTAAAGACCTATATTACAGAATCAATGTATATCCAATTATCATCCCATCACTGAGAGAGCGAGTTAGTGACATACCTCTACTTGCCAAAGCCCTCATGCACCGCCTCGCTCCGAATGAAAAATATCGATTTACGGCATCCGCAATCAAGGTTTTTTCAAAGTACGAATTTAACGGTAATATTAGGGAGCTTCGCAATTTACTAAGCCGGGCAATAGTGATTGCTGACACCAATATCATAGATCATCACGTCGTTCTCCAGTGTATTGACGAAGATATCCTCGCAGATCTCAGACCAAGTAAACCTGCAGTACCTGGGGAGAAAGCTACACCGAATTCTCTTGAAAGCCTAAACTGTGTATCGTTGAAGACCAACGAATTAGACTATATAAGAACAGTGATTTCAGCGCACAATGGCAATAAAGAAGAAGCTGCTAAGACTTTGGGGATTAGTGTGAGGTCTCTCTACAGGAAAATCTCAGCATGAATGTCAAAGTTTCAAAGGTTACAACGAAATCAAAGAACGGAAATTCTGAATTCTCGAAGTCCGCTTCTGGCACAAAGCCGACCTTTGCTTGACGGCCAAAAAGTGGGGAATAGATATATTTGTAAACGGGGACAGACCACGGTTTTTTTGAGAAGCCTGAGCTCCGGCAAACCCAATCGTTTAAACGTGGTCTGTCCCCGATTTTCTGTCCCGAACGTGGTCTGTCCCCGATTTTCATCCGATTTTCACGCGATTTTCACGATTTTCACAAAGTTATACAATACAGAGGCTTATCTTTTGTAGGTAGTTGTGGAGTATTGGGATAATTAGTGAGCGTAGGACTCATAATCCGTTTGTCCGGGGTTCGAGCCCCTGAGGGCCCACCAATTAAATCAATTAGTTAGAGCTTGCCACTCTGCTCAACATCGAATCGATACGATGTAACTGCGGATGTAATCAGTGATTTACCATATAGGCTATGTAACCGATACTAGCTTTGCGGTTCGAGCACTACAATCTCCCTCTCTGTTTAGTCTTTTGTAATTCTTACCATTGTGGCTACATCCTCAAGAAGTTGCTTAGCATCAAAGACGATACCATCTTTAATGGTGTAGCTCACACCACCAACTCGTTCTAACTCGCCACTGTCTAGATTCAGTTTCATGCACAATACTAGGGGACACTAACAATTTAACAACTTAAAGACACCAGGCGGGTTATTTGAATATCACGATGGGATCCCAAGAGTTAGACTTAAGTTGTCAAATTGTTAGTGTCCCCAAAAAGAATTGTTAGTGTCCCCAAAAAGCAAAAAGTCCCACAGCGAACGAGCAGTGTAAGGCGTTCTTTGAGCAGTTGGCGTAGGTAGCCGAAATTTTTGGGCTCTAAGCTCTACCGGGGCCTACGCCTATTCAGTGCCTGCTCGAATGGCGAGACACTGCAATGTTTCTAGCCAATTACTGACCCA
>Ga0307995_1002749_pt1 | contig 10100 bp, 9 predicted proteins | sample EllFjometagen262_FD_203132 | JGI IMG/M metagenome (GOLD analysis project Ga0307995, IMG submission 203132) | Marine microbial communities from Ellis Fjord, Antarctic Ocean - #262 | ecosystem: Environmental > Aquatic > Marine > Unclassified | place: Southern Ocean | collected 2014-11-02
GGAAAAAGCAGGTGATTGACTTGGCCAGAATACGCGCCAGTCTCTAGTTGCTATAGTCTAGAGATAACCTGAAAAGAGAGAAGTATGATTAGAATAACTACAGTGCTGGCAATTCTAAGTTTAAGCTTAGTGCAAATGAGTTCCGTTATGGCACAGCCACCGCCCAAGGACCCCAACAACTATGTGCCGGGGCTGGGTGATCTGATGGGCTCTCTCCAGGTGCAGCATGGCAAGCTATGGTTCGCGGGTGAGCAGCACAACTGGCGGCTGGCAGCCTATGCAGTGGATGCTGTAAAAGAGGGGATTGCAGACATGATAGTTTTGCGCCCGCGCTACAAGGGAGAATCCATAGTTGACATGCTGACTCTCCTCACCGCGAAACCATTGCAGGACCTAGATGAGGCAGTAGAGGCAGAGGACAGCGCGTTATTTATACAGGCCTATGATTTGCTTACTGAAGGTTGCAATGTCTGCCATAGCAACCATGATTACGGATTTATCGCTATTCAGCGGCCGACCGCCCCAGCCTGGACTAATTTGCGCTATCGACCTTAACATCAAAGGGGACGGAGGGATTTATTTTTGATCAATCAGCAAACTGATTGATCAAAAATAAATCCCTCCGTCCCCTTTGACTCGAACCATGATGGGAGTGTATGACTTGAGCAAGGAGGCAAGCAAAACGCAATTTTTGCGAGTACTAGGCCGCCGAGAAGTATTGGCGCTGGCATTTGGCGCCATGATCGGCTGGAGCTGGGTAGTGTTGTCAGGCACCTGGATAAGTTCGGCAGGCACGCTGGGTGCAATTGTTGCCTTTCTCATCGGCGGCGCGGCGATACTATTAATTGGTCTTACCTATGCTGAACTTGCCTCGGCCCTGCCTTTCGCCGGCGGCGAGCACGTTTACAGTAAACGCGCATTAGGCTCCGGCGCTTCCTTTATTTGCACCTGGGGTATCATCCTCGGCTACGTTTCCGTTGTAACTTTCGAGGCAGTGGCCTTGCCAACTGTGCTGGATTCATTAATACCAGGCCTGGATAAAGTTTTCCTTTGGCAAATTGCAGGTTGGGATGTTTACCTGTCCTGGGTATTAGTAGGTGTAGCTGGCTCCGTGATTATGACCGTTCTCAACGTGATAGGCGTGCGCATGGTAGCGCTGGTGCAAAGCGTGGTTGTGTTGGCTATTTTGCTTGTGGGGGTATTGTTTGTCAGCGGGGCTGTGTTCATCGGCGACATCAGCAATATGCAGCCCTTGTTTAAGGATGGCGTCTCCGGAATTACGCTCGTGCTGGTAATGGTGCCGTTTATGTTCGTAGGCTTCGATACCATTCCCCAGGCCGCCGAGGAAATAGATCTTCCGTTCAAAGACATTGGCGCCGTACTGATGATCTCCGTAGCAATGGCTATCCTCTGGTATGGTTTTATCGTACTGGGGGTTGGTCTGGTTCTGGACGAAGCCAGCATTAATTCTTCGGAGGTAGTGACCGCCGCAGCCAACACCATTATCTACGGCGAAGCAGGTGGCACGGTGTTATTGATAGCCGGTCTCGCCGGTATTATTACCAGTTGGAACGCGTTTATCCTCGGCGGAAGCCGCGCTATTTATGCGATGGCCCACGGCGGTTTATTGCCAGAATTTCTTGGTGAGATTCACCCGAAATACCACACACCGAAGAATGCGATCCTGCTAATTGGCGCACTGTCTATTATCGGTCCCTTCTTTGGTCGGCCAGCATTGGTCTGGGTTGTCGACGCGGGCGGCCTCGGCATTGTAATTGCCTATGGCATGGTGGCGTGGTCATTCCTCGTATTACGCAAGAGGGAGCCAGAACTAGAAAGGCCATACAAAGTACGTTATGGAAAGTTCGTAGGAATCTCGGCATTAGTGTTGTCAATCGGTCTGGGTTTACTCTACTTACCCGGCAGTCCCGCAGCTCTGATCTGGCCACAGGAATGGGGAATCGTTTTGGCGTGGACTATCCTTGGTGGGATTTTGTATAGCTTTGCGCGAAAAAAATCGGGGAAGGGAAGAAGTGCCAACTAAATAGGTTAGTTCTCTTTTCCCGCTTCTCCCATTTGCATTATTTCTGTTCGGCTTCTAGTCGGCGTGCGCCAGCAAGAGTCCCGGGCATAGAGTAATTACCTTCGTGGCATGCGTACTCATAGAGATGGCCGTCTGAGGTATGGAAGCTGAGCTCCGCTGTCCAGGCTTGGCTGTAGAGGTCAGAGTCTTCCACGGTAAAGCGGTAAACAATTTCAGTATCCGAATAACGAGTAAAGCGCTCAGTTATTCTCCCGTTTTTCGTAATAGCTGTAGAGCTTTGCTGCATTTGCTGAGGGTTAACATTGATAGTCTCCACTACCAGAGCATCCCCTTCATACCAGCCAACAGAGTCTCCCATGTATTGTTGCAAGACTTCCGGTCGGCGATTGGCGCGGGCCTCGATGGCCGAGGCAAAGATAGGAATGATTCGCGCATCGTGCATTTGTTCCACGTCTATCATCACGTAATCAGTGGTTTGAACGAACTGATAAGTGTTGTTATAGAGCCCGCTCTGCATCGCTGGACCGGCTTTACCTTCAGATAAAATACAACGCTCCGATAGGGGCAGGGCCTCGGGGCCGTCCGCGTTACCGATGCCTGTCAGGTATCGACTGCCGAAGTTGGTACGCCGATAATCCGTAGTAGGATTTTCCAGACGTGGGACTTGCCCATTCTCCGGATTAACTATGTAGGAAGTACGGTACTCGCCCTTGACCAGGGCCAGGTTGGAGCCGGGATCGACCCAGAAATTGTTGTACGCCCTGCTGCCGAAGTCATCTGCGGCCGCCACTGGCGTGTTATTGACACCATCACCATCATCAAAGCCACCCTCAATACCACCAATTGGTACGCGCGCAGCCATGACCCCGGCTTCCTCCGGCGACACGACGAGGGATTCGACTCCGCTTCGACGCGTAAGATTGGTTAACGATGCATTGCTCCAGACGCCTTCCAGATCAGGCCGAGCAGTGTTTTGAGCCTGCACGCCAGAGCACGCTAGAGCAGTGCACAGCAGTAAGCTAGCAATTTGAGTGGAGTTTTTTAGCAGGGTTGTCATTTGCTATGTCCTCGGGTTTTGCCCTTCGTGAGACAGTGACTCTAGTTGGGTTAACTGTCCTCTTTATTTGCTTCTATTTCAACATCTGGCTGGGACAAATAGATCTGTCCCTATTTATTTACTATTTATTTAGAAACTAATTAGCCAAATTCAGGGATGTTCCGCTGGTATACGCGCCAATAGTGCCTCACCCCCGTGACCTGTTCATTCCCGTTTGCATCAATTGTTCTGGTGACGGGGTCCCTCCCAAGTATTTGGAAAACCTCGGCTCGATCGGCAACTAATGTCACCGTCATTTCGTAGATCTTTCCGTCGATCTTCATGCGTACGCGCGGATCGCGTTCGATGTTGGCCCACCACGCTTTAGAGTTGGGAAATTCCTTTTCCAGTCTGGACCCTTGTTCGCTTCCACTAACGTAGAGTTTTACGCCGCGCGGAACAAGGTTGATCGTGACTGAGTGGGGGATTCCGTACCAGGTAGGAGTCTCGAGCATTATTGAGTTTCCCCGGATCGGATCATTGACCTCAAGGACCCAGTCCCAATTCGTCACCGGTTCGCGCACAACTTCCCCAGTGAGCCAAAATCCTGGCCAGGCAGTCCGGTCGCTTTCGACAAACGCTGGGCTGCTAGGATCGATGTATCGGGGGTCTAGTCCCGTCACGCGCAGCGTCAGAAGTGATACGATCACGAGGGTTACAACAACCAACAAGCCAACTTTCAATGTACGCATCATCCCTATTCTCCTACTCGATAGAGGGAGAATTAAAAGTATCCCTAGCGCGAGGAATTGTCCAGCAGTGTGGGCAATGAGCAAATAAATCACAGCACTGCAATTTTGCTCTGGCCCCTTTTTTACTCTTTGTTAGCTGACTTTTTAGCTAAAGGATCTCGAAGAAAAACACACCAACAGCTGCAGTAGAATTGTCATTACTGTAAATGGCAACTCTAGAGATAAAATGCACATTAGCTTAATTGTCTGTATCAACTTAGACCATCACGGCATCATTGCCATGATTATGTGCTAAGTCAGCAGTGCTTGAAAAATCCTCAGCGTATTCTCACATCCTAATTTTCTCGTTTGAGCGACGGTTCAACGCAGGATATTGATTTTCGTCTATCGGGAGCGCGTGCCACGTCAATATTTATAAATAATTCTTTTCCTATTCGCTAAGAGCATAAACAACAATGGCCGGGCCGCTGCGTGTGTGATCAAGCAAAGGGCTTTGATCACCAAGAAACTCATTCACCATATCCATCCAAATGCTCGCATGGAAGGGGCTAGGCTGACCTACTACGACAGCCAGATATTGTTTACCGTCGACGGCGTAACTAATAGGAAAGGAATTGGGAATATCGCCAAGATCCTTCTCCCAGAGCTTGTCGCCATTGGTTTCATCAAACGCAACAAACCTGTTGTCCATAGTGCCTACAAAAACTAATCCGCCGCCGGTAGATAAGGTGGCTGATGCTGGCGGCACGACTTCGCGAAAGTTCCAAGCCATCTCGCCGGTTTGCAAATTAATCGCCTGTATCCGGCCAAATTTTCCATCACTGTTTGGCTGTGGCCTAGGTTCAATCTTAACGCCGGTTGACAACAAGCCTCCGGCATCACTTGTAGGCCCGAACATCATGCATATTTCGGCAAGGGGCAGGTATAACATATTAGTATTGGGATTGATGGAGGCCGATGGCCAATTGCGTCCCCCATTGGCCATAGGACATAACAGGTTCGCCTCTTCTGCATTCGGTATTGCTATAGGGTTAATTGTCTTGTCCCCAGTGATAGGGTCGATAGCAATAACGATGTTTTGAATGCCTACGTCAAATGAATCTATATATTCACCCGTTTCTGCATCTAGCGCATCGTAAAGTGCCATTTTTCCAGCAGTCACAATCACTTTGCGCATGGCACCATCAACGTTTAGTTCGACTATCTGTCGCTCAAAAACCCAATCTAAATCCCATTGGTCATTAGGCATATGCTGGAAATACCAAACCAGCTCGCCAGTTTTCGGGCGCAATGCAATCGTGGCATTGGTGTAAAGGGCTTCATTTGACACGCCTTCCTCATTTAGTGAATACAGAAGGGGGGCGGTATCGTAGGTTGGCGCCGTGCCGTAGTAGGCTAAGTCCAGTTCAGGGTCATAGCTGCCGGGCACCCAAACTGAACCACCGCTGCGGTCTTTCAAGGAGAGGTTATTCCAAGTGTTACCACCGGGCTCGCCCGGCCGTGCTACCGAATGAAAGCGCCATACTTCATCCCCGGAATCTAAATCAAGGCCGACAATAAATCCACCCTCGGGAATCATTGTTGCCGTAACGCCTTGCAATACCATGCCGTTGGCAACAAGAGGCGCGCCGCGCAGGGAATAAGGGCGGGGTGTATTGCCTGGTGCTTCAATAGCATGATCCCAAATCAACGCACCGGTGCGTGCTTCAAGCGCAACAACATGCATGTTCTGGGTTGGTACAATTACTTTATCGCCATGTAACGCAATGCCAATTTTCGAGCTTGGAAAGGCAGTAGGGCGATGCTCATAGCTCCATAAGACTTCTCCACTGGTTGCATCAAGTGCTAGTACCGTGTCCTGAGTGCTGGCAAGAAACATAACCCCATCGTGAACCAAGGGCGTAGCCATGTTCGGGCCCTCTTGAAGCTCCGTGCGCCAGGCCTCCCCTAATTGACTGACATTATTTTTATCAATTTCCTTGAGCGGACTAAATCCTTGGGCATCATAGGTCCTGCGCCATATCAACCAATCCTCAGCCGCAGGATTGGCGAGCTGCGCATCTGTAACTGCGCTCAAGTCTGCTAAGCGGTTACTAGACTGAGCCAAATTTGACTGAGTAAATGCTAGCAAAAAGCTGACGATCAACACAGTTGAAACCGAGCGTGTAAGAGTCATAATGTCTACCCCAAAATTTAGTGCGTTTAGATAACCTAGTAGCATTAGAAAGAAAAGTCCAACTCCAGAATAGTTATTCCTTGTTAGTGCCGAAAGGGAGTTCGTCGAACTGAGCGAAGGGTTAAGGTTGTCGAGTCCCGTTCGTCAGTTTTTTCCCCCAGTGCTTTCGGGAATAACGCTGAATCTATTAAAGAAGCTCGAAGATAAACACTCTAAGGGCAGATGTAGGAATGTCATTGTCGTGTATCGCTCCTCTTGAGACGAAATTCACATTAGCTTTCGCGCCTGAATCAAACCAGACCACCACGGCATCATTGCCATGATAATGCGCTGAGTCAGCAGTGCTGGAGAAGCCTTCATCGTATTCCCATACTCTTACTCGTTCGTTTGAGCGGCGCTCCAGCGGAGAATCGTATGGGAATTGAGGCACTGATGAATTGGTTTCTATTGCGCCGGCAACTGGACGTTTGATTTGAATAAAAACGGCACGAAGAGGCTCATCACTACTACCGGACTCAGTGTGAGTTACGCCGGCAAGCTGAAACGAAATGTTCCAAGCATCTGTGTGGACCTCGCGGACCTCACCTTCATTCGAGGTAATTATCCTGTCACCGGGGCTGTAGTACACGCCAGTATGGTCATAGCGATGGCGGTGGATGGGGTAGTTCTGTTTCAACCAGTTAATATCCCAAACAATGACGTGCTCGTTTTCCAGCATTTTGACAGCCCCGTCACGAGGATAGGCAGGCGGTGCATCCACTTGGGCTTGAGCTATTGGGATAGCGCAAATGAACGGGAACAGAAACAGTGCAGTTCTTTTCATAGTCAATTAGTTCAAAACTGGTAAAAAAGCGCTAGAGTAAAAATACAGTAGTTTGGGCGGTTAGGGACAGGGTTATTTTACCGAATGCAGGGGCTGAGACTTTAAAGAGGGTAAAGGCGTGGATAGACTTAATGTGCTTCTGAGTCTTTTTTGGCGTTCAAGGCGTGTCAGTATTGCCAATGTGTGGCAATCAAACTAAATTGCTCCATTACTTGTTATAGTTAATAAAAAGAGCGGTAGGGAAGCGGCGATGGAAAACAGTTGCGAGGCCGTGCGCAGTTACTTATTCAAAGGAACTTTCAATCGAATATTATCATCTCGATGCACCACTGATGTGCATCACCGAGGACATTAATGAAATGCAGCGGATCATCGTTTTGCCTCACCTAGTCTCGTGGAACCCAGCCTGATGTTGCCTTTGGAGGGCGTGCGCATTATCGCGGTCGAGCATTACGCAGCGGGTCCCTACGGTACCTTGCAATTGGCTGATTTGGGCGCCGAGGTCATCAAGATCGAAAACCGTGCGCAAAACGGTGATCCAATTCGTCAGATGGGCCCCGGGGGTGACTTGGGGAACCTGGACAGCCTGTCTTTTCAGGCATTTAACCGCAACAAACGTTCGCTAACCCTTGATCTCAAAGCAGACAAGGGCAAAGAAATTCTCGGTAAACTCGTGTCTACGGCAGACGCTCTGCTGTGTAATCTACGCGGCGATCAACCAGAAAAACTAGGCCTTACTTATGAGCAGCTCAAGGGCAACAATCCGAAAATTGTCTGTGGCCTAATATCCGCTTACGGCCGTGACGGGCCGCGACGGGACTGGCCCGGCTTTGACTATTTAATGCAGGCCGAAACTGGCTACCTCTTCATGTCCGGTGAACCAGATGGGCCGCCGGCGCGCATGGGTCTGTCGATTATCGATCACTTGGCCGGGCTCACCACTTCCCTTGCCTTGGTATCGTCGATTATGAAAGCACGCGAGACCGGTGAGGGCCGCGATATCGACGTCGCCTTGTTCGATGTGGCGGCGCATCAATTAAGCTATGTCGGAGCCTGGTACCTGAACGACGGCATCGAGACTTCCCGCTCTCCGCGCTCTGCCCATCCGAGCGTAACTCCTTCCCAATTATTTAAAACCGGTGATGGCTGGCTATTTGTCATGGCGCAAACAGATCGGTTTTGGGAAATATTTTGTGAGCGCATTGCTGCGCAGGAATTGGCAGGACGAAAAGAGTTCCAGACAGGACAAGCCCGACGGGAAAATCGGGACTTGTTGACGGAAATGCTCGACGCTCATTTATCAACGCAGTCAACAGCGTATTGGATGGCTGTATTGGGTGGTAATGTGCCGTGTGCGCCGGTCTATAGCCTCGCCGATGCAATGGAGAGTCCCTTTTTACTCGACCGGGCGGGCGTGGTCACCACCGCACACCCGAACCGGCCTGACCTTAAAAATCTGCAAAGCCCGGTACGAATGACGGACCCCATTCCCAATCAGCCCGGTCCTCGCCTGGGTGCTGATACCGACGACATCTTGCGGGAGCTGGGGTATGACGATGCTGCTATTCAAAACCTTCAGCGGATAGGCGTCACCTGATTCACTAAATAGCTAAATCTTTAATTCTAAAACCCCAACCCTAAGCCCCTAATTCTAACCTTCGGTAATGGAGATCACGACAAATAAAGCCCGTCTCAAGCGTGACGACGAATTCCTTGAGATCCCAGCTTTTCGAGCTTGATGATGTTGGCGATGCACAGGAGTTTTACCATAGCAGGGGTTGGACAGACGGCTTTCCAATAGTCCCACCTACCCCCGAGGCCTTGCAGGCCTGCCTAGACTGGGTCCTTATGCCCGCTAACGAGATCATTGGTATCGAGCCGGTGCGAGAGCAAGCTATCACGGCGGAGAAGCTCGCAATCAATACGGTTATGGCTGGCTGGGGTAGGAAAGAGATCGCCAATTACCTGTTCGAGAAAGCCCGCATTAAGCGCTCGCAATGGACAACCGTGGGCAAAGGTTCTGTAGTACACAATAAGGGCGATACTGAATATTGCGCGCTGCCCAGTCCAGACCATCTTTTGTTAGTTGCCGCTGGCGGACCTGCGGGCGGATTTGGCGCGATAATTCCCTCCTAGCTTGGCACCAAGAGCCAGGCCGTTACGGCGGTTATTGGCGTCTTCGCTCATGTCGATAGACTGCTTCGAGAGGGTTATCAAGTAGCCCAGGCGGTCCTGCGAACTAAGTCTAATTACAGCGCGCCCGCCGAGGACGAGATCATCGATGAGGCGAGGAGTTGGGATCTGGCTATTACCGGTCTAGGTGACTGAGGCAGCTGCTCGTCGTGCAGTTTGCATGATGCAATTAGCAGCGAGCGGGTGGGTACACCCGCGGTAGGTGCGATGACTAGTAATTTCGTTAGCGCCGCCGAACTCATGGCGAAGGTGTTAGGCATGCCTGGCTATGCCTTCGCGATTATCGACCATCCTGTGAGCAGCGCCAGCGATCAGCAGCTGGACGCTAGGGCGTTACAGACCATGGCGGCAATCGACGAGCAGATTCTCCTTTAGCTTAGAAAAAGTAGTAATCAAAGGGGCGGAGTAATACCATCAATCATTGGGCTGGTTAAAAATAAATCCCTCCGTCCCCTTTCGCGCTCAATCCCCATCAGTATTGCCAAAACCCGGCGATCAAACTACTCTGATCCCTTAATCCAAGCGGCAATAAATAAGTTGAAACGCGCTTTTCACATTCTACCTATGTTTGGGCTTTCCCTGTTGCTGCTATTCTGCACACTGGCTTTCCCAGCTGTGGCACAAGATCGTTTGGCTGCCCTGATTGGTGATGGCAGCGTGATGCTGCGTTCGCCGAATGGTGAGACCCTGGTGAGCCTCAATCCCGGCACCCCGCTGGTGCCGGCATCCCTCCTCAAGGTCCCACTGGCACAGGTGGCATTGACCACGTTAGGTGAAGGCTTTCGCTTCGAAACTCACTTTTATCTCAATAGCAGTGGGGACCTGTTAGTTCGGGGCCTAGGCGACCCATTTCTGGTGTCCGAGGAGATTGCTCATATTGTCGACACCCTGGCCGAGCGCGGACTTAAACAGATTCGCCGCCTAGTTATGGATGACTCTGCCTTCGAACCGAACCCCGACCTACCTATTGAGAGTGGTACCAATCAGCCCTATGGTGCCCGCAATAGTGCTCTAGCCGTGAATTTCAACACGGTGAATTTGGCATGGTCATCCAGCGGTAGACTGATCACTGGTGA
>Ga0307995_1002752_pt1 | contig 10097 bp, 8 predicted proteins | sample EllFjometagen262_FD_203132 | JGI IMG/M metagenome (GOLD analysis project Ga0307995, IMG submission 203132) | Marine microbial communities from Ellis Fjord, Antarctic Ocean - #262 | ecosystem: Environmental > Aquatic > Marine > Unclassified | place: Southern Ocean | collected 2014-11-02
GGTTTTTCGCGGTAGACCCAAGGCTAAGGCAGTTTCACCAATGCGACCTTCGTGATCTTTAAGTGCTGCTATAATCGTCGTGCGTTCAAAGCACGCCAAGCGACTGCTTAGAGCATTACTGACGTTATCCTCGTCATACTTCACTTTTGAAGGGCTATCTGGATCATCCAGTCCAAGGACAAAGCGTTCCGCTGAATTGCGCAATTCACGCACATTACCAGGCCACAACTGAGCAACCAATTCATCTACCTTATCCATGGAAATTTCAGGAACCGGTCGACGGTATCGCTTTGCGGCTAATTGCGTAAAATGACGAAACAGTAAGGGAGCGTCCTCAATACGATCACGAAGTGGAGGCAAAGAAATCTGGGCAACTTGCAGACGATACAAAAGATCTTCGCGAAAGCTTCCATCATTGGCCGCAGCCCGCAAATCAATTTTAGACGCGGCGACGACCCGCACATCAACAGCAATAGGCTCATTACCCCCGACGCGTTCCAATGTACGTTCTTGCAATACGCGCAATAATCGCACTTGCACCGATTGTGGCATACTTTCAATCTCGTCTAAAAACAGGGTTCCCCCTTCGGCGTATTCAATTTTACCGATGCGGCGCTTGTGAGCACCAGTGAAAGCGCCCGCTTCGTGGCCAAATAATTCGCTTTCAATGACGCTTTCAGCCAAGGCGCCACAACTTAGGGCCACAAATGGTTTTTTACGTCGTCCACCAAAATCATGCAGACACCGCGCCGCGACTTCTTTTCCCGTTCCAGTTTCACCAACCAATAACACGTCAACATCCATATTGGCCAAATCTAAAGTGAGCTTCCGCAGGTTTTCAATACATTGGGTTTGGCCAATGATCTGGCGCTCCAGCTCGCTGTTTGAGTCAAGAGCGTGGCGTAGGTCGCGGTTTTCCAAAACAAGCGCACGTTTTTCCAAAGCACGCCTGGCAATGTCAACCAAGCGTTCTGGATTTTCGGTTTTTTCCATAAAATCGTAAGCGCCATCACGCATTGCTTGAACAGCGGCGGGAATATCGCCATGCGCCGTAACAATCACCACTGGCAAATCCACATCCAGACCCATCGAATAGTTCAGCACGGCCAAACCATCCATACGGGGCATTTTTAAATCGGTCACAACAATACCCGCAAAGTTTGCTGTGATGTGATCTAAGGCCTTCTCCGGTTCTGCAAATGCGGTGACGCTAAAGCCTTCAAGTTCTAGCGTTTGCGCAACTGAAAGGCGCACTTCGTCTTCATCATCAATCAGTATGATTTGCTTTACGTCATTCACATCATATCCTTTAAATCATGGGGCTGATTTTAGTCTAACCCAAAACGAGGTGCCGTCACCAACACTGCTTTCAACGCGCATCAACCCACCGAAATCTTTAATGATATTAAATGAAACTGAAAGCCCAAGTCCAAGGCCCTCACCAACTTCTTTAGTCGTAAAGAACGGATCAAATACTTTGGTCAGATGTTCATCATCAATACCCATACCAGTATCGCTAACACACAAGTCCACCCAGTCGTCCATGGCGTGCACCGAAATCATCAGTCGGCGGATGGGCGAGTCAATCATTGCATCAATTGCATTGTTGATAAGGTTTAGCACAACCTGTTCTAAGAGCACTTGTCCTGCAAGAACATTACGACAGGTTTCATCGATTCGCACGTTGACTTCAACATTGTGCTCAACAACACGATGTTCCAAGAGTGTCAGAACCTCTTCAAACACAGACGCCAAGTCTGTGGGGTGCAAATCACGTTTTGGGCGACGCGCCAAATCGCGAAGACTTGCCATAATACGATTGGCTTTTTCAAGAAGACCATCAATTTTATCTAGATTTTGTTGCGCTTCAATCGTGCGATTTTGGTCGATTAACACTGCCGTATTACGCGCATAATGTCGGATAGCAACAAGGGGCTGATTAATTTCATGCGATATACCAGCCGTCAACTGCCCTAGAGCGGCTAGTTTAGCTGTTTGCACCAATTCAGCCTGCGTCTCGCTCAAGGTGTCGCGAAATGTGCGCAAAGATTCAGCCATATCCGCAATCTCATCTTCACCACTCACGGGGACGTGTGCACTCAAGTCACCATAAGCAATTGAGCGCATACTTTCATCCAGGCGCTTAATACGGCCAACTAATCCTTGACCAACGTAAAACCAGACGATCAAAACGGAAACCAGTAAGCTGATAATCGCAGCCGTCGCCAACCAAAACCTACCTTGCCTGATTGAGACTTGGGATCGTTCAGCAGACTGTAGAGCAGCAGCACTTTCTTCAACAACGCGCTGCGCGATCAAATCCAACAATGGGGTCAAAAGGGTCTGGTTCTTACTAAGCAGGTCGCGCTCGGCCTCAAGGTCGTTAAGCTCTTGCGTGTGCAGAATGAACAGACCTTCGGCACCATTCGCAAATGACTGAATATCTATAATTGATTGATGCAACGACCATGCACCAGGAACATCTGCAACACTTAAAAAGTTTCGATTGATACGGGCTTCAATTTCGCTAAAATATAATCGAGTACTCTGCAATGCATCATTGCTTGGTATATTGGCGGCGCGACCAATCAGTTCTGCCAGCAGGCTGCCATCGGAGTTGATGGCAAATAAGGACCGTTGCTTGGCCATTTCCTTCTCTAGAGTGTTTGGAGATGAGGTGGCTTGCCCACCACGGGATAGTGCTAAAGTTATATTAAAGCGGCTGTCGTCAATCATCGGTTCAATTTCATCAAGAAAGTCTGCCGAGGCCCAGCGTAACCGCTCAATCAGTTCATCCTTACGTATCGTGCGCGTAAGACGTTGGCTTACCACAGCATCTAGCATTTCCAAGTTTTTCTTTAACGCCTCCACCGCATCATGAAAGTCGGCAAGGATGTAGCCTTCGGCACCGCTCACCGACATTGCATCCAACACAGTGTTCATATCTTGAAGGTGCGTCGATAATTGTGCCCAAATACGTTCCCGCTCTCCATCATTTTGAGCCGACGATAACGCCGGTGCCGTACCGATAATGCCTCCACCTCGTTCTGCCAGCTGCGCCGATAAGGCCACTGCAGGCACATTGCTGCCCACGATTAACTCCAAGGTATTGCCCAGTCGCGTGAATGAAACCCAGGCAATAATCGTGGCAGCAATGGTGACGGTCGCAACCGCACCAAAGGCCCAAAATAGCCGCCCACGAATACCAATTCGAAACAATACGGTCATCTTTGTAGCTCGCTTAAAACACTTGCCGCAATTTTATGAGCGCGGTCTAGATTGAGGCGAGACAGCGTAGTCCACTCGGTTTCTAATTGGCTTTGGCGCTGAGGCACTGAAAAACCAGGTTTATGGCGCACAAAAATAGACGAAAAGCCTGCTAAGTTAGCATCATTTGGGCTAACAGGGATTTCGCTTGCTAAGGAGCGAGCTTGTTTAACACGCGCTTGTAGGTCAGGTCTATCAAGACCTTGGAGGGCTTGTTCCGCTGCGTGGATTGCCTTCCAGGTGCGACGCAAGGATTGAAGACGAAACGTAATCATCACATCAAACATAGAATTCACAAGCTGATAGCGCTGGCGCGAAATATTGGTATCAAAAACAATGCCCTTATTGATCAGTTCATCACTAAAGGGGTTGGTGTAATATGTGGGCGCAGAACCATAGATCCCGGGTAAAACGGGCAATCGGCTAATTTCCGGGTCAAACAACAACGTCTGGCCTTGTTTGGACAGCACAAAGTTTACGAATGCCATTGCGGCATCTGGGTTCGTCGAGCGCTTAACGAGGGCGATGTTTGCAGGTAAAAAAGCTGTGCCCGCAGGGTAAATGAAATCTACGGGGGAGCCTGTGGCCTTTGCTGATAAGCCAAAAAAATCTATTGCCAGACCAATGCCGAAACGTTCTGATAGAACGCCATCAATTACACCAAAGCTGCGCGCCGTGACGGTGGCTAAGTTACCTCCAATTTCCAATAGAGTTGCCCACCCATTACGCCAACCCTGACTTTGCAATATACTTTCGACAATCAGATGGGTAGTGCCTGAACGCGATGGTGCGGACATTCCAATGTGTCGGCTGTAATCTTGGTGCTTAAGGTCGTTCCAGTTTACCGGAGTACGCAGACCATGATGGGCCAAATAATCATTATTCCAAACGATCCCATACCCCGACACCGCGAAGCCTTTATAAAATCCATCAGGATCATCAATGGGGTATGTGCCAATACGCGCAACATCATCCCCACTATGGGCAAAGGCTTGTTGCAAAAGACCAGCTTCTTTCAAAACTTCAAAAGCATCAGGTGCAGATGCCCAGAATAGGTCAACAGGTTCGTTCACACGCTCTTCGATAAAGGAAATAGCTGCAGACGTTTGCTTACCGCGCACTAAGACCTTAATGTCAGGCCGTTCAGCTTCAAATGCAATTTTGAATTTTTCGAACAAGGAAGGCGCAAACGAGGTAACGATCACAATCGTGTTGTTAGCGCTATGAGTCGAGGCACGCACAATGCCTGCAAAGCTTATGGACAGGAGCATTGCGCCAACGCAAACACGAATCAACAAATGTACATTCATGATTATATGTGCCCGTTTAGCATTTTAGCCCCTTGTCGAATAAAACTAAAAGTGTATATGTTCATCAACCGATGAAGCAAATGCAAAATATAGTGGTCAAGTAAAGTTAACCAATTTGGAGTACAGCAGAAAATAGCCCGGTAGCAATTTATCCACTAGGCTTGGAGCCTACGCACTGGTTCTTTTTCATGAACATAGATGCCGTAACCGTCAGCAGGATGGGAAACATCTGCCAAATCCAATGCATGTGCAATTGACCCACGGTGGTATGAACTATGATTCACAATGTGAAACAACATTTCCTCCACGCTCATTGACCCGCTTTTACCATCTGCAAAAGTGAACGGCAATACAGCTAATTTAGTTTCATCATCAAGATCAGAAATGTACCTTTGATACCATTTATTTGATTCTTTTAGCCTACCCTTTAACTCATCGAGTTTAGGAACAATATAAGAATTCGTGTTTTGATGCGGCACTGGACTTCCTGTCAATCTAGATTTGAACAATTCTTCTACAATAACTATATGGTTAATCTGTTGAACTATAAATTTATAATTATCACAAAATGTGAGATTATCGATGCGGTCAATAGCTCGTAAAGTTAACTCATCAGCCCAGATCTTGTAATTAAAAGCTCTAATAATCATGCTATTCCTTAGAAAGTAATAATTTATTTTTCATCCCACGCACTATTCGTAATGCTCTGAAAGGTATAAATATTTATTTCTGAAATTCAAGCTTGGTTACAAAAAAGAGAACATACCACTACTTAATTTTATAAACAGGCTATGTTGCGAGTATAAACAACAGGGTACTTTATGTCATCGTCATTCAAAAAAATCACAAGTTCCTGATGATAGTCAGTTCGTGGCCTATGCCTGCGTATGATGTTTTAAATACTACAAGTTCGCTAGGAGTTAACCATAAGACCGTTTTAATTATATATAACTAACAGGACTTTGATACGTACCCAGTTTAATAGACACTCTAATAAGTCTTAACTTTTTGTGTATGGAGGTATTTCTTGGGGTATCACTCAGGTAGCCTGTGCAAGCATAAAGACAACGTCCGTATTGGCAGATCGAGGCGGTATGCGTATAGGTGCAGGTAGGCCTTTAGGCTCTAGGAACAGGGCAACAGCTGACATCAAGGAAGGGCCTTCTGAGCTAGCTAAGACCCACACGGAGGCAGCACTTGAGGTCATTGTCGATCTGATGCGTAACAGCTTGAACGATAATGTAACGCTAGCTGCTGCATGCTATTTGCTTGATCGGGGTTATGGTAAACCATCAATAGCTCAAGTCGATAACTCGGTTGCCCATGAAATTACGGCGTTTGAGGTTGTGGCTGATTATTAAGTAATGCAGTATATATTAACTCGGTGCTCCCGAATTATCCCTTATCAATAAAAGCAGACTTAAGTCCTCTTGGTTTAAAAGAGTTAAATATAGTTTTTTCACACACGCGGTATATTTTTTGGGCATACGTATATTTATTTATAATTAAACCCTTATAAATCAATGTAAAATTGCATCAATATGAGTGAGGCTCCGGCACCAAGAACACTTATAGCCCCCTGTAACCTCACGGATACCGGGGGTTTCTTGTTATTACAATCCAATTCCTGTCATGTTTCCTGTCATAAAATTACCTATATTCTAAGACTAATGTATGGGTCGGGGCCGAGCTAATTTCTAAGCTGAAACTGCAGTTAGGTCAGCTTTAGAAGTCACTCTTCCAGTACCTTATACGATACCCTTGTGACGCAGGTGCTAATCACGGGATATTGGTTAGCTTAATTACAATATATAGTACTGCCTATTGCCCTACAGTTAGTGCTGTCTGACCCATAGAAGGTATTTCCTATTTGCCTATAACTATGTAGTGGTACAGTGAATTATTCCCGACGAACATCAAGGTAATTTTGCAAAATCAAGACAAGAATAATTACTCTAGATACCATAAGCCCTACAGCAACGTAATTTAGAGTGTCCCATGATGCAGACAGATGGTTTGCTACGTCATTCCAAATCAGACAGCAAAAGACGACTAAAAAGAAGACGTTCATCGATCTAAAATACATGTTCTTATGCAGCGAGTATATATAGAGAGCGCCTACAGTTAACGCTATGGCCCCCCTAGCTTGAATCATAGAATTGATCGCTTCTACATCAAGTGCTAATCCATTAATGGTGAGCGCAGGGAGGTATTCAGGGTAGTAAGAAACGACAAAGACTCTTGCTATCAATAGCAGACAAATAAGAACGAATCGTTTAAGCATTGTTGGACGAATCGTCTCAAAATAGGTCTTGGAAACCTCTTCATGATGAAAGAGCGCATCCATCTCCTCTTTAGACACCGTAACATTGGCTTTCATAAGATTTCCCAGTTTATATCCACAATTACATTAGCTTATCTGTATTGTGCAAATTTTTAAGAGAACATTTTAGCTAAAAAATTAGATATGTGCCCAAACCAAAAATTTTATTATCTAGGAATTGTTCTGAAAATGATAGAATTAATTAGCTATTTTAATAATAACCCTTTCACCAGTGATGATACGCACCCAGTTTAATAGACACTCTAATAAGCCTTAACTTTTAAGATACATCGCTTTGATATTTTCAAACGGCAGTGTGCAACTGCTCTTCGTTGGTTTTTTGGGGCGCCAGTACAATAATAACCCCAGCAAAAACAATGAGTAAAATTCCGATAGCACTCAAGTGATTTGGTACAATGCCCCAGAATAGCCAGCTGAAAAGTCCAACCGAAATTAGATAAGCATATTCGAAGATTGCTGCATAGCTCGTTTGAGCTAATTGGTATGCGCGGGTCATTAAAGATAAAGCAGATGTGGCTAATGCAGCGATTACCGACATCCAAAGCCAAAACAAACCGTCAACATTTTGCCAACCCTTAAAAAGGAACGGAGCCTGTTCAACTAAATCAGCTGCAACAGGGAAAAGGGTTAACAATGTGGTAATTAAAAATCCACATAACCCTATACTTACTATAAAGCTCATGAGAATGGCTAAAGGGCTCTCCTCACGCAGATGACGGTAAGTGATTATTGAGCCTAATGCATAGCATGCCCCGGCCATCATGGGCATTATCTGATAAAGGGAGAAGCCATCTGCACCTGGCTGTAAAACCAATAACACGCCGCAACTCCCAATAACCACCGCAGCGATTCTTCGCCAGCCAATGCGCTCTTTAAAAAAAATTGCTGAAAAAATTAATACAAAAATTGGTGAAGTGAAAAGGCCTGCACCTGCTTCTGCGATTGGCATCATTGGCATAACGCCAAAATAAAGAAGCATTGATGTAACCATAAAAAATGTTCTAATAAGTATTGGTTTCCAGTATTTAGGTATGACAGAAAGTCCAAATACTCGTCCAAGTCCGAAGACCATAAACATTGCAATCAGTGAGCGGCTAAAGTGGAACTGTCCCACGCCCACCTGATCTGAAACAAGCATAGTTAGATTGTCGGAAAAACCAAAAATAGAGATTCCAGATACAAGCAGTATTGCTCCGCGGGTAGCGGGCGTGAATTTTTCTAACAACACAAACCACCTATGTTAAAAATACTGAAAACAAGGTTAAGATTTAATAGCCTTTACTAAACCCTACTAAATGCGGAGCGCCGTGGAGGTTGTTCAGGAGCCGGGCAAGGATAGCACCAATCGTCAAAATGATAATACCCCCACTTTGGAGCCAATCCAATAAATACTAAATTGGTTCTCCCGAATTACCCCTTTGATGGTTGATATTTCGACGCATCGGGTATTCAACCTTGTCTATCTGACTGTATAATCGGCAGCCTAAGGAGATCCTCATGTCATTATTAAATTCTTTACCCGAAAATTCTGGAATCATTATTTGCGGTCATGGTAGCCGAGCCAAAATAGCTGAAGAAGAGTTCAGCCTTCTGGCGACTGGATTGCGAGCTAGGTTCCCTCAACTAGAAGTTGAATATGGATTTTTGGAATATTCATCACCCAATATTCACATGGCGTTGGATCGCTTTATCGCAAAGGGTATAACTAATATCTATGCTGTGCCCGGTATGTTGTTTTCAGCTACACACGCGCAAAATGATATCCCATCAGTATTAATTACTTATATGCAGAAAAATCCTGCACTTACGATTAAATATGGCCAAGAACTTGGTTTACATGACGAAATGATCATGGCCTTTCAACATAGAATTATGGAAGCGATCGACCTAGTCGAAATGCCAAAGCCTGGTGATTTATACGACACTATGCTGGTTGTTGTTGGTCGGGGTACATCGGTCTCACAAGCCAATGCAGAGGTTTCGAAATTAACCCGTATTGTGGCAGAAAATATGGGCTTTGGTTGGTGTGAAACAGTTTATTCTGGAGTTACTTTTCCCTCGGTTGGTCGGGGTTTAGAAATGGCACTGAAGCTTGGGTTTAAGAAAATAGTGGTGGCCCCATATTTTCTTTTTTCAGGCAAGTTAATTGGACGTATTCACTCCTATGTTGAGAAGGTTGCCGCTGATCATCCCGACGTTAGTTTTCACGTTGCAGACTACCTGCGCGATCAGTCTCATGTTATCAATACCTTTGTTGAGAGGTTTGAGGAAACAGTGTCTCAACCTGCGGTTAACAATGGTCTTATGGAGCAATTTCAATCCAGGTTAGCTGCTGGTGAAGTTACGGTTCATCATCATCATGCAGAGTTTCAGCCAGAGGTTGAGCCTGATCCAGAAGCTCATTCACACAGCCATGGTCATAATCATGGACATGGACATTCGCACCAAAAGGATGAAACGCATAGTCATTCTGAGCATGGGCATACACATGAGCCGTATCGGCACATTGCCCATCCGCATGGGCCGAGGACAATGATTGATGAAAATGTTTGCTGTTGTTTTATGAGCCAGTTTCCTCAAGCTGTTGTTGATGAGGAACGTGCGCTTAGGTTGGCATCAGGTAAACCAGTTGTGGACCAAATCCCTCAGTGCAAGGTTAAGTAGCAACCGTATAATAGAGTGAGTTGTTGGTGGTGCGCAGTGGCAAGAGTGGCTGTGTACTTAGTCGGCGTGGCCTGCGTATTAAGTGCGGCTAAGTCGGACCTATGTTGGGTCTAGGTCGGGTCTAAGTTGGGTCTAGGCGTACAGGGTTTATTTATATCAGACGAGTGATAAACTAACTTTTTAAATCCTCTTCTATAGATGCTCTTTCTTCTTCGGTTAACTGTTTTAAAGCAAACGTATTCAAGCTGGTTAAATAGGTTACACCCTTATTTAGCGCAAGGGTCGACCAGTAATAAGATTTCTGAAAACTCTGAACCGCTCCTCTACCTTCAAAAAAACGTCTCGCTAAAAACTCCATTGCCACTAAGTCGCCGCTGATGGCTTTGATTTCTGCAAGGCTTACATGGTCACTTTGTTGAGTAGTCATTGACGGCCCCTTATTTTATGGCCTATATAAGTTATAAGCCCATTATTCTTATAACTAATTCTATTTTACTTTTTGTGTCAATATA
>Ga0307995_1002759_pt1 | contig 10070 bp, 6 predicted proteins | sample EllFjometagen262_FD_203132 | JGI IMG/M metagenome (GOLD analysis project Ga0307995, IMG submission 203132) | Marine microbial communities from Ellis Fjord, Antarctic Ocean - #262 | ecosystem: Environmental > Aquatic > Marine > Unclassified | place: Southern Ocean | collected 2014-11-02
GGGGTAAGCTTTGCTGTCGGTCCCGTTTGTAATGCCCAAAACCATGTCATCTGGATTCAACTGACGCATTTCGTCGGCAGATATAAATATAGGCTTATCGATTGCGGGAATGCCGTCTTTATCGGGGCCGCCTTGAAAAATATCTTCTACCGGCAAACTGATTTGTTCGAGATTGAACCCGTTTAAGCTTATAGCTGAGGCAACATTGGTGACGGACATTGCAGCTATAAGTGCCATCGAAGATACAAGGTATTTGAGTTGAAACATGCGCTGTTCCCCCGCACAAAACTAAAAACGGTTGACAAGAAAATGTTTATTTAGTGCCAACCTAAGAGTCAAAAGACACCATTAAACTGTTGCTGGCTCGCTATCATCGGCAACCTTCTGAGACGCGAATACACGCCCCATTACCCAACCAAAAATAACATGCAGCATGAGCGTCATCATTGGAGCAACGATTCCCATATTGAGACCAAAAAAGCCAGCGCCGGCCATAGGCATAACCATCACCATCATTCCTAACCATGCCAATATTCCAAAACTTATGCCTTTAGTGGTGGCAGACTTGCCCGGAAGCAGAGTATAGATCACGGTAAAGCCGATACCCCAAATGAACGAGCCAATCATAAAGTGCATAACCCAGCCCAACATCACCGACATGCCCATCATATTGGCTAGCATATGAATAACATTTAGCTCTGGCATCACGCCCATCATATCCTTAACAAACATGATGGCAGACAGGGCCACGGTGCCAATAAATCCAGCTTTGATACCTGCAGTAATAGTACTCATAATCATCTTCTCCAACGGGTTGTATGTAACTTATGGGAGTTAGTCGCACGACGAAGCGAGTTATTACACTTTATTTGAAAATAGTTTAATTTTTGCAGTGAAAAACGAACAAAGGTATGGCACCTATTGATAAATCATTCGGATGAACTGGTAAAACATAAAGAACTTACTTATTCTAGTTTGCTCCTTGATTTGCAGATGCCATGGAGCTGAGTCCGAACCACCTACCAAGAAAACTCACCCATGAGCTTGTGCAAGGCCACCCTTAGCTCACAAGTTCCTTAGTTATCGGTCTTCAGCTCTCCGTACACACACTCACCAGCAAAGTATGTTGCGAGCACTTTGGTGTCAGCAATAGTATTAGCTGGAATTTTGTCCAAGTGATGGTCAAGCACTATGAAGTCTGCCTGAAATTCCGGTTTTAACTGACCAATCCGATCTTCCATACGCATGGCCGTGGCGCCATTACGGGTAAATATAGCGATGGCTTGATCTAAGTTGATTCCCTGGCCGTAGCCCACATGTCCCGGGTAAAGCCCCTTTGGGTGTTCTCTGGTAATCATACCTGCCATACCGATCCAAGGGTCGGCATCTGGCACTGCTGCGGGCCAATCTGAACCATAGGTGACTAGGGCTCCGTGCTCTAGTAAAGTTTTGATCGGGTGACAGCGATTAGCCCTTTCTAAACCGAGAATGGCTCGTTGGGCAGCAGTAATAGCTGTTGGGAACCATATTTTGGGTGATACTTCGGCTACTGCTCCAAGTTGTTTGAAGCGTGGGAAGTCCTCATCGGATACAAAGGTTGTATGGGCAATTTCATGTTTAATGCCAGAGTTATTGGTGCTTCTTGCAGCGCTAATGCTGGTCAGTCCAGCGTTGACAGCGCAGTCACCAACGGCATGCATTTTTACTGTGAAACCAGCATCATCTAGCTCTACTAGCTGATTGGCTAAGTCTGCGGGGGATATGCGTAACAGTTTTTCAGCATCGAATTTATCGACTGCTTCTCCGACACAGCAGCAGGGTACATAAGGATCAAAAAACGCTGCTGTTCGACTCGGTGCAACGCCATCAAGAAACAGTTTACACCCGTCGGGGTGGTGGTTTTCACTGCGGTATTGATCTCGCATCAACTTCATTTCAGCCACACTTAGGCTGCCTGTTGACAGCGGCGATGATCTAGCAATGTGGCTAAATACGTGTAGCTTCAAAATCTTGCTATGGTCCAACTGTTGGTATGTGTCTAGGTCTTGGCGAAAGGCCATTGGTTCTTTCATGGCAGTGACGCCATAGCGATGTAAGGTGGTGACTAGGTGTTGCCCTGCGGCCAACATTTGCTTCGTATCGTAACTGAGAAACTGGCGCAATGGTCCGGTGGCATCTTCGTGAACTAGCCCATTGAGTTGGCCTTGAGCATCCCGCTCGATAAGGGATTGGTCGTATAGGTGGGAATGAGTGTCGACCTCGCCAAGATCTAAGGCCATGGTGTTGGCTAACATGCTGTGCTTCGTAGTGTCATACAAACAAATAGGGTGTTGCTCGCTGATGGAGTCTAGCCATTGACGCGGCGTCAGGCCCAGTTCATTGATCGCGGCAATGTGCCCTGTGTTCCAAGGACCGCCACTAATCCAGGTGGAGGCTTGGGTGTTTTTTGCTTTGGCTTCAACACCAGCTAAAAGTTGTTCCAGACTTGCTTCGTAGCCTACGAAACACTCGTATACATCTTGCCTTGCCCCCCACAATCCATGTATGTGGCAATCAATTAAGCCTGGCATCAGGAACTTGCCCTGTAGATCTATCACCTCCGTGGAGGAACCTGTTAGCTGGCTAATTTCTTCCTTATTTAGCGACAGTATATGGCCGTTACCCACCGCCATAGATTCAGCCCACGGTGCGTCAGGGTTTTGAGTATTAATGCGGCCGTTAAGGTAAATTTGATCTGCAAATGTGGACATACCGTAGCACCCTGTAGGTTGACATTGATCATTCTTGCTATGTAAGATGCCACATGTACTTGAGAATCTCAACAAAAAAGAGCATAAAATTAGACCATGCTAGCAAGTCGAACGTTGGACCAAAAATATGTGAGTGAAGAGCCTCAATGCTTTTCTATTCAATCACTGTTGACCTATAAAATTCATCATATAGGCGCCATTCATGAGCGCATTGGATATGATAACTTGACTCGTATCACTGGCCTAACACTGTCCCAGTGGCGTGTGGTGGGCAACATTGCCAGTGGGCTGACCACCTTTACTGAATTACTCAACGAGTTGTTGTTAGACCCTGGTCAGCTGAGCAACATCATTAAGCAACTACAAGAGAAAAAACTCATTGAAAAAAACAAGTCAAATATTGATCGACGACAAATATTTCTTTCAATTTCACCTTTAGGACAAGAAATAGTAGGCACTGTTATTGAAATTGCGGATAAATTTCAGAAAGTCGCATTACGCAACTTGAGCTCGCAAGAAGTAGAGGTGCTCGAGCAGTCCTTGGTGAAGATTGAGGCCAATATGCGCCAATTTTGGAGTGAAATTAATGCCAACTAACTCCCATACAGAAACCAACGCTTGGATAAAACCTATCAAAATTCTGGTGACGGTCACCTTCTCTGTGATCATTATTTACACCATTATTATTGCCTTGATTGATGAAGTGGTCTCTCGTTATGGCGCAATCGGATTCGGTTTTGCTATTGTGTTACTAAGTAATCCATTAGCACAAAGTTTACCCGTAGGAGATCGTCGACGAGGCTTGGCGTGGATAGCTGATGGTCTATTGGTATTGGGCTTTGCTTATGCCACTTGGTGGTTTGTTCAGATCCATCAGCAGCTGTGGACCGGGTTTTACATGCCCAACAATGATAATCTCATCGCAGGGGCGATTGGTTTGCTGTGCGTACTGGAAGCTACACGCCGAGCATGGGGTTGGTCGCTAGTACTTCTAGTCGTGTTTTTTACAGCCTTTGGTTTTGCAGGCCCACACCTACCTAGTGGATTAAAACATTTTGGTATGGATGCTGGTAACTTTATGCAAATTGCATGGTATTCCTTTGATGGGGTATTTGGCCGTACCACCGGTTTGGTGGCTAATACGGTACTGATATTTTTGATTTTTGGGGCCATGTTAGAGCAAACTGGCGCAGGCCAAAGTTTAATTCGTATTTCCACGGCCCTGACTGGGCGCATACGCGGAGGCGCTGCCCATGCTGCCATAGTGGCCAGTGCCGTGTTTGGCATGATGAGTGGATCTGTGGCTGCCAATATTGCAGGAACTGGTGTGTTTACCATTCCCATGATCAAAAAACAGGGCTTTTCTGCCAAGTTTGCTGCAGCAGTAGAAACATCAGCCTCTTCTGGTGGTCAGCTAACGCCACCCATTATGGCTGCAGCTGTGTTTGTGATGGCAGATATGTTGGGAAAACCTTACCTATCGATCATCACCGCTGCCGCCTTGCCCGCCTTATTTAAATACATCAGTTTATTCTCCCAAGTCTATGCAGAAGCTATTCGCCTAGGCCAAAAACCCATGGACCCAGCCGACATACCAAAACTTAGCGCGCAAGATTGGGTTAACGGTTTGTTAGTGGCCATGCCTATTGCAGCTTTGATGACGTCTTTTTTACTAGGCTTCTCACCTTCTATGTCTGGTTTTTTTGGCCTCGCTACAGCAACAGTGTGTGGCTTGGTACTTAGTCCAAAATTCCGCCGCCAACCCATGTTAATCTTGCGTGCCTTCGCCGATGGTGGAGAGTCTGCCGGTAAAATCATGATTGCTGTAGCGGCTATCGGTATCGTTTTAGGAGTGGTCAATGAAACTGGAATTGCTATTAGTTTTGCGACTTCCATCGCTGTGTGGGGGGAAGACTATCTGTTTGTGGCTTTGTTGATTGCGATGCTGGGGGCTTTGATTTTGGGTATGGGCCTGCCAACCTTACCCGCCTATCTCATCATCGCCATTATGATAGCGCCGGCGATGATTAAATCCGGCGTAGAACCCTTGGCTGCACATATGTTTGTGCTGTACTACGCAGTGTACTCTTCCATAGTTCCACCTATTGCGTATGGCTGCTATGTGGCTGCCCCCATCGCAGGAGCAAACCCTTTAGCGACCTCTTTTACTGCCCTTAGGCTTTCCATTATTGGTTTGCTTGTGCCCTTCGTTTTTGTCTATACGCCATCTTTGTTAATAGTGGTTGATAGCTTTAATTACCCTGACCTGATCTCCACTATGATTCGTTTATTGGTGGCGATCTGGATGTTTGCTTCCTGTATGGGAGGTAGTGACCCTTGGCGTGGCGCTCTGTCAATGCCAATGAGAGGGTTACGCTTAGTGGTTGGATTTTCACTAATCTTCCCACAAATTGAAGTATGGCTGGTAGGCTTGTTATTAGCATTCGCAAGCCAACTTGTTACTCGAAAAACTGGCCCCTAATGGCCTAAATAAATGAGACGTTCCTATGAAAAAAATAACAAAAACCTTAACCACTATAGTAAGCGCCGCTATACTTGCCACTGGTGTGGCAGTCACGGCTCACGCCGAGATGTACCGAGTAACCTCCATAGCGCCTGGTATGTCGCCTTTTGTAGTTAATACAGCCATTGCTAAGTTAGTTGCCAAACACTTACCCGACGTACAAATGCAAGTTCGTGCCACTGGCGCTGCTACCCGTCATGCGGTTGAAGCTGGCCAAGGTAAAGTGGATTTCTTTTTTGGTTCTCCTACCATCAACTGGTTAATGGATAAAAATATTGGTCCGTTTAAAGATATGGCCAATGCTCCACAGTTGGAAGATAACTTAGCTATGATTTTCTCCTATGAAATAGGTCCTTACCACTATGTGGTGAATGACGACAGTGGCATCAATAGCCTTACAGACCTTAAAGGTAAAAAAGTCTTTATTGGACCTCCCGGCGGTGCAGCACGTGGTGTAGTGGGTAGAAACATAAAAGCGATTACCGGTTATACCGAAGACGACATGGACGTACAAAATTTTGGTTTTGATGCCGCCATACAAGCATTCCAGGATGGCAAGATTGATTTGGTGGTATTACCTACCAACGTACCTAGCCCATCGGTACAACAGTTTTCTCTGACTAAGAAAATTCGTTTACTCGACATCCCTGTGGAACAGCTGAAGAGCGGACCAGACGGCAGTACCACGTTTGTGAACGTTCCAGCCGGTGCCTATGGTGCTAATCAGATGAATACTAACGCTGCTCGAACTCATGGAGCATTAGTCAACTTCTCTGCTCGTATGGATTTGGATGAAGAGGTGGTTTATCAAGTCACCAAAACTATCTGGGAAAATTTAGCTGAATTGACCAGTGCTGCTCAGTGGATGGCTAACACCATTACCCTAGAAAATGCGCTGCAAATAATCCCTAACCGTTTACATCCTGGCGCAGAGCGCTATTATCGTGAAATTGGTTTGGATATTCCTGCCGTTACTACCTACTAAAAAGCACGTTTAAGGTAAGTAATAGTCAAGGGCCTGCACCTAGTGCAGCCCTTGTCATCACCTATTCTCATCGATACCATAGCTGTAGGTCAATAGGCTATGGGGCGGCTTCATTTATACCAACTGGAATAAAAAATGAACGGACCCAAACCTCTCTTCTCCAAAACCGATTTAATTACCCAATCAGCATTGCAACTTGTTGTGGCCCTTAGGTGCGAACAGGTATCGCCCCATGAACTGCTTGATGTCTTAGAACAGCATATCGACTTAGTCGATGGCCCTATAAATGCATTGCCTAGATTGTGCTTTGAGCGAGCTCGAAAACATGCTAATGCGCTAATGCAAAAGCCAGTATCGCAACGAGGCCTGTTATGTGGCTTACCTGTTGCTATCAAGGACTTAAATCAAGTTGCTGGTGTAATTATTACTAAGGGGTCACCCATATTCAAAGGGAACCTGGCCACCAACAGTGACTACGTGGTAGAGCAAATTGAACACCAAGGGGGTATTGTCTATGCGATCTCAAATAGCCCTGAGTTTGGTGCTGGAGGCAATACTTTTAATGACGTATATGGCGCTACTAGAAACCCAAAAGACTTAACAATGACCGTTTCCGGCTCATCTGGTGGTGCCGCAGCCGCATTGGCAAGTGGCTCAGCTTGGTTAGCACAAGGTTCTGACCATGCGGGATCCCTAAGAAGTCCAGCAGGTTATTGTGGCATTGTGGGCATGCGTCCATCAATTGGGCGAGTGGCTAAGGGCCCATCTGCGATTCCATATGACAGCCTGGGTGTGAACGGCCCTATGGGCCGAGACGTGGAAGACGTGGCATTATTTTTGGACGCTATGAGTAACGAAGATATTCGCGACCCTTACTCACTGCCTAAGCCTCAGATCGATTTTTTGACAACAACTCAAATGCGTAAACGGCCACTGAAAGTGGCCTTCAGCCCAGACCTTGGCATTACTCCAGTAGACCCTGAAATAGCTAAAATTTGTCAACAAGCGGCCATGCAGTTTAAGTCTATGGGCGCACAAGTTGACTTTGTGTCACCCGATTTTACAGGAGTTCATTCCAGTTATCAGACGTTAAGGGCCCACTCTTTTGCTATGTCTTTGGGTGGCCTCTACAAAAATAATCCTAACGCATTTAAAACTGATATCGTTGGCAATATTGAGCGGGGATTAAACCTTACCGCAGCCGATATCGCCCAGGCAGAACTGACTAGGGGAGTCCTTAGGGCGCGTATGGGGGTGTTTTTTGAAGACTATGACCTGCTGCTATGCCCAACCAGCATTGTTCCGCCCTTCCCTGTTGAGCAGCATTATGTGACTAGTTGTAACGGCGTGGAGTTTAGCAATTACATTGATTGGCTAGCCATTGTTTATGCCATTACACTGGTGTCCTTGCCGGCACTGTCCTTACCCTGTGGTTATACTGAATCTGGCATGCCTGTAGGTTTACAAATGATTAGCCGGCATCGCGGTGACGCAGACCTTCTATCTTACGCATTGTCATTACAAGATGAATTAGGCATTGCTAATCACTCGGTATAATCACAACGCTTCAATAGCCTTTGCACTCCATCGCGGCGTCCAACAGGAGAAATTGGTAGGTGATCATTACGATTTAGCTTTATCCTTAAAGAAGCGCATTTTGGTGATCAATTCTTTGGTTTGATCATTTAGAGAATAGCTGGCGGCAGATGACTCTTCCACCAATGCAGTATTCAGCTGGTTAACGTTCTCCAATTGGGCCACCGCATTATTCACTTGATTGATGACAGATGATTGCTCATTGGTGGCAGTGGCTATTTCCGTCACAATGTTATTGACCTTTTCGATGGATTCAGCAATAGAGTTGAGTGCACTACCCGTTTGGTCTACCAGTTGGCTGCCTTCTTTCACTTTAGACGAACTATCTTCAATGAGAACTTTAATCTCGTTGGCCGATTCTGCGGCCTTTTGTGCCAAGGAGCGCACTTCACCTGCCACTACCGCAAAACCACGGCCGTGGTCCCCTGCTCTGGCAGCTTCTACAGCAGCATTAAGGGCTAGTAAATTAGTTTGGAAGGCAATGCCATCAATCAGGTTAATGATCGAGGCTATCTTTTTACTGGCTTCGTCTATTTGACCCATGGCCTCAACAGCCTTTTGCACTACCGCCACACCACCAGTGGCTTCATGCTTACCCGACGCCACCAGTGCACCTGCCAAATTGGCATGATCGGCGTTGAGCTGAATGGTGGCTGCCATTTGCTCCATAGAGGATGAGGTTTCTTCTAGGGACGCTGCTTGTTGATTAGTACGTTCACTTAACTGCTCTGAACCACGGCTAATTTCTCCAGCATTAGAGGCAATGCTTTCGCTGGCCGCCAGTACTGAACCTACAGCCTGATCCATTTTCTCTAACGAACTATTAAGGGCGTCTTTAAGGCGAGCAAGACTACCTTTGTAATTGCCATCAATGCGTTGGGTAAGATCACCTTGCGCCATGGCTTCACTCACTTCAACCGTTTCTCTTAGGGCTGTAGCAATGGTTGAAATGGAGTTATTAACGCCCGACTTAAGCTTATCAAGGTCACCCTTTAGCGGGGTACTCACACGCAAATCAAAGTCGCCTTCAGAGGCGGCTTGCATGACTTGATTTATTTCGCTCATGGCTTGTTCCATGACATCGAGGGTATTTTCCATCACACTGCGGAATTCACCAGCCATCTCCACACCCTCTAGACGATAACCAAAGTTACCTGCGGCAATCGCTTTCATCACCTGTTCAAGGCCATCCATGGTGCGTTGTACACTGCTGGCAGAGTCGTTCACTCCTTGCTTCAAATTGAGTAAGTCGCCTTTAAAATCCTCTTCAATACGGCTATTAAAACGGCCTTCAGCCACGTCGGCTACCACACGTGTGGATTCACCAAGGGCAGCTTGTAGAGAGTCCATGAGTCGGTTGACCGCATGGGCCGCTTGGCCCGCTTCATCTTTATCACTGGGGATCCAATCCACACGCATACTAAAGTCGCTGGTTCGTTCGATGCGGCCCACTCTGCCGGCAAGGAAGCAGATTGGCAGGGCGAAAGCACGGGATATGTAATAAGACAGTAACAACAGTACGATGGCAGCAACACCACCGATCCAGTACATTTGGAAATATAAATCCATCAGCGTGCTTGCAGCATCAATTAAGTCTCTTTCGACCAACAACGCCCACTGGACACCATAGACATCTACAGGAGTGTAGGCTGACATAGTCCAAACATCCCTGTCTCTGAGACCAAATATTTTACCCCAAGTGGAACCTGTGTAACTTTCAATTCCAGTATAGTTCTCATCGAACTCCCCTGAATTAATTTCACCGGCCAAGGCCGACATTACCATGGTGGTGTTGATGGTGCCTGCCTCTGGATTGGCGAAAGCGGCGGCCACACTGCGTTGTTGTGGGTCTAGGAATGAGTCAGAGCGCATGAGGTGATCTGGTCCTACCAAATAAGATTCCCCTGTTTTGCCCATACCGTAACGTTTGGTCATAATGGCATTAATGCCATGGATAGGCAGTTGCAAAATGCCCACCATAATAACTTCGCCTTTGTCGTTGAGCATAGGATGAGCAATAAAACTCATGGGGCCTTCATTAGTTGAGGCGTCATCACTAGGGTTGTATAGAGCAAAATCAGAAAAGGCAATACGCTGGGTTTCCAGCGCCTGGCTAAAGGCTTGGCCTAAGCCTGTGCCTGCCAAGGGGCCCGCTACCAGATCAACACTTTCTTTGGACTGCTGTTTGGCGCTGTAGAGAAGTTTTCCTTGGGGA
>Ga0307995_1002776_pt1 | contig 10040 bp, 7 predicted proteins | sample EllFjometagen262_FD_203132 | JGI IMG/M metagenome (GOLD analysis project Ga0307995, IMG submission 203132) | Marine microbial communities from Ellis Fjord, Antarctic Ocean - #262 | ecosystem: Environmental > Aquatic > Marine > Unclassified | place: Southern Ocean | collected 2014-11-02
AGCTACCCTTACCTACATATAGCTTCTGTCCGTTCAGTATATAGTACGGTGGCTTACTTTCAAATATTTCTTTGGTCTCAGCAGAAAGCTCAACAAGAGACTCTACAGTAAGAGAGTTAACCTCTTTTTCAAGGGCATCATCATTACTGAGTAGTTCTTCCTTAGCGTCCACATTATCCTTCTTGATTTGAAGCTCCTCTTCAGAGTGTGCTACAGTATCCTCTCCCTTTTCAGCAGAGATTCTTCTCTTAATCATTTTTAGAATATCGTAGTTAGCTTTATCTGCTAATTTATCTGCTCCTGCTTCAATAACATCCTCACCAGTCGTTACGGACGCAAACCTGTTTCCGTTACTAAACACAAGAGTATTATTTCCGTCATTCATTAATATGCCTAAGTTAATAGCATCAAATATAAGTGACTTATAATCAGCTAACTCATCGCTTATGGCATCATAAAATTCTTCAGGGTCTCTCTTAATTAGTACTATCAAGTCATGGCGAATCTCATCCAATTTCTTTTCATACATACGCTGTGGGGTTATTATACCTGTAAGCAATGCTGTTCTAGTTAAGTCAGATGATGACATTTCAAAGACAAGCTTAAGTGTATCAAACTCGCTCTTAACTCCCTGAATTCTTTCCTGTGCTATTTTTTCTTGGTTTATCTCTAAAAACTTCTTTCCTCTATATTCATTTACCTCTGAATTAATAACATTGTATGGATGAGTTCTAAGGAAGTTAATTAACGGATAGTCATCCTCGTCAACCTTTAAGAATCCACCAACAAAAGAAGGCTTCGTTAATCTTTGAGACTCTCCTGTTCTGTGTTTTTGTAAATCAAAATCAGTTCCCTGCTTGTCAGCATAAGATTCCTTCTCATAAGAGATATATCTAATATAAGCTCTACCTCCACGGCTTCCTTTTCGTGTATCTTTTATTTCGATTAAAGCGGGGATGTTCCATTGAGCTGGATAGCTTTTATCCAGTGTGTCTGATGTAGCGGGACTTGACACTACAAACGTAATTTTCTTTGACATAATTTAATTTAGTTTATTTAATTTAGCTTACAAAGATAGGTAGAATAAATATAATGGTTTTAACAAACAAAAAGCCCCACGATTTCTCGCAGGGCTTCTAAGTTATATGTTATATAAATTATGCAGTGAAAAGAGCAAATCTTCCTAAACCGTAAAGTTCAATAGATTTTCTAGCTCTCATGTTCACTTTCATGCTATCATTTTCGCTATTTCTAGCTCCACCAGCAGCACCAGTAATCCATTCGTAGTATCCCATATCTTCGCCTTCAACTTCTTGATGAACAAGACTCATTGATGGAACAACAACTTTTTCTTGACCATAGTTAAATGCAGTAGTAGTTCCAGTTGGAATTACAATAGCATAGTCTTTATAGACAGAAGAATCAGCACCTAATGTTTTAGGGTCATTGAATGCTTGAAGAGTTTTAGTATGGAATGTATAATCAGAATAAGTAAACGACTCGAAGCCTAAGTTTACTGCTCTACCTTCTCCACCTAAACCTGCATACTGAACACCACCAGCTTTTAAACCATCGGAAGCTCTTAGTACATCAGATAATTGACGTTTGAATCCAACTCCAGATAATACCATGTTTTCTTGTGCGCCTCTGTTCTTAGCAAAAGCATCAGCAACATTAGCAAAATCACCAAGAGTTAATCCACCAACACCAGTAGTATATGCTTCTACTACACCATAACTATTAATAGCTGGAATTAAACCTTCCATTTGATTTGTGCTATTAAATGCTGAGTCTGTTGTTGTGATTTTTTCACCTACTAGGTAAGAAAGGTCACACATAGAAGAAAAGTATTTTCTTGTATCAGCGATACCTTCAAAATACCATTTGTTTTGTCCTTGTACGTTAACCCACGCTTTTTGTCCCATTGCAGAACCAGAAACCTTATAAGAATCTTTAATGATTTGAATATCATTAGAATACTTAATTAAACGAGTTTCTCTTCCGTTTGGTTGGTCTGTCATTTCAGCCCAAGCATTACCAACTATGATAATTTCAGTTTCACCAGAAGGAATGTCTGTTCCGTCTATTGATTTAGCAACAAATGTAGTTGTAAGAGTCATTGGGTCACTCACACTAATTACCTTACATCTTACTCCTCCGATTTCAAGTAAGTCATTTACTCTAACATTTGCTCCCCATTTATTTGCGGTAGCAGGATTTCCTTGATAAAAGTTAGTAGCACCGTAAGGATAAATATTACCTGGTGTATCAACTGCAATTGTCATAGTAGCAGCAGCGGTAGGTGTAGTAACTACCTTAAGTAGTTCACGAATATGGTCTTTCTCGTAATGCTCAAAAGTAATTGATTCAACTCCTTTAGTTTGACCTAAGTTAGTGAATAATTCATCAATTCCTAATGATTCATCTCCGAATCTGTAAACCACGTTAGGGTCTACTTCTTTCATTGCTTTAGTGTACGAAGTAATTACCTGACTTGAGGTCAAATAATTTTCGGTTGTTGCCGCCAACGAAAAACTTGACGGTGTGTTTGTTTGTATATTATTAGCCATTTTTTTAGTTTTAAAAACTATTCTTTTTGTTTTAGAATAGTCTATTGTTTTTGTTTAAAATTTGTCTGCCGATGTCAGTATAGTCATCTGGAGCGTCAGTCTTATTTACCACAGAACCTGATGCTACTTTAGCATTCTTTAAGTCCTCTGATATAACCTGTTCCTTTCCTTCTGCCTTAGACTTTCCTCGGATTAGTTTCCTTAAATCTTGTTTTGCATAGAACTCAGCGAAAAATGTCCCAAGACCGTCTTCGTCTAACTTGCCGTCTCTAATGAAATTCTCATCTAGAAATGAACCGTAGTTTCTGACTGCTTTTCCTACCTTCTTTTTAACGTCTTCGGAAACTTCAAAATCGAAATTTTCTCCGTCAACGTCAAAAGCTATCTTTTCTAACTTTCTCTCAATTCTCTTAGAAGTGTTGTCTAAAAAACTTTTTAAATTTTCTTGTTGCTCTGCCTGTTTAGCTTGAGCATCTTGAACAAAGTTTTGAATAACCTCTTCTTTATTAGCAGAGTCTCTTGATGAGTCTGGTAAAGATAGCTTACTATGTGCATCCTTTTTACTTGATAAATATTTCTTCGCCTGAATACTGAGCTTGCGCATCGCTCTTTTGTATTCCGTTGAATCTTCATCTGTATATTCTCCAAATAGAGCGTCATATCTTTCCTCTAGTTCAAAGTCAGCATCAAAGCCATCTAAACCTTCAGTTTTCATAATCTGCTCTTTAACCAACTGTACTGCGTCTGACAATTTATCTGTGTCTAGCTTGCTGTAATCAGTTAAGTAATCACGGAGCCATCCTTTACTTACATCTATACCATCATCCTGTAACTTTAGCAATTCGCTTAATAGTTCGTTACTTGTAGTTGGCTTTTCAGAAAATTCCTTTTCAACGTCTTCACGTTTCATGTAACCTTCGTCTTTCAATCTAGATGTAAATCTTTCATCAAAATCATCTTCCTCAGTTGTTTTTACAACTGGCTCGGAAGCTATGTCTGTCAAAGAACTTTTTATATCTTCTTCCGCAGGCTTATCGCCTACAGGAGTATCAATCTTTTCTGTTGTCTCTGATTTAGGTTCTTGTGTTTCTTTTGGTTCCTCTTGCTTAAGCTTAAGGCTACCATTTTCTGACACCATTTTTTTTCCTAAGTCATCAAGACTATCTACTTCAGGTATATTCATTATATTTTAATTTAATTGAGTTACAAAGGTAATAAGAATAAATATAACAACTTTAGATACCCCCTTGAGGTATTTTAGTTTGCCTTATTCCTGCTGCCCTTGGAATTGAACCGCTAATTGACTCGGAGCTATCTTTCTTACTTCTATCTCTTGTCATCTCTGTCGCCTTCTCTATCTGCTCAATCTTTTCCTCTCCCTCAGTCTGAATCTCTACAACATTTTCTTGATGGTCTTGCATTGACTCTTGACCTTTAAGTTGGTACTCTAACTGTAGGTACTGAGACTTAAGAGTCCACTCCATTTGAAGTGTCTTCTGCTTCTCTTGTTCTATTAATGCAGCAGACTGTGCTTGTGCCTGTGCTTGTGCTTGTGAGGCTGCGGTAGCCTGCTGTAATTTTTCTTTAGAATACTTCTTCTCAGATAGTTCTATGTATCTAACAGCTAGGTCAGTATTAATCTTACCTATATCGCCAATTCTCATAGCATCTGACTGCTTTATACTTCCAGCCATTAATGCCTTCTCTATTTGGGAGTCTAACTTAGCTAACGCTAAAGAATCAGGTAATACATTTATAAATAATCCGTACTCGGTTAAATGAATCTTGTCCTCTAGCTTAAGTATGTCTGTGTTGTGCTGACCAATAGCCATAGCAAAATCTTCAATACCCTTACCTAGTTTTAGTGCGTCTTGAATCATTAGCGTTATCATCTTAGATGAACGTCCTAATATATTCTTGTATGCTATTTCAATAAACCTAGTTGAGTTATTACGGTTCACTGTTTTCATCTTCTCTATACCAACCAATGCATCCTTATCAGGAGAACCAATTGTTGACATAGGAACCCCCGTAACTATTTCTAGTTGCTGTAGGTAATGATTAGTCATAGCCACTATCTGATTAAGTCCAGACATTAAACTTTCTGGTAACTCTCTTACGGGATTAGGATTATTCATCTGTCTTCCGTCTTCTGTCATTGAAGAGTAGTAGTAGTTTCCTGTCTGTTCGTAAAGGTTCTGTAGGTCTTCAGCACCGAATCCATCCATGCCTAGTCCTGCAATAGCACCAGCAATAGCAGCAACATCCACAGCAACACCATTAGGTCTACTCTTAGCGATTAGCTGTTGAGCCTTTAGCTGCATTATGCAAATCATGTTAGAATATGGAACCATCTTTTCAACTAATGACTTATTCCTCATGTCCCTAACATTAGGCATATAAACAACAAATGATAGTGGAGTGTCGGTAGAATAGAATCCTTTAATTCTATCCCTAATCATGTTCTCCTTTAAACCGAAATCATATATATAGTCTGTGTTTACAATCCACTTAGCCTTGTATATTGTTTTGATTCGTTTAGATATTACATTATCTTTTTTCTTTGGCTTACCGTTGACTCTCTGGAAATATTCAGAGCTTCCCTTCTTGCCTTTTATTTTTTCGTATTCAATCTTGTCGTATGAGTAATACTCTCCGTCTAGTACCCTTACATTAAAGTCGGAATAATAGTTTGCAGAAGAATAGTTCATTGGATAGTATTGCTTCTCCCATTCAGCATCCCATCCTGCGTTTCCATTCATGTTAGCGGAACTTCTAGCAATCTCCATTAACTCCTCATCGGTGAAGTCTGTTATCATAGCCAAGTCATCAACCGTCATGTAGATAATCTCTCCCGCATATTTAACGTCAGTAAAGTCTTCCTGTCTTGCTATTGAGGTTACTAAGTTTATTGGGTCTATTGCCCTCTCTCTTATTGATAAGTCTTCGTCAAAATAAACCCTCTTTCCTGCAACTCCAACTTCCACTAAGTCTCTGATTATCAGTTTCTTAATACTATCTTCATCGTTAGCGTCATGTACATATTTCATACCAGACTCCATAGCCAAACAGGTTGACTCTTTCCAATTAAGGTCTAAGTGTAACTCTATTTCTTCTACAGACTCAAACAGTTCTGACTCATTTATTTTTGGCTTAATTCCTGAAGCCGCCTCTATCTCGTCTGCGTGTAGTGCTATAAATCTATTAGCCTCTAACTCTCGTTTCTTTTTGTCGTATTCTGTCTGTGATTCAGGATTAAGTGCCATAGCATCAACCTTGTATCCTTGGTTCATATACTGACCAACTATGTTTTCAACTATCGTAGGTATAGGTGTCGAAACATCCCATTGAAGTTTCATAAATGCGGTATTACCGTCATTCGATAACTGACTCTTAAACTTGTCTATGTCAGCTAAACCTGTTCCCTCTCTTCTTAGATTAAGTATTCTGTTACTCCATCCACTCCACTGTGCGCCAAACTGACTTGATTGGCTTGACCATATGGCTCTACACCATTGTAGGTTCCAGTCTCTTTGTCTTTTTTTAGACTTAGGTTCACTGTCTGAAGGGAAGTTTATTGCTACTGATGGATTTGCCATGTTTTATAGTATATTCTTTGCAAAGGTACGAAATATCAAATAATTAGATTACTTACCCCTAACATCATATTTTCTTATTAAACCATGTAGGTTTGTCTTGATAATTCTTTTTTGTTTTTTATATGATGCGTATATAATTACTATCATTGCGGATACCGTTAAATCAAACTTAGTCCAGTTCTCAGGGTCAAAGTCTCTCCAATCTTCAAGCATTCTAGTATACACTTGGTCTCTCCATGTTCCGTTTTCTTGTTGACCTAACTCAGCCTTAACATAGTTAGCTAAACCATTAACCATTCTAGAGCGTGTGTCGTCACCCCTTGTTGATATTCCAAGTTCGTCCTTCTTTTCGTTTAATGGATTCATTTCTATATACCCTCCATATCCACGCTTAAAGAAGTAGTTTATTATTTCGTATTTCTGGTTTTCAGGTAGCATCATACAGGAATAAAACACAGACTGCTTAATCATGTCCTCAAAGAAATCATTAGGGTCTGACCTTCTTCCGTGGTACTGCATCACGAATGTTCTTTCCGTATACTTATCTAATGTAGTAGTCATTACATGACTTGCTGCCATAGACATCCTTCTTTCGTCCTGTACTATTTTATGTGAAAAGGGGTCAACAGCAGACACAAAGTTTACTCCTATAGGAGACCTAGACGAACCCTTATGAGCCACCTTGTTTCTATCTTCCTCTTCAGGTAGCTTGAACATCTCCCACATTCCGTCCTCCTTTGGATACCATATAACCCTTGTGTCTGGAACTCCATGCTCCCAGTCTAGGTCGCCTCTTACTGTAGTAGTCCTTAGTGATTCAATGTCTTCATTAAATATAATGTGTTGGTTTATCCTCTGTATATCTAGGGGTGACACTACCTCGGCATACATAAACGCCTCCTTAGCACTTAATGGGTATTTTCTTATGAAGTGAATTAGTGACTCTCCAGACTTATTCTGTCTAAGGTATTTTATAACCTTTATTGCCGTCTCCTCATCTGAATACCCCCACCTATCTATTGTTGGCTTATTCAATTCTATTGGTATGTTACCATCGTCTTTTGCGTCATGTCTGTACGCCATAGCTGCGGACTGAAAGTATCTATAAAGACCAGACTTAGTAGTCCCAAACGCATCCCTTGTTGACACCATAGACTCCTTCCATAATGCTTCATACTGTTGTAGAGTTTTTCCACCTAAGTTCTCTGCTGTTGATGTTATACCCACCTTACCTAAAGCCGTTGAACCATCTGCAAGTGTCTCTCTTACAACATTATACAAGTCCATAATGGAACAGTTTTCCATCTTAGAAGCCTCGTCTAGGTACAGCCTCCATATACCTTCTGAATCATATGCTGTTGCTGTTGTTGACCTGAAGTCTACATGGCTGTCAAGTACCTCGCTGTAATTAAAGTATTTCTGCTTTGAGCTTCTTCTTGAAGGCTCTGAAAAGTCTAACGATGTTTTTGGGTTACTGTTCCCTATGTGTGATGGGTAAAAGAACTCATGCTTAGGTAGCTTCTTCCACATCTTAACTATACGACCAAATATAGACTCAGCCATCTTGCTGTTCTGTGCTTGTATTCCACACAATGCCTCTGGTATCATTGTTGCATTATTTAACAGTATAGCTAAGAACTTATAAGTTTTTCCGCTTCTTCTGGATGATGTCATAATCATCCCAAAGCATCCCTGCTGTATTTCACACTCTCTCCAATATAGAAAGAAGTCCCTATCTGCGTCAACAAAGAATGGGTTGTCTGACAGCTTTCTTCTTAGACCATTTATTTCCTTTACAATTGGTATCTTAGCAATATTAAGGTAATACCAATGGTCTCCTGTTATGTATTCTAGTTTATCCTTACAGTAGAACCAATACCCTTCTGTCCTGTACTTATACATTAAAGGAAGGAATACATTAACCTCATAATCGGAGTCCATGTCCTTAAACTTAGACTCAATTATATCTCCATTATCATCCTCTATAAATTCTACCTCTGGGAATATTATCTTGGTAAATAGTCTGTCCTCTAACTTAGCCCCGAAGTTATCTATATCTTCTGCGGGTGGAGGTTCTGGAATGAATGTTAAGTCAACACCCTGTAACTCTCTCTTGCGCTCAAAGGCATTATAAGCCATGTAGCACTGAGTCTCTCTAAGGTTATTACCCTTTCGTTTTGGTTGTGACATAATCGGTTATTGACTTACCTTTCCTTACTACAGATAGGTCTTCCTCTTTATTGAGGTCTATTAGCTGCTGTTGAGATAGGTCTATTTTGTTTGTGTATACATCTAAGTCTTCAAGAATCTTTTTCAGCCTATCAAATGATTTATCATCTTTATCTGAAATATTCTTAACAAGGGAGTTCTCTTCAAGGTACTGTATTATGTCCTCAAGTTGTTTTAGCTGAACGGCAATAGCCCTTGTCTTAATACCGCTATTACATAGCTGCATTATTGCCTCTATGTATTCCTCCTCTTTAAATCCCTTTAGCTTATCTCTCGTTATCATTCTGCATCATTTGAAATAAATCTCTTTCTAACCCAGCCTCAAACTTTAGTAAATGAGTTATGCCGTGTATTAGATTAATTGTTATTGTCCTGTCTGCAATATTATCTGGTGATATTGCAAATGAAATAATATTCTTCTTGTGCCACCCTATTGGAGAGCCAAGCTTGCTAGTTCCTTTAAGCCAAGTCTTCATATTGACGCTATTATTTGATGGTTTCTTACAGCCTGAAACGAGTCGTCCTTAACCTTAAACTTATAGGCAGCCTTCTTTCTGTATAGGTACACCACATCCTCTTCATAATCATCACTCTTCCACATCCTTCCTGTGAAGTTAATGTTAGTGTCCTTTTCTGACATCCATATATTCTTATGTAGCCTGTATGCTGTTGATTCGTCAAGGGGTTTTAGCAGGCTGAAGTTGTTACAAAGCTTCTTTATATTGTAGTCGCTGTCTGCGACCGCAACAACATTCTCTGGTTTAATAAAGAACCTGTCAAGCCTTTCAATGTAGTAGTCTCCGTTTGCTGTTATGTAAATAAAGTCCCCCTTGTCAACCCATGTAACATCCTGTGATACAGACTCAACCTCATACAGGTATGGTATTTCCTGCTTTGATGACTCTAAATATATTCCAGACTCTGTTTGGGTTGGAGGTCGTGTAACCTTCTTGGCTACTATCCTTTCTATCCCCTCGTATGTATCCCCTGTCCTCTTTGCGTATAATTGGTCTGGCTTAACACAATACTGTGTCTTCCCGAAGTATTCCGTGTTGTTGTCACAAGCCATGTGTGAGAAGATAATAACGTCACCCTTGTCAACCTTTGGGTTGTCTATTAGGATGTCTACAGTGCCTTCCTGTGGCTTCAGCTCGTATTCTGCGCCTATTCTTTCGTTAAATATTTCAATGTCCCCAATCTGTCTTGTGTATGGTTGGTTTTCGTCTACATCGACAAGGTAAAAGTTTAGTGATTTCATTTTAATTAAATTGAACCACAAAGATAGTAAATAAAAACCCCCACGATTTCTCGCAGGGGTTTTAATTATCTTATATATCTATATATTATAATAATAATTTAATGCGTTTTAATAATTATTTAGGCTTAAAACAGTTAAGCTTGCATCCCTTTTTTTTAGGCTTATGCTTGTCTGCTGATTTCTTAATTTTATTTACAGCATTTCTAACTACCTTACGAACAACCTTCTTTTTTTTATGCTTAGGGGTAGGTTTTGGCTTAGGTTTTGGCTTAGGTTTTGGCTTAGGTTTTGGTATAATTTTAGGAACTAACTTAGGTTTAGGCGTAGTCTTAGGTGTTACATTAGCTCCCCGTGGTGTTACCTTCTTAGGAGCATCAGCTCTAA
>Ga0307995_1002783_pt1 | contig 10030 bp, 9 predicted proteins | sample EllFjometagen262_FD_203132 | JGI IMG/M metagenome (GOLD analysis project Ga0307995, IMG submission 203132) | Marine microbial communities from Ellis Fjord, Antarctic Ocean - #262 | ecosystem: Environmental > Aquatic > Marine > Unclassified | place: Southern Ocean | collected 2014-11-02
TGATGTGTACAGATTAACTTATGTGACATGTCACGTCAACAACTATGACAACTGTTTATTGTTTATTTGTGAGGCTTTGAGGCGTTGAGGCGTTGAGGCGCTGAGGGTGCCAGTAGGCAGTGCGCCAGGGGGGCGTGAGTGTGCCGGGTGTGCTAAGTAAACAATTTGCTCGGATAGCCCTCGACTCACTACCTTGGTGCACTACAACCCTTTGTTTATATACCCCTTATTTAATTAAGGGGGTATGAGACAAGTGAGTCAATTGAAAAGGTAAACCATATGGAAATAAGAAATAGTGCCTTATATGTAAATGACGAGAGTCACCGCTGGCACCCACAGCTCCCCATATGGATTAAGTATTTTTCCCGACTCACCTGACTCACCTGACTTCTTTAATTAAATCAATAACTTAGGTGTTCCGTTAGTGAGTTGGGTGACAAAATAAGGCCTGTTTACCCAGCACAGCATGGAAACAACAGCAGTTTGTGCTAACAACTCGTGCTTGTTTGCTGCATAATGCTTGGTATAACCAACAGGAATACATGTCGCTGCGATCTGGAATACACGGCATAACCCCTAGTTATCGAGGAGCATAAGTTGAGTGGATACAACAAGAAGATAGATCTGGAAGAGCTATACAGTCTGGCAAAGATAGGACTGTCAGAGGCACAGTGTGCGCAGGCCCTTGGCATCTCTCAGTCCACAATGACGAGACGCAAGCAGTCGGACGCTGAGTTTGATAAGGCATTAAAGGACGGGCAGCAGGCTGGTATCACAGCGGTGACTAGCGCCCTGTTCACTGGCGCTACGAATGCAGACAAGCCCAGTACAGCCGCGCAGATCTTCTTCCTCAAGAACCGCGCCAGGTGGACGGATCGGCAGGAGATGGACATCTCGGGCGGCATAGGCGTAGAGGTCCAGCTTGATGCGGCCATTGATGCGCTCAAGTCAGCGGGTATCGACCCAAGCAAACTGTGAACGGTTATTAGTAATAACCGTAGTGTCCTTGCTGCGTATGACTTGCAGCCAATCTTGGCACAGTTGCAACTGTGCCAGCCTAAACGGCTCTGAGAAACTTCAATGAAATCAATGACTTACGATTTTGAATGTGCCAGGCTTCCGAGGCAAAAAAGGCAAATAAAACGGCTTCGCAAAAACGGGACTCCGCCCCGGGGCGGGTACGGGGGTCATATTCAGTTACACACACGGGCCGCTTTGTGACAGAAAAAATCGCTTCAAAAAAATCGCTTCGCAAAAAAGAGCCGGTTGTTCTTACCGAAGAGCAGGAAAATCGAGCGGCGGATTTGGCAAAAGCCATTGGTGTTGTTAAAGAGCACAAGCGAACCCATCGCATTGAGTACTTCAAACCTTACCCTTGGCAGCTCAAACTTTATAAAGCCGGTTTAAAAAATAAGCAGCGAATGCTGATGGCCGCGAACCGTGTCGGAAAAACGGCATCAATGGCCGTCGAGGTCGCGTATCACCTAACTGGAAAATATCCAGATTGGTGGGAAGGAATCCGCTTTAACAAGCCCACCTCAGTTTGGTGCTTAGGCGTCTCTGGCGAGCAGCTCAGAGATGTTGTCGTAAAGGAGTTATTCGGTAATTATTTGGGGGACGGCAAGTTCGACGGATCGGGTTTAATCACTCAGGATCTGGTCTATCAGGTCACCCCGGCTATGGGTACGCCAAGGCTCCCACGGGACGTTGCGGTCCGATACGCAACCGGCAACACCTCACTGGTATCGTTTAAATCTTACTCTCAGGGTCAGCACGTTTTGATGGGCAGCTCTCAAGATTTTATTTGGATCGATGAGGAAAGCGTCGATCCCACCATCTACCCACAGGTACTGACCCGCACCGCCACAGGCAACGGCGGCGAAGGCGGATACGTGGTACTGACATTCACCCCTGAAAACGGCGTGACCGAGCTTGTAACACAATTTCTGGATCACCGCGTCGATGGTCAGTACCTGCAGAATGTAACCTGGGATGACGCACCCCACATCACCGATGCCACCAAAAAACAGCTACTGGCGGCAATCCCTGAGTATCAGCGAGATATGCGGAGCAAAGGTATACCCATACTGGGTGAGGGAATGGTGTTCCCAATTGCAGAGGAGGTAATCAAGTGCGAACCCTTTGAGATACCCCCTCATTATAAAAAACTGGCCGCGATTGATTTTGGAATAACCCACCCGACAACCGCTGTGTGGACCGCCTACAACCCGGATACCGATACAATCTATGTGTTTGACTGCTATAAGAAAGAGGGGGAAATTCCGGCGGTTCACGCATCGGCCATTAAAAGCCGTGGCAAAACCATTCCAATGATTTACCCGCACGATGGCGACAGCACGGAGAAAGGCTCTGGGCGAACCCTGGCGGAAATGTATGTCGAGGCCGGTGTGCTGATGATCGGTAAGTTCAGCAACGCAGACGGCTCAAATTATGTGGAGCCTGGGCTGATGGAAATGCTGGAGCGGTTCCGCACCGGCAGGCTTCAGGTCTTCAGCAACCTCTCCCCCTGGTTCGAGGAATTCCGTCGATACCACCGAAAAAAAGGGAAAATTCACAAGCAGTTCGATGACTTAATCGACGCAACCCGCTACGCCGCTATCTCAGTCACGAGGTTTGGACAAAACGATGTCGAGCAGAAACAGCTCGGCAGCAACACAACAGGACACACGAGCCATGAATACGATTATTGATGAGTCAGAGCTTCTATCGACCCTGGAGCGAAACATTGACGCCGCCGACACCTATGCGAACAGCGAGGTCGGTGTGCAACGCGATACGGCGCACAAGTATTACTACGGTGAGCCGATGGGCAACGAGATTAAGGGGCGCTCTCACCACGTCTCAATGGACGTTTTCGACGCCGTTGAGGCAGTCAAGGCGATGCTGCTCGAAACATTCAGCGCAGACAAAAACATCTGCAGGTTTGAGGCGCAAAGCCCTGAAGACGCAATGGGCGCACGCATGGCGACAGCCTGGACCAACTACAGTTTTTATAGACAAAATTCGGGCCATAAAGTGCTAACGGATGTGATTCATGACGCGCTGGTTGCCAAAACAGGTGTCGTTAAACGCTACTGGAAAGAGGACTACAGGTACGAGGAGTTTGAGTTTGAGGGCGTCAACGAGAACGACTTCAATCAGATGATGTCTGACCCGGCTGTGGACCCGATGGAAATTATCGAGGACTTCACGCAGGCCCAGAACCCGCAAACCGGGGAGATGTTCAGCGAGCTGGTCCTGTCTGGGTCGGCACGCCGCAGAATTAACACCTCCAAGGTTTGCGTTGAGACCGTGGAGCCTGAAGACTTTTTAATCAGCCCAAGGGCGACCTCTGTCGATGACGCGGATTTTTGTTCGCACCGAATGGAGCGCACCCGAGGTGAGCTGTTATCTGAGGGGCTTTCTCAGGATTTAGTAGACAAGCTTGGCGACGAGGACATGATGCACGAGGGTTCGCTTGGCAGAGACTCTGTGGACAGCTTCCGCAGTGACCGCTTTGGGCTTGACGACTCCAGTGACCGCGAGTATGTGACGCTGTACGAGTCTTACATTAAACGTTACGACGAAGAGATAAACGCCTGCGTGTTTTACAAGTGCATCCACAGCCGAACCACGATGCTGGACACTGAGATCGTCAGTGAGATGCCATTCCGCACCTTTACGCCCTTCCCTCTCCCGCACCGATTCTATGGCATGTCCCTGGCGGACGTGCTGATCGATCTACAGAAAACTATGTCCAGCCTAAAACGTGGCGTGGTTGATCACATGATGTTGACCACAACAAGCCGGTGGGTCGCTAACCTGTCGCTGGTTAAGAACCCAAGGGATTTGTTAGATAACCGCGTTGGTGCGGTGGTTGATGTGATGTCACCTAACCCCGAGTCTGTGGTGCGGCCTCTGCCCACCCCGCAGCTCAACGGCGGCGTGTATACAGCCATAGAGAATTTTGAGCAAGAGAAAGAAATGCGATCCGGCTCAAGCCGAATGTCCAAGGGCATGGACACCACGGCGGTGAGCAAGCAGAACTCTAGTGATTTAATCAACACGTTCATGAACGCCTCCAACCGGCGAATCATGGTCATGGCGAGAAATTTCGCGGAGACTTTTTTGAAGCCTCTGATGCACGATATTTATAAGCTGGGCGTCGAGAACGAAACCGAAGAAAAAATGATGCAGCTCGATGGGCGCTTTGTGGCTATCAACCCTGCAATGCTTGGTGACCGCACTGAAATGACCGTTGCTGTCGCGCTGACCCCGGACGAGCAAGCCAAGGAGGCGCAGATGCTGTTGAGCCTGGACAGCCAGTTCACGATGAATCCGCAAGACCCCAACCTTGGTGGCCTCTACGGACCGGCGCAGCGTCACGCAATGATCTCCAGGGCGTTTGAGCTGTTAAATATCAAAGAGGGCGCGGCATATTTGCAAGACCCCAACGACGAGGCCTACCAGCAGCAGCAGCAGCAGCAGCAGCAACAGGCTGAAGAGCAGCAGCAGCAGGCTGACCAGATGGCTCAATACCAGGCTGAATTTCAGGCCGAGATGCAGACACGACAGGTTGCAGTTATGGAGGGACAGCTCGATCTCGACATATTAAAAGAGCAAAACAAGACGGTGTTTGACCGCCAAAAGCAGGAGCACAAGGAAGAGACCGAGGACAGCAAGCTGCTCTTGGACGCGGAGAAAATCAAGCACGATATCAAAATGGCGCGTGCCGAGCTGGCGTTGGAATCGCGACAAGGGAGGGACGTAAGCATTGGATAACGATTTAAGCAGGTTCGACGCGCTACTGGAAAACGCCAAGGCGCGAAAGCTTCCAAAGATCGACTACAAGGACGCGCTCTCAGAATATGAGGCCTATAAAGCGCAGAAAAATGCGCCTGAAAAAGTTACCACCCCGGCCATCGAGGCCACTAAAAAAAAGCAACCTACTAAGGACTTTATATGAGCAACGACATCTACGATCAAGAAATGGGCGAGACCGAGACACTGGCTGAAGCAAGCAAGCAGCTAATGGGTTCAGACGTTTTCAATAAAGCGTATCAGATGATGAACAACAACATCGTCGAGCAGATCTTGCAGACCCCGTCGGAGAGTGACAAGGAGCGCGAGCGCCTGTATGCGATGTTCAAGGCCGGTCAAATGTTCGTGCAGCAATTTGCCACATTGATTAACAACTTAGAGTTGCGCAACCAACAAGAGGGTGAGTAGAATGTCAGAAGAAATAGTCGATTCAGCAGAGCAAGCCACGCCCGTGGACTCTCCAGAATCGTTAGACCCGATACAACGATTGAACGCCATTCTGGAGTCCGAAACGGAACAACCAGAAGGTGAAGAAGAATCCGAGGATCAAGAGGAGTCGCGAGACTCCGACAGTGTAGACCAAGAGTTCGAGCAGGAAGCAGAAGAATCCGATGCTGTTGAGGAGGTCGAAGAAGACCCAACCGATGACAGTGAAGAAGAAGCTGTGGCAGAGACCTTCGATGTTGATGGCGAGAGCCTGACCATTGAGGAGTTAAAGCTGGGATGGCTCAGACAGTCGGACTACACGAAAAAGACGCAGACGTTAAGCGAGGGCCGCAAGGCCAATGAAGCTCAAGCAGAGCAGACTCACGCAACGATGAATGCGTTATTGGTTGCCTCTGGCGCTGACCTTTCACGTTTTGAAGGCGTGAACTGGGAGCGTGTGGCGGTCGAGAACCCTGATGGTTACCAGCAGGCCAAGTCGAATTTTGAGCAGACGAAATCCACTTACGATTACATTAAAGCGCAAGCGGATCAGTATCAAACGCAGCAACAGCAACAGGTAGACACTGAGCAGAAAGAAGCCGCGATGGAAAGCCTGACTGTACTGAAAACGAACATTCCAAATTGGAGTAACGAAACTTACTACCAAATTCGGGATTACGCTCAAGACGGATTAGGCGTAAGCGGCGATGAGTTCAATAAAGTTGCCGATCACCGTTTAATCACCGCGCTTTACAAGGCCATGCAGTACGATCAACAAAAAACGGTTGCGATTAAGAAAAAACTTAAATCGGGACCATCAAAAACATTGTCTGGCGGGAAAGCAGGCACGGCCAAGTCCTCGGAATCTGAAACCTCTCGCAAAACGAGAGAGCGTTTAAAGAAAACGGGCAAGGTCGCAGACGCAGCAGCCGCCATCTTGAACAGGATGAATTAAAATGCCAACAGTATCAGGTACTCTAAAAACTTATACACAGGTCGGTAAGAAGGAAGACTTCGAGGATATCATTTATGATATCAGCCCGACTCAAACACCAATGTTAAGCAGCATCGGCACATCAAGCGCAAAAGCAACGCTACATCAATGGATGCAAGATTCTCTCGCCTCTGTGGGTGCAAATATTTTAGTTGAAGGCGCGGATGCCGGTGCAGCATCTACGGTCACACAGGTTGTTAAAACCGCCAACACCCAGATCTTCGGTAAGGTTGTGCAGGTTTCCGGTACATCGGAAAGCGTAGAAAAATATGGCCGCTCCTCTGATCTTGCGTTAGCGATATCCAAGGCAGGCAAGGAGTTGAAACGCGACATCGAGCACTCGTTTGTTGGTTTGGCGCAGGCCGGTACGGCTGGCAACGGATCTACTGGTCGTCAGTTAACATCTGCCTCCAATCAGATCGCATCAGCAACCACCAACACTGCCGGTTCTAACCGCACATTCACTGAGGCACTTCTTCTTGACGTTCTAGAAAAGTGTTACGGCGAAGGTGGCGAACCTAACCAGGTGCAGGTAACACCGTCTCACTCTCTTATCGTTGCAGGCTTTGCTGCATCGTCGGGACGCCAGAGAGACTTTGACACCGGCACCACACTGGTGAATTTTATAGATATTTATATTTCGCCATTCGGCAGCGTTTCGGTTTCTCCTAACAGATTTATGCAGGCTAATACTTGTTTAGTATTGGATACTGAGTATTGGAATCGTGCGGTCCTTCGTCCTATGCAGACTATCCAGTTGGCTAAGGTCGGTGACTCTGACAAACGTCAAATGCTTACTGAGCTAACACTGGTCTGCGAGTCTGATGTTGCATCTGGAAAGATCGACGCTTTAACAGCGTAAATAATCTCTCATTTTTGAGAGCTAGAGCGCCCAAGGGGTTCCCTCCTCCTTGGGTGCTCGACCCTTTTTATTTATTTAAAAATTAAAGGTGAACATGTCCGATCTAAACCCAAAAATTCAGCACGACACCAAGGAAGACAAGTTACACGTCTCTCACACTCAAGACGTTAGCTCTATCCTGGAATCCAACAAGCGAGCTTTTAACGAAAGTGAAAAGCACGACAAATACGGCGATTGGAACCGCGTAGCGTCCATACCTGCGGTGGTAGTAATGGAGTGGATGAAGGAAGGCATCAATGTGATGGCACCCACTTATCAGGACCAAGCAAAAATTAAGAAGAAACTCAACTCGCCAGAGTATGCGTACCTGCGAACCCGCAAGGGCCGATTATGAGCTTAACTACATATGACGGCCTAAAAGCATCGGTTGCCGATTGGCTAAACCGCGAGGATCTTTCGGCGGTCATACCGGATTTTATAGAGCTTGCCGAGAACAGAATATTTCACGAGCTTCGTGCGCCACTTAACGAAAAAACAATTATTCTCACTTTAAGCAGCGAAGGCTACGCCACCTTGCCCTCTGATTTTCTTGAGTCGAAGGATGTGTTTTGGAACTACAACCCGCTGTCGAGAATTAGCCTGACGCAACTGCACAGCTACGTGCCTGTTTCTGGGCAATCGCCAGAGCATTTTGCGCGAGAGACATACAGGCTTCGATTTTTCCCAAACCCAACGGTTTTAGACACCGATGAAATTCGGATGATCTATTATTACGACCCCGGCAGGCTGACCAGCGTCAACACAAGCAATGTTGTGTACGCGGGTGCGCCAGAGCTTTATTTGTACGCAACGCTTGCAGAGGCATCCACGTATTTGGGGAGCGACAGCTCGCGCTGGGAGCAAGGCTATCAGACCGCGATAGGCAGAATTATGCAGCACTCAAGAACCTCTGAGTATTCAGGATCAACCGCCACCGTCCAATCAGGATATTAAAACATGGCTGGATTTTTTAGCGACAACCCTCCCCCTACTCAAGTAGGATCAGAGGACGCGGCAGAGGCAACGATACAAGAGAACGCTGTTTCGCAAGGCGACACCTCCAGCGGTTTTTTTCAAGGCTCTCCCGCTCAAACCACGACTGACGCTTACACAGCCGATGCACTAACGAGTAAAAATGCAGCAGAGGCCGCACAGACTGCCGCCGAATTAGCAGAGACAAACGCAGAGGCGGCAGAGACAAACGCAGAGGCGGCAGAGACAGCAGCCGAATTGGCAAAGACGGCAGCCGAATTGGCAGAGACAAACGCAGAGACAGCGGAGACAAACGCAGCCGGTTCTGCAACATCTGCAACTGACAGCGCATCAACAGCGACGACCAAGGCATCAGAGGCTGCGGCCTCTGCAGGCACTGCGTCAACCGCGTCAACCTCTGCGACTAACAGTTCGAATACAGCGACAACTAAAGCCAGCGAGGCCTCGACATCTGCAAGCAATGCGGCGTCAAGCTCAACCGCAGCAGCTAATAGCGCAACCACAAGCGCAACCCAAGCACAAAATTCTTCTACAAGCGCGGCAAGCTCTTTATCGAGCAAGAACGCCAGCGTGGCAGCGAAGACGGCAGCCGAAACGGCAGAGACAAACGCCGAAACGGCAGAGACAAACGCCGCCGGTTCTGCGACAGCCGCCGCCGGTTCTGCTACAGCAGCAACTAACAGTTCAAGCACGGCCAGCTCACAGGCCTCCGCAAGCGCGACCCAGGCGTCAAGCAGCGCCACATCTGCGACATCTTCAAGCAACAGTGCGGCATCTGCCGCCACGGCACAGACTGCCGCAGAGGCGGCGAGAGACAGCGCCCTGGCTGCATTGGACAGCTTCGATGATCGATATTTGGGATCTAAATCGAGCGCACCTTCTGTCGATAACGATGGGAACGCCCTGGTAGCGGGAGCACTTTATTTCGACTCCACAGCAAATGCGATGAAAGTTTTCGATGGCAGCAACTGGTTGAGCGCATACGCATCGCTGTCCGGCGCACTAATTGCTAATAACAATTTGTCCGATTTAAACAACGCCGCAACGGCTCGATCAAATCTCGGACTCAGTGTAGCCGATGGCTTGCTTTCTCAGAACAACTTCACAAACGCGGACCACACCAAGCTAGACGGCATAGAAGCCAGCGCTGATGTAACTGATACTGCTAATGTTGTAGCTGCTCTTACCGCTGGCACGAATATAACTATAGCTGCCAATGGCGCTATAGCTTCCACAGACACCAATACCACCTATTCAATTGGGGACGGTGGGCTTTCACAAATAAACTTTACTAGTGCAGATCACACTAAACTTGACGGCATAGAAGCCAGCGCCAACAACTACACCCTGCCCACTAACATATCTGCTGCGTCCCTAGACATCTCTGGCGGTATTACAAGCGGCTCCGACATCATATCCGACACAGACAGCACTGACAGCCTAGGTTCAACCACGGTTCGTTGGCTGAAAGGTTGGTTTGATACACTGACGGCTGGAACACTTACTGCTGGTTCAGGTAGTGTTACCGACAGCTCTGGCGCTATCAGCTTTGGCGATGAGAACTTGAGCACGACAGGTACGTTGGCTTCGGGTACTCTCGATGTCACTGGTGCGGCTACCTTAGACGGGAAAATAATAGTAGGCAACTCTGGCGGCGTGTCTGTACCTTCTGCGAGTACCGGAATAATTGGTGCAGCGGCTAACGCTGGGCTGATACTTGGGGGTTCAGGAACCACAGATGACGTAAGGATATTAAACAAAGATCTGGCTAACGTCATAACCATACCTACAGGGACTACCAGCGTTGTAATGTCTGGCGCTCTCACTGTCTCTGGCTCGTACAGACAGACTACCGCACCTGCCACGCATGCTCATGCTAGTGCTGATGACTTGGT
>Ga0307995_1002784_pt1 | contig 10029 bp, 7 predicted proteins | sample EllFjometagen262_FD_203132 | JGI IMG/M metagenome (GOLD analysis project Ga0307995, IMG submission 203132) | Marine microbial communities from Ellis Fjord, Antarctic Ocean - #262 | ecosystem: Environmental > Aquatic > Marine > Unclassified | place: Southern Ocean | collected 2014-11-02
CAATCATGTTATTTTTTACAAGATCTGTATATAAATCCATACATCCGCCTGCAGATGTGGATCCAGCTAATGTTAAGAAAATTGAGCAATCTTTATCAGCTAGCATTTCATTATAAATTCCAGCAGCTCTAGCTGTATCTCTAGATGTGAATGACATTTTCCTCATCCCATCAATGATTTTTCTAGCATCGAACGACTTGATATCAATATGTTCTACAGGATTATTAAGAAGAGATTTTTTATTATGTCCTAATTTAGGAGTATTTTTTTGTTTCATTAAGCAACCAAGTATTTAACTTTGCTCGATGAATCATACAAACTCATAATTGGTTGGTCTGTTACTTCAAATATTTTATCAGAGAAAAAACCGTTAAATTTAGTTCTAAAAGTTAATCCGTAAGCACCTAATTGTCCTAATTCAATATAGTCACCCTCTTTAATATTGTTAGGTAATAGAAAAGGTCCTTTCATATAATCCATACTATCGCAAGTAGGTCCAAAAAAGTTAAATGCAGTTAATTTTTTTGATTGTGCTCTTCCGTTTAAAATCATTCTAGAAGGTAAAATGAAATTTGGAACTCCAGCATCAAATAAAGTACCGTATGTCCCGTCGTTAATATAAAGTTTTTGTTTTTTTCTAAGATTAACTTTGACAATAGTTGAACCGCTTTCAGCTACTATTGCTCTTCCAGGTTCACAAATTAATTGAGGTGCGATTGGCAAATTAAGTTTCGTTATAGAATTTTTTATTTCATTTAAATAGTTTTCAAGAGGTTCAGGGTTTAAGTCCGGATATACAGAAGGAAATCCACCACCCACATTTATAATATCAGGTATAATTTTAGTTTTTTTAATTATATTCCCAACCTCACTAATTGCTTTAGCGAAAGAAACTTTATGCATACATTGAGAACCTACATGAAAACTAACTCCTATTTTATTTGCATGCTCTTTACATAATCTAACTAGCCCTAGTGCTTCACTAGTGTGTGCTCCAAATTTTTTAGATAAATCAATTTCAGCATGTTCATTGGAAATAGAAATTCTTATATAAAGAGTTAAATCTTTTGCATGATTTGTTGCTTCAAGAATTTTTATTAATTCATCTTTTGTATCTAGTGCAAAGTCTTTAATTCCTAAACTATGGTAAGCTTCTGAAATATCATTTCTACTTTTTACTGTATGCATAAAATAAATGTGGGCTTCAGGTTTTAAATTTCTTATCAATTGAATTTCATTTATCGAGGCGGCATCAAAATTTTCTATACCATTACTAATAATATGCTTCAAAACTTCTTTGTTTGGATTAGTTTTTACTGCGTATAATACTTTTCCAGGAAAATTGTTTTTAAAAAATTGAGTTGAATTTTTAATTGACTCTGGGCGTATGCAATACACCGGATAGTCAGGTCTTAACGTGTTAACTAGTTTGTTAACGTCTGTAAATTTTCGCATCTCATGTGTCCCTCTTTATGTTTACACAGAAGGTTTTTAAAAAATTTTATAAAAAAACCTAATAAATCGTTACTTAGTGTTTTTTTAATTAATGTAAAGAAAATAATATATTTATATGGTTGATAATTTTCAATTCATTGCCATATTAGTTGCTGAATGAGAAGTACAACTACAACCATCACAGCATTAAAGATTTCAGATTTCGAAGATAAGTCTCTCTTGATACTTGATGATGATGAGCCATTTAGAAGTAGACTGGCTAGAGCTATGGATAAAAAAGGATTTCAAGTAACAGAAGCTAAAAGTGTTGAAGAAGGCCTTACAATAGCCAATAATAAACCAACTAATTTTGCAGTAATTGATCTAAGACTCGAGGATGGTAGTGGTTTGGAAGTAGTAAAGGCTTTACACAAATTTAAGAAAGAAAGCAGAATAGTCATGTTAACGGGATACGGGAATCTTCCTACGGCAGTGGCAGCTGTAAAGGCTGGAGCCATGGATTATATCGCTAAACCTGTAGATGCAGATGATGTAGAAGCTGCTTTGCTCGCATCACCTGAATCGAAAGCTAAACCACCTGAAAATCCAATGTCAGCTGACAGAGTTAAGTGGGAACATATTCATAGAGTGTTTGAACTGTGTAATAGAAATGTTTCAGAAACTGCTAGAAGGCTTAAAATGCACAGAAGAACCTTGCAACGTATACTCTCTAAACGTTCACCTAGATAATTATTGTAGATATTGATTAATTTTTTTTATTTTAGAAAAACTAACTAAAATTATTAAAATTTTAAAAAGTTCGGCTAGTAAGAATGGCTGGACGCCTAATTGAAATAGATGTTTATCCCATCCTATTAAAGTTCCAAGCCATAATATTCCAAAAATGTAAATAAAACTAACTGAGAATGAAATTTGAAAAAATTTTATAAATAAATTTTTACTAAAATTAAAAATACCCGCAAAATAAACAGTAAAAAGAAATCCAATTAAATAGCCCATTGTTGGTCCAGTAAAATAAACTATCCCAATTCCTTTTTCTGGTGATCCTGAAAAAACGGGTAAACCGATAATTCCTTCAAATAAATAAAGAACAACTGTTGCAACTCCAAGTTTCCATCCGAGAGCTATTCCTAAAAAAAGAACTATAAAAGTTTGCATTGTCATTGGCACAGGGTAAAAGGGAATCTTTATTTTTGATGAAATTGCCAAAAGAATTGTACCCATTATAACTATAAATAAATCTTTTAATATTTTAGATTGTTTAATTTCTTTTATTAATTCCATATATGTATATTTACTTTTTTTTTAACTAAAATCTAGTTATTTGTTAATTGTACAAATACATCTTCTAAATCACCATCTTCTGTAGAAATATCTAGAATTTCAATATTTTCTTTTTTTAGGACATTTGCAATATCGTCAAATTTAAAAGAGTTTTTTTCATATATAGCAGTTATTGTATTACTATTTTCTGCATTAAACTGTACCCCAGATAGAACAAATTTTTTGAAGTCCTTTATACATGACGTTTTGAAAGTAATTTTTTTTGTTAAAATTCTATCTAATAATTTTTGAGTGGTGTCTAATGCAACTAGATTGCCTTTGTCAATAATCGCTATACGATCACACATTTCTTGTGCCTCAAAAAGATAATGAGTAGTTAAAATAATTGTTACTCCCTCATTATTTAAAGCTTTTACGTTCTCCCAAAGATTTTTCCTTAACTCTACATCAACACCTGCTGTTGGTTCGTCTAAAACAAGGATAGGAGGCTGATGCACCATTGCTTTCGCAATTAACAATCTTCTTTTCATTCCTCCAGATAAACTTCTCGAATATGATTCTGCCTGTTTTTCTAAAGAAACCATCTTAAGAATAATATCTGTAATTCTGTTTTTTTTAGGCACTCCATACAAACCAGCTTGAAGTTCTAACAACTTTCGAGGGGTAAAAAATGCGTCAAGATTAACTTCTTGAGGAACTATTCCAATCGATGCCCTGACTTGTCTTGGATTTAAATCTAGATCAAAACCCCATACATTTACTTTTCCTTCAGTCTTTTCGACAGTACCTGCGAGTATGCTTAAAAAAGTAGTTTTACCTGCTCCATTTGGTCCTAATAAGCCAAATATCTCACCTTGTTTAACTTCAAAGCTTAAATCGTTAAGAGCTTTTTCACCTGTAGTCTTTTCTTTATTTTTTGAATAAATCTTTGTTAATTTTTCAACACTTAAGGCAATTTTATTCATAGTTTATTTGATTATATCACGAAACAAATGAGGTATTATAAATATTATTTATGACTTCTTTAAAAAAAAATGATCATTTTTATTTGATCGACGGATCTGGGTATATCTTTAGAGCTTATTATGCTCTACCACCACTTTCAAGAAAAAGCGATGGATTACCGACAGGAGCGGTAAGCGGTTTTTGTTCCATGCTTTTTAAGTTATTAGAAGAATCTAGATCAGATGATTCAATTCACAAGCCAACCCATTTTGCTGTAATATTTGACTCTGCTAAAAAAAATTTTAGAAATGATATCTATAGTGAGTATAAAGCTAATCGTTCCGAAACTCCTGAAGATCTTATCCCACAATTTGAATATATTAGAAAAGCTGTGAAAGCATTTAGTTTGCCCTCAATAGAACTAATCAATTATGAAGCAGATGATCTTTTAGCCACTTACGCAAAACAGATTGTAGATGCTGGAGCTAAAGTAACTGTAATTTCATCAGACAAAGACTTGATGCAGTTAGTTTCTAAGAAAATAAGATTATACGATCCGATGAAGAATAGAGTTTTAGGTGAAAAAGAAGTATTTGAAAAATTTGGGGTAAAGCCTAATCAAGTAATCGATGTTCAATCTCTAGCCGGGGATCCATCAGATAACATACCTGGTGTTCCTGGGATTGGAGTAAAAACAGCTGCAGAACTTATTAATAAATATAAAACTTTAGAAATTTTACTAAAAAATATTACTGAAATACCTCAAAACAAAAGAAGAGAAACACTTTTAGAAAACAAAGACAAAGCAATACTTAGTAAAAAATTAGTTACGTTGAAAGATGATGTACCAGTCACAGAAAAACTTGAAGATTTCATTATGAAAAACGTCGATAGAGAAAAACTTTATAAATTTTTGAGGGAAATGGAATTCAACAGATTGCTTAGTCAAGCTATTAGTTTTTATGGTGAAACTCAATTCTCAAGCTCAAATGGATCAAGTCAAATAAAAAAAAAGGTAGAAAAAAATATAAACACAAAAAGCTATGAGTGTATTTTAGATGAAAAAAGTTTAGATAAATGGATAAAAATATTAGAAGAAAAAGCAGTGATTGCAGTAGACACTGAAACATCTTCTTTAAACCCATTAGAAACAAATCTAGTCGGAGTTTCATTTAGTTATGCACCAAATAAAGCCTGCTATATTCCTTTAGCACACAAAGAAAAAGGCTTGCAGAAAGAAACAGTTTTAAAAAAAATAAAACCTCTCCTAGAAGATCCTAGTATTAAAAAAGTAGGACAAAATATAAAATTTGATTTTATTGTTCTAAAACAAAATGGAATAGAAATTAATTCGATCGAAGATACTATGTTAATTTCATACACTCTAGATGCCGGCGTAAATCGCCATAACATGGACACTTTATCAGAAATTCATTTAGGACATAAAACAATATCTTTCAAAGAATTAGTAGGAACAGGAAAAAAAAAATTAAATTTTTCAGACATAGGGCTTAAAAAAGCAACAGAATATGCAGCAGAAGATGCAGATATAACTTTGAGGTTATATGAAAATTTAAAAGAAAGATTGAATGAGGAAAAACTAAATAAAATTTATGAATATTTTGAAAAACCAATGGTAAAGCTACTATCAAAATTAGAACTTAATGGAATAAAAGTAGACGCAAATTATCTTAAAAAATTATCATTACTGTTTAAAAAAAAATTAAAGAAAATAGAAAAAAACATATACATATTAGCCGGAAGAGAATTTAATATTGGTTCACCTAAACAACTTGGAGAAATTATTTATAATGAACTTAAAATTGCTAAACTAAAAAAAACAAAAAAAGGTAGCCTAGCAACTAATGCTAATGTTTTAGAGGACCTAGCGCTTACCGGTCATAAATTTCCTAATCTAGTCTTAGAGTGGAGACAGGTTTCAAAACTAAAAAATACATATACCGATGCCTTACAAGACCACATAAGTTCTAAAACTAAAAGAGTGCATACATCATTCTTACTAGCTGCAACAAACACAGGAAGATTGGCATCTAGCAATCCAAATTTGCAAAATATTCCAATTAAATCAGAAGATGGAAGAGAAATTAGAAAGGCTTTTATTGCAGACAAAGGAAATATTTTAATTTCTGCCGATTACAATCAAATCGAAATGAGAATACTTGCCGATATAGCAGATGTAAAAGAACTAAAAAAAGCTTTTAAAAATAAAGAAGATATTCACAGTTTAACTGCAAGCCAAGTTTTTAACGTTTCAATTAATAAAGTTAATGAAGATTTAAGAAGAAAAGCAAAAGCAATTAATTTCGGTATCATTTATGGAATAACACAGTATGGATTAGCAAAACAAATCTCAGTTTCAAACCATGAAGCATTAAATTTTATTAATGCGTATTTTAAAAAATTTCCCGAAATAAAAGATTATATGAATACAACAATAAAATCTTGTAGAACTAAAGGTTATGTAACTAATATTTTTGGTAGGCGAATTCATCTTAAAGGTATTAATGATAAAAATTTTAGTGTCAGAAGTTTTCAAGAAAGAGCAGCTATAAACGCCCCTATACAAGGGTCTGCAGCCGACATTATTAGGCTGGCTATGATAAAGTTAGACCAATTAGTTGAAACCGATGAAAAATTTAAAGCAAAAATGCTTTTACAGATTCACGATGAACTTATTTTTGAATGTTCTAGAAATGATAGTGACTATGTAAAAAAAATAGTAAAAGATGCAATGATATCTATTTCGGCTTCAGATTATCACATGTTTTCTGTGCCATTAAATGTAAGTATTAATCTAGGACTTAACTGGGGCGAAGCTCATTAATTTGATTTAATAACGCCTAAATTTGGACAATTTAATTACAACAATTTAAAATTATATGACTCAAACAATTGCTCTAGTAGATGATGACAGAAATCTTTTAACAGGTATAAGCATAGCTCTAGAAAGAGAAGGTTTCAAAGTTCAAACTTATATTGATGGAGAAACAGCTTTAAACGGATTAACAAGAAACCCACCTGATCTAGCTGTAATTGATATTAAAATGCCAAGAATGGATGGAGAAGAACTTTTAACACGCTTAAGAAAAAAAATGTCCATACCTATTATTTTTTTAACATCAAAAGATGATGAGGTTGATGAACTGTTAGGTCTTAAACTAGGTGCTGATGATTTTGTAAAAAAATCAGGTGGTTTCTCTATAAAAATTCTAATCGAAAGAATAAGAGTGCAGCTTAGAAAAAAAACAGGGATAGTTGATGATTCTAAAAATCTTATTACCCATGGTAAATTAAAATTAGACCCTGCTCAATTAGAATGTGAGTGGAATGAAAAAGCTTTACCAGACAAACTTACAACAACTGAATTTTTAATAGTTAAAGAACTCGCAAAAAGACCCGGAGTAATAAAAGAAAGAGCTCATTTAATGGATATAGCCTATAAAGAAAACACAGAAATTGAGGACAGAACAATTGATAGCCATATCAAGCGTATTAGAAAAAAATTTAAGAAGGTAGATGATAAATTTTCAGCAATTGAAACAAGATATGGAAGTGGTTATAGATGGAATGTTAGTTAATGAGCCAAAAAAAATCACCATCGATATTACGAAAATTTTTACTATTTAATTTATTAGTTTTTTCAGTATTAGGCTTATTTACATTTTTTTATCTTAAAGCAATTCAACCAAATTTAGTAAAAATTAAATCAACAAATCATTTAATTGTCATAAAAAATACGACTGATCACTTACAACGATTAAAAATAAATTTTAATGAAAAAGGTTTAAGTTCATTTCTATTGTCAACGAGGTTTTTATTTCAAAGCTTAGATAGAGTTCAATTTTTTAATTTAAATGGAAATTTAATAGGTGATACAGATATGTTGGATATTGATCAAAACGTATTTTCTAGATCTGAGTCAATTATTGAACAGGAAATAAACAGCTCAAGTATTATTAATAATAATCTAGAAAATAAAAAAAAAAATGACTCTTTAGATTATTACAAAGAAGTTAAAAATATTATCTTAAACAAATTTAAAAATAATCATTTAGTTATAGAGAACCAAATTAAAAATAAATTTTTTGTTCGTACACTCAATAAAGTTTCAATTAAAGAAAAATTAGTTGGTTATATTTTAGTCAGTGAGCAGGCAAATGAAATAATAGTAGCAGTTAAAGAAAGAAAAAATTTTATTACGAGAACTGTTTTAGCTGTTGCTTTGGTTATTTTAATTTTTTCTGTTTTTTTAAATAAATATATTTTAAAACCAATTAGTTTTTTAGTTAGATATACAGAATCAATTAAATCTAAATCTAGTAAATTATTTAACATCGATAATCTTTTTTTTAGGAAAGATGAGGTTGGAACTTTAACTCAGTCAATACATGAAATGACATTAGATCTACAAAAAAGAGCTAATCGTGCAGAAACATTTTCTACTGATCTGGCACATGAAATTAGAAATCCATTAGCATCCTTAAAGGGTGCATCTGAATTATTAGACAAAACAACAGAACAAAAAGATCGAGAAAAATTGTTAAATATTATTGATCATGATGTCGAGAGAATAGAGAGACTCATTACCGATTATTCTCAGATGCTTAAAGATGAAGCTTCGCTGTCTAGAGAAAAAATGTTTAAAATAGATTTAGATAAAATTATTAAAAATGTAGCTGATGATTTTAAGCAAAATCTTATAAGCTTAAGTAAAAAAATAGAAATTGAAATTCTAAATAATGAAAATGAAAAAAGACCTTTTTATATTTTAGGAATAGAAGGTCGAATAGAACAAGTTATTGCCAATCTTTTAGATAATGCAATTTCTTTTAGCCAAAGTAATGATAAAATATTAGTTGAAATAAAAAACAAAAAAAAAGAATTTTTGATAATATTCAAAGATGAGGGACCAGGTTTTAAAGAAAAAAATATAGAAAATATTTTTAAAAGATTTTACAGTAACAGACCTAAAAATTTTGGAGAACATTCTGGGTTAGGACTTAATATAGTAAAAAATATAATTGAACTTCACAAAGGTGAAATTAAAGCAATGAACAGAATAGATAAAAAAGGTGCTCAAATAGAAGTTCTATTACCAAAGTACAATTAAGATTGTTGCTTGCTAAGATGAAGTTATATTGCTAAAACACCGGCATATTATGAGTGATTATAAAGTAAAAGATATTAACCTAGCTGATTTTGGTAGAAAAGAAATTTCGCTAGCTGAAACAGAAATGCCTGGTTTAATGGCACTAAGAAGAGAGTACAAAAATAAGTTTCCCCTTAAGGGCGCGAAAATTTTAGGCTGTTTACACATGACTATTCAAACTGCTGTTTTAATCGAAACACTCGTTGATTTAGGCGCTGAAGTGAGATGGTCCTCATGTAATATATTTTCAACACAAGACCATGCCGCAGCAGCAATAGCTAAAGCGGGAACACCTGTTTTTGCCTGGAAAGGTGAAACCGAAGAAGAAGCTATATGGTGCATAAGGCAAACAATCGAAGGAAAAAAAGATTGGAAAGCAAATATGCTATTAGATGATGGCGGTGATTTAACTGCAATGATGCATAATGATTATAAAGATTTATTAAAAGAAATAAAAGGAGTCTCAGAAGAAACAACAACAGGAATCAAAGCATTAAACAAAATGGAAAAAGATGGATCTTTAATGATACCAGCAATAAACGTTAACGATTCAGTTACAAAATCTAAATTTGATAATTTGTATGGTTGTCGCGAAAGTTTAGTAGATGGAATAAAAAGAGCAACTGATGTTATGATGTCAGGTAAAGTAGCGATTGTAGCTGGGTTTGGTGACGTTGGAAAAGGAAGCGCAGCATCCTTAAGGCAAGCAGGCGCAAGGGTAATGGTTACAGAAGTTGACCCAATCTGCGCACTCCAGGCTTCCATGGAGGGTTACGAAGTTGTTTTAATGGATGAAGCAATTAAGAGAGCCGACATAGTAGTTACAGCCACTGGTAACAAAGATATTGTTACGGCAGATCATATGAGAGACATGAAAGACAGAGCAATACTTTGTAATATTGGTCACTTTGATAATGAAATTCAAGTTGAAGCTTTAAAGAATTATAAATGGGATGAAATTAAACCACAAGTTCACGAAATAGAACTGCCAAGTAAAAAAAGAATTATATTGTTAGCAGAAGGTAGGCTAGTTAATCTTGGCTGCGCGACTGGACACCCAAGTTTTGTTATGAGTGCATCTTTTACAAATCAAGTAATAGCACAGATTGAATTATGGAATAATTCTGATAAATATGAAAACAAAGTTTATGTACTACCTAAACATTTAGATGAAA
>Ga0307995_1002788_pt1 | contig 10025 bp, 14 predicted proteins | sample EllFjometagen262_FD_203132 | JGI IMG/M metagenome (GOLD analysis project Ga0307995, IMG submission 203132) | Marine microbial communities from Ellis Fjord, Antarctic Ocean - #262 | ecosystem: Environmental > Aquatic > Marine > Unclassified | place: Southern Ocean | collected 2014-11-02
TGATATAATAGTCATACTATCTACAATTACCACAACTGAGAAAATCAATTATGAAACTTAGCACAAACACCGTCAGTATTCTAAAGAATCTGGCATCTATTAACTCTAATATCGTGCTCGACGTGGGTTCGATTATTCGAACCATATCTGAAGGCAAGAATATTCTAGCAAAGGCTACCATTCAAGAAGAGTTCGATACATCATTCGGTATATATGATCTGAACGAATTCCTTGGCGTGCATGGCATGTTTGAAGAACCAGATATTGCTTTGAGTTCAGACGCAATGTTTGCCACAGTTTCAAGCGGCCGGCAATCTGTCAAGTATTTTTTCTCAGATGCGTCATTCCTGACCAAGCCAGAGAAAGACGTTAACATGCCCAATATTGACCTCAAGTTTACAATGACTGACGAAGACATTAATTCGCTTCGCAAAGCCGCAGCAACTCTTGGTTCAACGGATATGACCATTGCAGGTGATGCAACAGGCCCGATTACGGTGGTTATTGGAGAAGTTAAAAACAATACAGCAAATTCCTATTCCATTGATATCACGGCTGATACGAGTACTCGTCCTGATGTACCGTTTTCTTTCGTGTTCAATATTGGAAACTATAAGTTTATGTCAGGTAATTACGAGGTATCAATATCCTCAAAGTTAATCTCACATTTTGTAAATGATTCTGGTGCTGTAGAGTATTGGGTCGCATTAGAAAAAGATTCAACTTTTGGAGAATAATATGAACGAATCTGATACATCAACCAAAGTAACACCTACTGTTGAAACCGAAGGTGCTGCTGAACAACTGCAGTTAAATGATCTTGTAGGAATGATTGGCATTATTGACAACTGTTCAAAACGAGGAGCATTTGAAGGCGGCGAAATGGAAACTGTCGGCGCTCTAAGAACCCGAGTAGTGACCTTCATCAAGTCGGTTGCTCCTCAAGCTGAAGAAGTAGAAGAATCTGCATCTGATGACAAGCCGCAATTCTTAACAGAAGGAGATCTATAATGTTAAGTAATATTAAAGACATCAAAAAACTTAAAGATGCCATTACTGAGATTTCAAACAGCATGACTCGTAATGACGCCGAAAGGGATTTCCAGAAAGAAGCAGTTGCCCGAATTGCAGAGGAACTTGATCTTGACAAGAAGAATGTTAAGAAGATTGCAGCAATTTATCACAAACAGAACTTCACCGAAGTTCAACAAGAGCAAGAAGATATCGTCGAGTTATACGAATCAATATCTACTGCTTAAATTGGTTGACATGGAGCATCATTTCATAAATGGTGCTTCAAATACATTATGAGACAATTATATGATGAAAGCAAACAAAGAATTTCTATGGGTAGAAGCGTATCGACCGGTAACAATCGAGGATACTATTCTACCGAATGATCTCAAAAAGACATTCTCAGAAATCATCAAATCCGGTGAAGTGCCTAATATGCTATTTGCCGGTACCGCAGGTGTTGGTAAAACCACAGTCGCCAAAGCGATATGTAAGGAACTTGATCTTGATTATTTAATCATCAACGGTTCGGAAAATGGCAACATCGACACACTTAGGACTACTATCAAGCAATTTGCTTCTACAGTATCCCTTCAAGGTGGTTATAAGGTAGTCATTCTTGATGAAGCGGATTACCTAAACCCACAATCAACACAACCCGCGCTCCGCGGATTCATTGAGGAATTTTCCAATAACTGTCGGTTCATTCTAACGTGTAACTTCCGCAATCGTATCATCGAACCACTTCATTCGAGGTGTTCGGTGTATGATTTCTCTATCCCGTCTTCTCAGAAGCCCGCCATTGCTGGTGGAATATTCAAGCGCACGGCAGGTATACTAAATAAAGAAGGCGTTGAGTACGACAAGAAAGTCCTTGCTGAGCTTGTACAAAGATACTTCCCAGACTTTCGCCGTATTCTAAATGAATGTCAGCGCTATTCTATATCAGGTAAGATCGATACTGGAATCCTAGTAAATCTTGGCGATGAGAGTTTCAATAATCTTCTAAGTTATTTAAAGGATAAGAACTTTAAATTGATGCGTAAATGGGTCGCTGATAATATCGATACAGAGTCACATGTAATATTTCGGCGTATATATGATTCAATGTCTGCTTCGATTGCGCCACAATCAATACCAACCGTTGTGTTGATAATTGCGGATTACCAATTTAAAGATGCATTTTGTGCCGACAAAGAGATTAACATCGTGGCTTGCATGACTGAAATCATGTCTTCAACGGAGTTCAAATAATGAATATTGTATATGACTACGAAACCCTTAACACAGACGTCACAATAACGCCGATTTTGTCCCTTGCCACTCTACGGTATGATGAAAAACGGTTCAACACAACACCGTATGATTTCGATGAATTGTTATCTGAAACCAAATTCTTCAAGTTTGATGTGACAGAGCAAGTGAAGATGTATGATCGAGTTATAAATCTCGAGACCCTGGCTTGGTGGAATGGACAACCCGCCGCGCTCCAGAAAAGTCAATTACACCCTAACAAAGAATTGGACTTATCTGTAAAGAGTTTGATTGGTTTGATCAAAAACGAAGCAAAGGGATGTGATCGTATATTTACCCGAGGCAACACTTTCGACCCTATGATCACCACCAGTTGGGTGAAACAATTAGGATATCCAGAACCCTATCAACATTGGGCGGTAAGAGACACAAGATCGTTTATTGAAGGATTGTCTTATGGTTCGGATATCAAACACACATTCACCCCTGATGGGTTAGGTGACAAGTTTGTACCTCACGACCCTCAGCATGATATTGTCGTAGATGTGTTGCGGATGCAACAAATCATCAGAGCTATTTCTTAATGGGTGCTTTGAAACTGCGGAAGATTAAATGAAAACAGTAGATGAGTTAGAAAAGGAAGTAGATACACTGTATGAAAAAGCAATGGTGTATTTAAAAGAATCAGAATCTGATTGGAGATGTTTATCTGCTCACAGTAAAGCAAGAGAATGCTGGGGCAAATATCAAATAGCACGTGATAACCTAGACATTGCTAAAAGTGAGGATTATCATGAGTCCATTTGATTATCTTAATGCTATCAATACTACCAAGAAAGATATAATGATAGATGACATAGACGAAAAAGCGTATGCGCCTTTTATGGTGAATCGTGGCTTGTCGTACTTCGAGGATAGTGTTCTATTTGCAAATGAAATGAATAGAGCATATCATCTTGATTCTAAATTGCAGTTTCACTTTTATATAAATACTTTAAGGAAACGCAAACGATTCTCCAAGTGGTTTAAAGCTGAAGAATCTGCGGATATCGATGTGATCAAAACATATTATGGCTATAGTAATGAAAAGGCTCGCCAAGTTTTGAAAATATTATCTAATGAACAAGTGAATGAACTATCAAAAAGGGTGTGTCAAGGTGGAACAAGAAAACGAAAACGTAATAATTGAATGGACTCCGGCATGTATGCTAGAAGTCTCTATTAGAGCCCCAGACGATTTCTTAAAGGTAAGAGAAACCCTTACCCGCATGGGCGTGGCTTCCAAACAAGAAAACAAGCTGTTTCAATCGTGTCATATACTCCATAAGCAAGGTCATTATTTCATAGTTCATTTTAAAGAGTTATTCTTGCTTGATGGCAAACCTTCCAACCTGTTTGAAAATGACATTCAAAGAAGAAATAGTATAACCACATTATTATCTGACTGGGGATTGGTCACTATATTAAACGAAGACCAGGCCGTGGATGTTGCCCCTTTAAGACAAATCAAGATTATTGCCCACAAAGATAAGTACAAGTGGGAACTAATACCAAAATACAATATCGGCATAATTCGATAAATAACGTTTGACAAATGAAACTAGATGTGATATAATAGTCACACTTTACAACAACTGAGATATATTATGAGTAACGAAATAACCCTAATCCGATTAACTTCAGGCGAAGAACTTCTTGCCGAAATGACCGACCCGCAATTTAACATAATGGCGGGCAATGATACATTAATTGATATAGCTATCATCATCCCAACCGAAGCAGGCATTGCATTGACTCGTTTTATGCCATACGCAGATACGAGCAATGGACTAGATATTCCTTTTAGTTCGATCTTGTTTACGACTTCCCCTACAGCAGAACTGCTTGAAAAGTACAGAACTATCTTTCCGTCTAATCAGGGCATCATTCAACCCGAATCTAAAATTATATATTAAACATTGACAAACGACCCTTATTATGATATAATGGGTCTACCTACTTAATTATGGAATTCTATGAGATACTACACCAACGTAGCCCGATATGGCAATTCTCTGCTGTATCGTGGCTATAAGGATGGTCACCGCGACCAGAAGCGCGTAAAATTCAAACCGACCCTATATGTTCCTGACAGTGCAGGAACTCAAAAATCACTTCACGGCGTCGATGTATCATCGATTAAATTCGACACGATGCGAGAAGCAAAGGAGTTTATTACTCAGTATCAAGACGTACCCAACTTCAAAGTGTATGGTAATCAAAACTATCTCGTTCAATACATTCAAGAGCAATACCCAGGCAAGATACCGTTTAATCGAGACGAGATAAATGTCGCTTCAATCGATATAGAAACAGAATATGACAATGGTTGGTCTGCTCCGGCTGATGCTGCAAATAGAATCTTATCTATTGCATTATGGCAAAAAGATCGATACTATGTGTGGGGTTTGAAACCTTATAGCAATAATCGAACAGACGTAGAATATCATCAATGTTCAGACGAAGCAAACATGCTTATGAGATTCGTCAACCATTGGGCATCTCCTATCAATACACCCGATGTTATTACTGGATGGAATACCCGATTTTTCGATATTCCATATTTGGTTAATAGAATCTCTCGTAAGTTAGGGGAAGAATTCGCAAAGAAACTTTCTCCTTGGGGTCTTATATCTCCTAGGGATATCAATATCTTCGGCAAGAAGCAACAAACATGGGAAATCACTGGCGTGGCTTCGTTGGACTATCTTGAATTGTTCAAGAAGTTTACCCTGAATACTCTTGGTGCTCAGGAATCTTATAAACTAGATCATATCGCGTCGGTTGTTCTTGGTGATCGTAAGATATCGTATGAAGAATATAAAGGTCTTCACGGTCTGTATAAAGAGAACTTCCAGATGTTCATTGATTATAATATAAAGGACGTGGAGCTCGTTAATCGTATAGAAGACAAGTTGGGTCTGATCACCCTTGCAATGACCATGGCATATCGTGGTGGAGTGAACTATCAAGATACGATGGGCACTACAGCAATATGGGATGCTATCATATATCGAACGCTAGATGATAATGATATTGTACTTCAACCGAATGTAGCACAAGAAAAGGTGCCGTTCGTTGGCGGTTATGTTAAACCGGTTCAAGTTGGATTGCATAAATGGATTGTGTCATTCGACCTGGCTTCACTATACCCACACATCATTATGCAGTCAAATATGTCTCCCGAGACGATTGTAGATACAATTACAGACGATTGCGATGTTGAACGATTTCTCGATGAGAAACAACCTACTAATGTACATCCCAACACGGCTATGGCGGTTAACGGAACACATTATACAAAGGACAAGCGAGGTATCATCCCTGCAATCATCGATGAATTCTACGCTCAACGAAAGTTAATAAAACAAGAGATGTTATACAATCAGCAACAGTTACAGGATGTAGATAAAACAAACAAGGTTGCCATCATCAAACTAGAGAAAACTATATCTTTGTTGGATAACCAACAGATGGGTATCAAGATTCTTATGAACAGTTTATATGGCGCTATGGGTAACAGACATTTTCGCCATTATGATATTCGTATTGCGGAAGCGATCACATTGTCTGGACAACTCGCGGTTCGATGGGCAGACAAAGCATTCAACGAGTTCATGAATCGAATAGTAGGCACCTTAGAAGTGGATTATGTTGTTGCGGCTGACACAGATTCCAATTATCTAAATTTCGGGCCGTTGGTTGATAAACTTGGATTTGGAGACGACAAACTTAAGACTGTTGAATTGCTTGACAAGATATGCAAAGAACAATTTGAACCCATGATTGATAAATCATATAAACGAATGGCTGTAAACGCAGATGCTTATGAAAATCGTATGGTGATGGAACGTGAAGTTATTGCCGACATTGGTATCTGGACGGCCAAGAAACGATATATCTTAAATGTTCATAACAGTGAGGGTGTTCAGTACGCAGAACCCAAAATGAAAATCATGGGTATCGAGGCAATCAAGTCAAGCACGCCCGCTGTTTGTAGAGAAGCATTAAAATCTATGTTCAAGGTTATCATATCTGGTTCAGAAGATAAAACCCAGAAAGCAATTGCAATCTTCAAGGCCCACTTCTTTACTTTATCTATTGAAGATATATCATTTCCTCGCGGTTTGAGTGATATAGGCAAGTTTCAAGATAATATCAACATATACAGCAAAGGATGTCCCATTCATGTTCGAGGTGCTTTGTTGTATAATCACCACGTTAATGATCGGGGATTGAAAGAATATGATCTAGCCAAGAACGGCGAAAAGATCAAGTTCTGTTATCTTAAAATACCAAATCCTATCAGAGAAAATGTGATATCATATCCCGACTATCTACCACCCGAACTTCAATTGAATCGTCACATAGATTACAAGACACAGTTCGAGAAGTCATTTACCAACGCTATTTTGCCGATATTAACGGCTATAGGTTGGGAAATCGAACCAACCACCAGTTTAGAGTCATTTATGTAATTAGTTGTTGACAAACGGCGCTAATTAGTGTATAATACATGTATAAACTAAATTAAGAGATAATTATGAGCAATTTTGAACAAGTAGGACTATTTATGACCACTTTCGGTCAACCGATACGATCTACACCCACATTTCCAGCAAAGGAAGAAGCATTACTCCGTATTGAACTGATACGGGAGGAACTGATGGAATTAGAAGTAGCTGTGATTGAGAATAATATGGTGGAGATCGCAGATGCCCTGACTGACATTCTATATGTCACATATGGCGCTGGCTATACATATGGTATTGATCTTGACGTATGTTTTAACGAAGTGCAGAGATCAAACATGTCTAAGTTAGATGAGAATGGTAAACCTATCTATCGGAATGACGGCAAGATTTTGAAAGGAGTTCACTATTCCGAACCAGATCTTGTATCGGTTATCCCTAATCTTGAGGCTGCCAAATAATGCAACCAAAATATCCCGTATACATCATATCGAAAGGTCGATGGGAGTCTCGACAGACGAGCATAGCCCTTGAATTGATGAAAGTTCCTTATAGAATTGTCATTGAATCTCAGGAGTACAAGGAGTATGCCGCGGTCATTGACCCTGCAAAGATACTTGTATTACCATTCAGCAATCTTGGTCAAGGCGGCATTCCTGCTCGTAATTGGGTTTGGGAACACAGCATATCAGAAGGACATGAACGTCATTGGATTCTCGACGACAATATCAAGTGCTTCTATCGTTTTAATGATAACAAACGAGTACGAGTCACGTCTGGTACTACCTTTCGTGCAGCAGAAGATTTTACAGATCGATATGAAAACGTCAAGATTTCGGGTATGCAATATTTCTACTTCATACCAAAGCGATCAACTACTCGTCCAGCATATCTTGCCAACACTCGCGTTTATTCCTGTCTGTTAATTGCTAACGATACCGCACATCGTTGGAGAGGCAGATATAATGAGGACACCGATCTAAGTCTACGAGTATTGAAAGATGGAGATTGTACCATATTGTTCAATGCTTTTCTTTGTGGCAAGACAGGAACGTTAAGTATGAAGGGTGGTAATACCGAAGAGATTTACGGCGCTGATAAAGATAACAGATATAAGTTCGCGAAGTCGCTTTATGATCAGCACCCAGATGTGGTCGAGATCGTAGAAAAATACGGCCGGTGGCACCACCATGTTGATTATCGACCATTCGAGAACAACAGATTGATCAAAAAAGCAGGACTAAATATTAAGAAGGGTGTCGATAATTACGGCATGGAATTAATCAGATTAAATGAGGAAGACAACAATGGCAGTTAAACGACCTATAGTAAACAGTTTATTTGTTAATACAGGACAAGAAGAGGAGCAGACTCCTTTAGACTGGGATGGAATGCCCGAATATGTTCATGCATCGGGTGGTAAACGAGACGAAGCTGGTGTGCATAGGGTAGTAAGAGTTCGCTTTAGATGTGAAGAAGATTATCAATTATTTGCAGAGAAGATGGAACAACCCATGACACACAAAACTAAGTCAATTTGGTTTCCCCAGCTTGATCGTTTTGAAGACACACTACTTCGCTATGTTGACGCGGAGATTGAAGATGAGTAAAATACTAGTAACGGGTGGCGCAGGATTTCTGGGTTCTCACCTATGTAAAAGATTGTTGGATGATGGCCACGAAGTGACTGCTATGGATAACTTCCAGACGGGCCGTATGACGAATATTGAATCAATGCATCCCAACTCCGAAATGAAAAAAGGCATGCCTTTCTCTGTGGTTGAGCATGACATTATAAACCCTTATCCGATGATGTCCGTTGATATGATATTCAACTTGGCTTGTGCTGCTTCACCTCCGGCATATCAGAATGACCCCATCCACACAACGAAAACTAATGTATACGGTATGATAAACATGCTAGAAATAGCTCGGGCAAATGAATGCCCTATAATGCAAGCATCTACTAGCGAAGTGTACGGCGACCCAACTATCACCCCACAACCAGAAACCTATGTGGGTAATGTGAACCCAAATGGTATCCGTAGTTGTTATGATGAAGGAAAACGTGCAGCAGAATCTTTGTGTTATGATTATCACAGACAATATAATGTTGACGTAAAAGTTGCTAGAATCTTCAATACTTACGGTCCTCAAATGGACCCGCTCGATGGTCGAGTAGTTTCAAACTTCATAATGCAAGCATTGCGTGGTGATAATATCACAATTTACGGCGATGGCACACAAACAAGATCATTTCAATATGTGGACGATTTGATTGAGGGGTTTATGAGTCTTATGTCTAAAGCTGAAATCGGTGACGGGCCATTTAATCTTGGAAATCCTGTAGAATTTACTATTCGTGAACTTGCCGAAGTAGTTATTGAATTGGTAGGCTCTAAATCAAAGGTAAAGATAATAAACATGGCTCTGCCTAGTGATGACCCGAAACAACGATGTCCCGACATATCTAAAGCTAAGAAGTATCTCGATTGGGAACCAAAGGTAAGTTTAAATGAAGGATTGATTAAAACTATAGAATACTTTAAGCAATATGTCTGATACGGCACTGACCATATTTAACAACCTATATGACAACAAGACTCACAAACTAGCAGAGTTCAAAACCTTTGCTGAATTTGAAGACTTGTTGTACGGTTTAAGTAAGGTGCCGTGTGCTTCAAAGAAAAACGCTTGTTTGATTTCTCCTGCAACTTATGTGGAAGGCACCACTCGGGCAAACAAGAACGTAACTGGGTGGGGTGCTTGGGCGGCACTCGATGTTGATGATCATGTATGTAAAGGTGATTTAAAAGAGGAACTACATAGTCGTTTTGGTGACTATTACTACATATGTTACAGCACGGCTTCTAGTACGATTGATCAGCCCAAGTTTAGACTTGTATTTCCTACTAAAACAGAAATCGGTACGGAGAACATCAGAGCTTTCTGGTATGCACTTAACACTTCGTTCGGGTCGATGGGAGATCAACAAGTTAAAGACTTCTCTCGCATGTATTATGTGCCCGCGGATTATGATGGAGCAAACAATTTTATCTTTACTAATGATGGCGCTATACTTGACACAGACGAACTAATGAAGAAGTATCCGATGCCTCCCACCGAACGTAAAATAGGCGGGTCTTTGTTTGATCGTTTACCCAACGATATGCAAGCAATGATTGTTCAACAAAGAAAAGACAATCAGGAACAAACTAAAGTGTCTTGGACGTCTTTTCATGACTG
>Ga0307995_1002793_pt1 | contig 10003 bp, 7 predicted proteins | sample EllFjometagen262_FD_203132 | JGI IMG/M metagenome (GOLD analysis project Ga0307995, IMG submission 203132) | Marine microbial communities from Ellis Fjord, Antarctic Ocean - #262 | ecosystem: Environmental > Aquatic > Marine > Unclassified | place: Southern Ocean | collected 2014-11-02
GGGCGCATTCTATGCATTTTGTGATATAACGGGAACGGGGATGAGTGATGTTGAATTTGCAACAAGGGCACTAGAAGAAGCCCAAGTACAACTGATTCCTGGTTCATTAATGGAAGATGGAGAAGGGTTGGTAAGAATTTCATATGCAACTTCGATGGAAAATATCAAAGAAGGTTGCAGAAGGCTGAGTGTTTGGCTTAATTCCTTAGTTTGAACGAAAACACCGAATAATTGTTCAACTAGAATGTTCTCCCGAGGTATAATGGTAGTAGCGAAAGTGCTAATTCATTCCCAAGGGAATACCGAAGGCTCACTAAAAGAGGCCATTGATCATTATAGGCCAGCCATGGTATTTCTAATCAGTAATCCCAAAACCATTGCTTCCAAAGTGAAGAGTTGGATAGATGACGGAAACCCGCAAGTTGGAAAATATTCACGAGATGTGGAGCATTGTGAGATAATCAACATAGACCCATTTAATGAGGACTCAGTGCTACAGACAGTCATGGCGGTACAAGAGGCGAAAGCAAAAGCCTTCGCCCTTTCTGCAGGAAGAACATTGGAATTTTATGCAGGCTTATCCGGTGGAACGAAACTCATGGTTATCGGGATGGCCCTCGCTGCAATTCAAGGAAACTTAACTACTTACTATGTTGACAAACCTATTGTTTCAGACCGCGAATCAGGTGAGTATTTGTTTGAAATCACATTTATGAATCAATTGATGAAAACCATCACTTGGATTAACAGCGATAAACGGCATCTTGAGAATTTGAAATACCTACGAGCGATTAACCATAGAGTGCGGGCAGGCTTAGAATCAACTTCGGTGAAGATGGATCGCAATAATATCATAGGTGAGATTTCAGATGAGGAAATGAATTGCACAGTTCGAACGACCGAGCGCACCATTTCTCGTCAACTAAAACTGTTAAAAAGCATGGGGCTGGTTTCATCCGAAGACAAAAACCCTATGGTTTGGTCTAACACATCCCTAGGTACTTTCATCCTGAGCATATATGGCGTGGAGAACGGCGATTCCGATCCGACTTGACTTGTGCCGGATAGACACAATCCGACACTAATTGTGGAGTATCTGCGTGTTTTCGTGTCGGATACAGTCTATTGAGACTTGATGTCTTAGTATAGCACACCGTATAACAAGATGGTATGGCGCAAGAAACCATACACCCAACGAACCATGCAATTGACCGATTTGAGGAACGAGTGCTTCCACTCTTTCCAGAAGATTCACGCACGAGAATGAATGGCAAACGGAAAATAAAGCAACATCTTTACCGCCTAGTGTGTCGAGCAAACATTTCTGTAGAAGAAAGTCGAATGATTCATATCCAAACCTTTTTGACCATGGAAGGGCACCCATTAATCCCTCTTACTTTAGTCGTTGACTCTGTAAAGAAGACACTCGTCACACTCTACATCTCACCTGGTTGGGTATTGAACGAATCCAATGGGCGAGCCGTTTGGCGGTGGTCTGCATGAGTATCCTGCCCCCAGCTGTAAACTGGCACTTCTGGCCTTGGTGTAACTACGGTTGCAAGTTTTGTTTTGCCCGTTTTGAAGACATCCCTCGGTTAGATCGTCTATCAAAGCAGGTTGCCATAACGGTCCCAGAAATGCTGGCTGAGGCTGGTGCTGACAAGATTACCTTCGTAGGTGGTGAACCCACACTCTGCCCTTACCTAGGAGATTTACTAGCCGCTTCAAAAGACGTTGGCTTGACCACTTGTATCGTATCCAATGCGACCGGGCTGACAGAGCAATTCCTCGATGAATGGGGACACCTCATCGATTGGGTTGGACTCTCTATCGACGCATCTAGCGATGAGATTCATGCAGAAATTGGACGCGGAATGCGCGGCGACATCGCCCGCGCCCGCAGCCACCACCTCGATTTGGCCAAGGATGCCTGGCACCGTTGCCGAAGTCGTGGCATTCGCATGAAACTCAACACAGTTGTTTGCAAGTCGAACCTCAACGATGATATGACTGCATTGGTAATGGAACTAAAGCCAGAGCGTTGGAAGATATTCGAAGTCCTTCCCGTTGAAGGCCAGAACGATGGTGACGTAGACGAACTCCTGCTGGACGATGGTGAGTTTGAGATTTGGATTGCCCGACATTCTTGGGTGGCCGATGAGGGAATACCGTTCGTACCCGAGTCCAATGAACTTATGCGCGGCTCTTATGCTATGATGGATGCACTTGGACGGTTTTATACGAATGTTGATGGCGGCCATTCCTACGGCCCATCAATACTTGATGTTGGAGTCAAGCAAGCATGGAAAGAGAACAGGTTTATCGAGAAACGTTTCATCGACCGCGGAGGAGTATATGAATGGGGAACTGAAACAATCTCACTACCGATGGCTACTGATCAAGAGGTGGACCAATGATGTTGAAACAAATCGTTGCACTCTCTGGTCCGCGCTGCTGCGGCAAGAGTACTATCGCTAAACATCTCGTCGCCAATCATGGATATACCCGAATCGCTTTTGCAGATGCCTTACGCGAAATCGCCGAAACCGCAGGCCCCGATTTCGCGAATGATCGCCTGTATCTTGCCCGTTTAGGTGATAAATTACGTTCACAGGTACCTGATTTTCTGATACAAGTGGTCAACAACCGTCTTGAATTAACCCATGGCCCTGTTGTGATTGAAGATATTCGATTCCCTGCAGAAGTCGAGTTTTGCCAATCTATCGGAGCTGCGACCATTCGCCTCGAAATCCCAATCGAAACGCAACGTGAACGACTTGTGAAACGTGATGGGAAGGAGGGTCACGAATCTGAATTATTGATAGCATGTATGGATGAGCGCGCCGTAGATGATGTGATAGACTGGGATTATAGAATTCCGGCGATAGGAGATTTCCGTGAACTGGCATTGGCCATTAATATGGGAAACCTTCAAGATAGCCGAGCACCAACAAATAGTTCTAAGGAGGCGAGAGTATGACTGAAAAATCCGAATTCGGCAAAGGTTTTGCGGATGATCACGATGATTGGGGAAATAAAGTTGATCCAGAAAGGTTGAACACACTCAATTGCATGAATGACCACCTATCTGCAGAGGAAGATTACTATCGAGATCCTCGAAGAAGACCTATATTCACATTCTCCGCTGTGAATGACCAATTGTCCCCCGACGCTTTCAATCTTGAGCGACTACTGTCGTCCCAAGACATTCGACCAGCTGACTTGAATAAATTAAATAGAGATGGTATTCGAACCGCAGGACACGTACGTAAAACCGGTGTAGATGAACTCAGCAAATCCTTGGGTCTTCATTCAAGTATGCGCTATGCGCTGAATAGTATACTCGATTCTCTCCCTCAGCCTTCTGCTTGGGCCAGAATTGCAAAAAATCGGGTTGCCGATCCGTTTCGCATCCGGCTCAACAAGGATTCTGTTGGCATACCTCCACGCTGGACAGAAGGAAACTTTCAAGTTGAAATTGAAGAACTTGAAAGTAAAAGCAAAGAGGGGAAATCTAAGACCTATCCCTTCAGAATTCGAGTTGCAGGATTTGATCCAGACACATCCATGATGGCATTACGCCCTGATCAATGGAAGCCTGAGATTGCTGCAAAATGGTCTGAATTGCTTGACAAAGCAGTAAAAGGAAATATAAAACCGCATTTACATTTTAGAGAAGCAGCTGACAGTTACAACACATTTCGTAAGAGCCAAGCAGTCGGTTTGCTCATTCGAGAAGCGACAGGTCAGGCTAAAAATTTGGCACACACGATTAGAGACGCTAACGAACTTCCACCTTACAGCCAATCCGATTTAGGTGTGACTTTGTTGAATCCAGGATTGAATTTTAAATCAAGAATGACCGTCTTAGATCGAAGCGGCGTTGAAACACAACGAAAGGCCGTGACAACTGGTTTGCTATGTCCGGACATTTCGCTCATACGAGGTCCACCGGGAACTGGTAAGACAACAGTTATTTGTGAGATTATCCAGCAATTAGCCGTAGAGCAGGGATTGCGCATCCTAATGGTTGCCCCAACACACATCGCAGTTGATAATGTTCTCGAACGAATCGGTTTAGTCGACGGTCCAAATTTTCTGCCGGGCGTTTATCCTTTGCGACATGCAAGCAATAGCAGTGCAGTATCTGGGCACTTGCGTATGTTCACATGGGATGAATTGAGCTCTGGTCTCCGTTCAAGACTTGCACAAACATTAGAGTCGGGATTGAATAAAAACCCCGGTTCAGATGAAATATTTGCGATACAACAAGATTGGTTGACCCAATTAAGACAATCAGTAAAAGGTCGTGATGAGGAAGGCGAGTTACATGTTGACATCATTGGGCATATGTTGAAGCACAATGTCAACTTGGTTTGCGCAACGACAATTGGAATTTCCACCGGGGGTCATTTTGAGGCCGAAGATATCCCTTTTGATTTAGTTATCATCGATGAAGCTTCAAAGGCAACCCTTGGAGAATTTTTAGTACCCGGAATCAGAGCCAAACGTTGGCTTCTTGTTGGTGATGAGAAACAACTTAGTCCACACGTTGATCAATCAAAGATTGATTTCATTCTAGCCCGAATAATCTGGCGGCATTTTGTCTGGAGTATGAACAAACCGGATGCAGACCGGAAACCAACTGGAAAATCCACTTGGGTCCACCAACTCACCAAGCCTGCTAAGGAACAAATCAAAGGAGTTCATATTCGTGAGAGAGTATCTGTTTCAAAAGATGGTAATGAATTGATTGGATTCTTTGCCATGCGTCCTGAAGTTCAGAAGATGTTTGAAGAGTGTTCGGTGAGTGTACGTATCTCTCTTGAACAATGGTTTGAGCACCGACTGTCGAACAATGAAAATTTGCGACGTGAACATCAATGGAGAATCTACAGCTCCATCTTGAATCTACGAGCGGACCTTGAGGATAAATGGTCTGAAATCAGTTATGATTCCCAGATCAGAAAGTGGGAGAATACAAAGGAGAAGATCGATGATGATTTTATTCGAGCAGTGGCTAAGTGGGAGCGAAAATGCCACTCAACAAAACAAGCGCATGAGCGTGCAGTGATGGCCTACAAAGGGCGTCAAGCGGAAATCAAAGTCCACCCATCAATTCTTGCAAAGGCGAAACAAGATTTCGAAACACAAGAAACTACCCGAGAGGAGGAATATGCAAAGCAGATGTCCAATTATGAATCATCGGTGAATGAATGGGAATCAGCTGAAAAGAAAACCCGTGGCGTCAAGCCAAAGAAGCCATCAGCATTCAAAACAGGTAAATTCCAACCGCCGAAGGAACTTGAAAATTTGCCGAATCCAGGTAGTTATCAAAAGCCCAAGAAACCAGAGAAGAAAGTATACCCCGAGCAACCAAAAAAGAGACCAAAATCTTGGCGCAGACCTCCTCGAAATAGGCCAAAAGTTGCTCAAATTCGAGTGAATGAAAAATGGGTCAATTCAATGTGGGATAACACTCACAAAAAAAATGTTCCTCTTCAAGCAGGGTGGGGCCCAAGAAAGCCTGCTCCTCATACTTCTGGTGCGATTAAACCGTGGTGTTACGAACAGAGATACTCGGATAGTCTTGATAGACTCTGGCTCAACTTGGTAATGGTTGCTGATTTTGAATACAATAGTGGATTCGAACTACTTGCTGAACGCCTCTCAAAAAACAAGCGAAATGATCGGATTGTTACCCTTAATGTACAACACCGAATGCATCCAAAAATTGCCGAATTCAATAGCCAAGTTGTCTATGGTAATGAGTATTACAGCGGCTCAAAAATGGTTGAACGTGGATTCCCTACGCGTTTACTGGGCACACCTCTGAAAAAGGATGACAGCCTTGTACTTCTCGACACCTCGTTGTTTGGTGACGAAGCAATGGAGAAAATTGGCAAGAAAGGAAAATGGCTCTACGTAAACGTCGCGGAGGCAAAGGTGATTGTCGAAGCGATTGATGATCTCGCAAAAGATCTTGCCTCCATCCCTCATCCAGATGATCGATACTGGGAGATTGCAGTCATTTCATTCTACAAAGCACAGGCAGCAGCAATTCAGAAAGCCCTTCGCGTCAGCGATGTCGTCGAATCCAAAGGCCGGCGTTTTGTAGACAAGAAAACCAAGTCAGTTCGTATCGAGGTCAATGTCGTTGACAGATTCCAAGGAAGGGAGGCCGATGTGGTATTACTACCCATGACTCGCGCCAACGAGCGTGGAAGTCTCGGTTTCATGACAGTCCTAAACCGCATTAATGTAGCCACGTCTCGAGCTCGTCATCGCCTGATTATCGTTGGCAATGCCCGGAAACTTGAGGAAATGGGTGCGAAATACGATGCAAAAAATGCTGATGAAGATTCAGAGTCAAGCATGGCTGAAAATACGGCCCCTCAGAATTTCGTTTCTCAACTAATCAATCACGTTCAGAAGAAGGGGCGTTCCCTGCAAATCTCCCCGAAAGATCTCAGGAATGATTGGAAAGGTATCGATTGGGTTCCCAAACCCCAAAATAGCCCTAAAAGAGGTGGTCTAAGATGAGTAAAGAACTGCGCGTCCCACGCCCGGTACTTTCCAACCGCCTCATTAAGAGCGGAATTTGGGCGATTCATACAGCTCCCGCCACCATCATCAAGATGGAATTCTCAAATCTTCGATGCCGTGAGGCAGGGGTCAAAGAAGATCCATTGCTTGTGCATGCTACGAGAATGGCCGGAGAACTAGATGCCCTTTCTGCAAAGGATGTCCAGCGCGTCTTTGGACTACCCATCAATTTGGCAAGGAAACTTCTCGAGATGTTGCTCTACCGGGGTTTAATTCAAGAATCGACTAAACGAAAATCACGTTTGCTCAATCGAAAGGAAGGTTTTCTTTTTGAAGAAGATTCAGAGGAGGCAAAGCGACATCGAAAAGATCCAGCATTCGATCAGATGTTTGAATTGACTGAAGCTGGACGCCTTGCTTCCAAGAAAGGTGAAATCCGTCCAATTATTTCAAGGAATCAAACCCTCTACATGGTTGAAGAAACAGGTGAGTTTTTACCAATAAATACTTCATTTATTGGAGATAAATGGGGCAAAATTAGTTGGCGGCGCTCCTCAATCAATGCCTCAACCAAAACAATCACAAATTGGTTCACCGGAGAGCAGAGAAATACGAAAAAGGTTGATGACTCTATTGAAGGTTACTCAACAATAAAAACCATTAGGAAGGATGATTTTGGTATAGAAACCGAGTCGTGGCCTGCGACGAAAATCGAAACAAACGAGCGGGCGGAAGTGCAAGGGATTTGGTTTAAGAGAACGCTGGTTGGAACCCCTTCAATCAATCTGAAAGAAGCACTCATTGGTTCAACTACTTTCATCAGTTCACTTGGAGAAATAGAATTTGAGTCCAATGAACAGTTAGATGGTGTGTTGGGAAAAAACGACTTCCGCGACCAATCCTCAAAAGTAAGAGCACACAAAGAAATGTTGTCAATCTTTGTATCTGATCACGAATATCGCGATCTTCCAAGTAAGTCAAGACCAAAACCACATCGTGTGCAATTCGCAATGGGCAAAAACGCTGAAGTTGAAGCGCTGCTTAGACCGATACCGACCCGGAAGGAAATCCCCTCTTGGATCGAAGATGCTGTAGATGATGCAATGCGTAAACTACCAGATGGGGCACTCGGCCGCACAGGAGTCATTTCAGAAGTGGCACTGCTCAAAGATTCAATTGAAGAGTTGTGGTTGGATTTCGAAAATCTCCCGAAGAAATGGATTGAAACTCTCGAGAACTCCTTAGAAGCGCTATCGCTTGATACCACATTGGAACGTTATCGCAAGACAGGAGAATGGGAATTGCAGTATCGAATAGATGAAGAGGAGGTGTTCATCCATGCCTACTGAATCCATCGAACTCGAAATCCCCGACCGGCCACTTCCAGATTTGGTTACCTGGCTTCCAATCGAGGGAAATAAGGTAGATTTTGCACCTCTTGCATGGCAAGGTAATGCTGAGGAATTGATGTGTACGCACCCAAAAAATCCTGCAATATTGCAGACCATGATTGAAATGATCACCTCTGCTGAACATTCAGTGTATCTCTTCAATTGGATGTTAAATCATCCTGAAATAGAGAAGAGTCTCGTTGCTGCTGCGAATCGGTTGAATGGTAGAGTACATGTCTTAACCACCCTGGGGACAAGTATTTTCAGCCGGTATTCTGATGCAGAACAGGCTAAGAAAGACCTTGAAAGGTTACAAAACCTTGCCGGAAATGGAGTATATATTCGATTGCACCCTGAATCTCACGCTAAATTCCTTATCGCAGATAATGAATTGTTAATCACGTCCGCAAACATCGTAAAAACATCTCTTGAAAAGAACATTGAGACCGGAATTCGAGTCAATGATGCAAATACAGTAACGTCCCTACACACGTTTTTCTCCCATCTCTGGCTTCATGAGGCGAAACAGCACATTCGGCCAAGCAAGCATGATCCTCGATTAGGAAACCCGTGGTTGCAATCGAATAAGCCCGCTGCTCCGCTTGCAACTGCAAATGCAATCTGGACGTTGAGCAACCACAGGATGAGCTTGGCTAAGGCGATTATTGACACGATAAAATCTGCAAAAAAGACATTGCGAATTTCCACATATGTTCTATCGAACGCCAAATCTGGAATTGGAAAACAAGTGGTTGATGAGTTGGTCAAGGCATCTGAAAAAGGTGTAGAAATCACCATCCTCTATCATGCCACAGACAAAGCGATTGGTCGGCCACCTAGAGAGCATGAGGCTGTTGGGTTCCTTCGTCTGATGTCCTGCAAGGGTGTGTCAATGAGGGGGCATCCTGATCTTCATGCAAAACACGTCATTTCTGACAGTTCAACAGGTTTACTTTTCACTGCGAATCTAGATGGAAGCCATGGCCTAAACACAGGCATTGAAGTTGGAATTCACCTGAGTAAAGAGGCAAGTCAACATCTGGCTGAATGGCATGACACTCTGTTTGATTCGTTTCCATTTGAACTCGTATATTCTCCGAAAAGCACTGAGTTGGCTAATCGTCAGGGGACGAAGTTGCTTAAACTCAATACAATCCTTCTATGCAGTAGTAGGGGACATGATAGTGTGAAGGCCCGAATTTCTGCAATACAAGAATCGCCAATCGTTTTATGCAAGCGCGCCAATCGCTGGATTTCCCCTGAAACAAAAAGAGATCGAGAGAAACCGAAACCGTACGAATCGAGAGTTGAAATCCCCTCAATTAAGTCTGGATATTTGGTAGGAGGGGTCCAGATGATTCAAGATGGGGAGATTGTCAAAGCTGAAATATCCAATTATCCTGATTTCGGCTTACACCATGCACATGTAAAACCAGGAAAATATTCGATAGAATTGATTCGACCCTTTACAGATGATGAAGTTCTTGAAATGATTGAGAATCATCTTCCAGCTCCTGAAAAAGGAGTTACATTGAAAGAAATTATTGACATAATGAAAAGGGTGTCTTCGCACCCCAATCTTGAATTTCAATTCGCAGTATCGGTTAAGGGGCTGGCTGAATTTGTGCAGAAGAATTCAAACAAAGGTTTGCTGCGCTCCCATGAACTCCAAGGGCAGAAATTAGTACCCATTTTATCGTTGATTGAGGCTGCAGAATTGTTAAAGGATGTACTCGATTCAAACGATAAGGAAGAGATGGAAAAAATATTAGATAAATCAAAGAAACCACATAGTTTCAATGTGAATAATAGATTTATCAAGAGATTAAGGAAATTACTACACGATGATGCACCAGAATAACACATAACTTCTATGCATGCCAAGCACTCATTATCAAACAAAGAAAAGTTTCCCAGTCTAACCCGCAGAGATATCCTTTAATGGTCCAAAAAATATTTGAGTATCGGCATGCGAATGCTCAAAACCACAGAGCAAATGAGCCAGTCATGCCGGAGCAATTGATTGATGCCGACATTCGTATAGCTCGAACTTTACCATCGAGATT
>Ga0307995_1002802_pt1 | contig 9992 bp, 9 predicted proteins | sample EllFjometagen262_FD_203132 | JGI IMG/M metagenome (GOLD analysis project Ga0307995, IMG submission 203132) | Marine microbial communities from Ellis Fjord, Antarctic Ocean - #262 | ecosystem: Environmental > Aquatic > Marine > Unclassified | place: Southern Ocean | collected 2014-11-02
TTAAAATTATTCAAGGAAATTCAAATTATAAATCATATTAAGTTTCTTAACACATTATTTAATGCAAAGCCTTACAGAAATGTAGGGCTTTTTTCATCAATATCAGAAGCATCATTTAAGGTGCCCGATACATATACACTTGATTAAAATCCTTTAATATCCCTCTTCTCTTGAATAATTTACATTTGTTTATTTCTTGTCAAATTTAAAACTAAAACTATGCTTTAATAACTTAAACATTTTTTATTTTTAGACATAATTAAAAAAATGAACCTCAAAAAAAAACTGCTTATATCTGGTCTTTTCATCAGCTATATTATATTAAATGCACAATATGAAGGTTTCAGTTCTGATGAATGGAGTAACCAACAGAAATTAGAAGACGCTTTTATTAATAGTATTAATCAGCAGTCATTTAAAAAACATTTGAAAATCTTGACTTTACGTCCACATGTAGTTGGAAGCGAAACTAATGAAGCTGTTCAGGAATATATCACTAATGTCATGAGTAATGCGGGATTTGAGGTTACTAAATATCCATATGATGTTTATTTACCAAAAGAACCAGGATTTTCATTGGTTGAATTAGTCACTCCCTATAGAGAACCTTTGAATCAGCAAGAAGATGTTATTCCAAACGATCAATACTCTAAAGATCCTCTACTTTGGAAAGGCTGGAATGCTTTTTCTGGAAATGGAGATATTACATCCGAGGTTGTTTATGCTAATTACGGAAGAAAAGAAGATTTTGAACAATTAAAAAATCTAGGAATTGAAGTAAATGGAAAAATTATTTTAGCACGTTATGGAGGTAATTTTAGAGGATTTAAAGCTAAATTTTCAGAGGCAAGTGGAGCTGCTGGACTGTTAATTTTTACAGACCCTAAAGACAGTGGCTATATGAAAGGATTAGTTTATCCAGAAGGTCCTTATTATAATGAAACTACGATTCAAAGAGGTTCTTTGCTTACTACAGATTTCACAGGAGATGCTTTGACCCCATTTGAACCAGCTCTTCCTATGGATGGTAAAAAGAAAATCAAACGTCTTGATCCCAAAAGCGCACAGCTACACACTATTCCCGTAACACCATTAGGTTATGGTGCTGCCAAAAAAATTCTGCAACAAATGAAAGGTAAACCAGTGCCTCAAAAGTGGCAAGGAGGACTTCCTTTTACGTATAGACTTGAGGGAGGAAAGGATTTAACGGTTAGATTGAAAATAGATCAAAAAATTGATTTTGTACGAGCCACTAATGTAGTAGGCTTTCTTAAGGGGTCTGAGAAACCCGATGAATGGATTATACTTGGTTGTCACTATGATGCATGGGGATTTGGAGCAACAGATCCAAATAGTGGAACTGCAATGCTCTTAAGTTTAAGTGAAACATTGGGGAGAATGGTAAAAAATGGATATCGTCCAAAAAGATCTATTTTAATAGCCCATTGGGATGCAGAAGAACACGGAGTAATTGGTTCTAGTGAATGGGTAGAGCAAATGCGTGACGAGTTAAAGGCAAAAGGTGTAGCCTATATGAATTTTGATGGAGGTGTTTCTGGTAAAAATTTTGGTGCCTCTGCAGCTCCAACTCTTAAAAAACTACTAGTCGAAACTTCAAAAAAAGTTAAATATCCATACACAGATCAAAGTTTATTTGAATTTTGGAAAAAAGACAATCAAGAAGAACCAAGTATAGGTAATCTAGGTGGGGGATCAGATCACATTGCCTTTTATATGCACGCAGGCGTTCCTTCACTTAGTGGTGGTGCAGGAGGTCCAAACCTATATCATTCAAATTACGATAGCTTTCAATTTTATGAACAGTTTGTCGATCCTGAATTTCAAATGGGATCTATGGTAGAAAAAATGGCCGGGTTAATGTCACTTAGGCTCGCAAATGGGAATATTATTCCTTACAATTTAAATCGTTATTCAACCGATTTAAATATTCACTTTAAATCTGCAGTCTCTAAAATTCAAGAATATAATTCCAACTTTGAAGGATTTGATAAATCTAAAAACGCTATTGAAAAGTTGGCTGAAATCAGTAATGAGTTAACAACTAAAATTGAAGAATATTTAATGACTAAAAAAGTCTCTAAAAAAACAATAAGTAAAATTAACAAGCGGCTAATTGCTTTAGAGAAGAGTTTTATTTCTGAAAAAGGAATGTACTTTGGATCTTGGTATAAATCACTCTATGCATCTTCTGATCCTTTTAGTGGATATGCAGCTTGGATATTACCTGGTTTGGAATATGAAATTGCATTGAAATCTTCAAAACGATTAAATGAATGGGACATACGTTACTCAGAAGCTATTTTAAATCTTGGACAAAAAATGAATGATTTAATAGAAACTATTAATTAGAATCTATTGTTAAATAGATTAGAATAATAAACCTAGTAGACCCATAATTATATCTATTTGTTTTACTGAATTTATTAAAGAGTAATAATTAAAACTTAGCTAAGGACTTAACCTGCAAAAATATAACCGCATTTGTTTTCTTGAGCTGTACCAATAGCCCAAACTCCTGTTGGGAGTAGTTGAATACCTAACAGAATATTATTGATTATATCATTATAAACATCAATGGATTTCAAATTCATTTTCTTAGCAATACGTGAGCTATGAAATCGAATTGCAGAGTTACAAACTCCAAACATGGCCCCTCTACTTTGCATCTTTTGAATTCCATCAATTGCATCAGAAAGTAAATCTCCTTTACCTGGCTGATAAACAAAATTTCTTTTTGATGAAGTCCCTGACTGAGGGTCCTTAATTTTAAAACACTCTCCTAATGAATATTTTTTTCAAACAGTTGTATTCAAAGCCGAAGCAATACCCCCAAATCTAAATACTGTAACTGCCTGTAAGATCATTGTCAGATACTCCCATCATTATTGGACTGATAATACGCCCAATTCCAAATTAATGAAAATGCATTATTGGATTTACTGTCATCGTATACTATTCTGTGAGATCCTTTAATTTTAGCAATCCAGGATTTTGCTTCTTCAACTGAAGCTGAAGCCTCCAAAATAAAATCTTCGCTTTCTTCGTAATTTTTTAGTAGCATTGAAAATACTGAGGCAGAAGAACCTAATGCTAAGGCGGCAATAAAGCTTCTTCCAGAGTTGTTGTTTTTTATAAAATACTATTAAATAATTTATATTTCAAATATAATAAAGCACTAAAATTTAAACAAATTAATTGTTTAAAAAGGAAATGATTTGTTATGGCATTAAGGAATAGCCCTTGATTTGATAATTTGATAATACACTCATAGCTGATAAGGCTGGTATTATATAAGGATTTAAATCTTTGTTTGAAATATTTCTAGCTGCAGTAGCCTGAGAACAAACATATAATTTAACACCTGATTCTTTCAGTTGTTTTAATAAATCTAAATTGGGATTAGGCTTTTCGAATTGATTCTTATGCTTTTCATCAGAAAGAACAACATAGGTAGCTTCTCCATGAATGGCAACAACAATATTAGTTTTATCATTAGGAACACTCGCAACACTAAACATATTTAACAACCTAGCAATACTCCAAAGACCCTTGTTCACTCCGTTTTTTTCTTTTGCATCCTTAATATCAAAGATTAAATTGTATTCTAAAGAGGGATCAGGTTGTTCAGCAGCATCCTTAAAATACTTTATTTCTCCATATCCATTAATTACAGGTGTTTCCCATTCTTGGGCAGATAAAAATTTAAACGTTAGAAAGAAAAAAAGAATATATGATAGTTTCATTTTTAGGTACATTAATTAAAAATATTTTCTGTCGTTTTTAAAAGTACAAAAAAGAGAGAGTATAAAAATAGTATCTGATATTATTTCAAAAACATTGATTAGTTGTTAAATTGTCAAAAAAAAAGAGTTTGTGAATCACTCAAGTACAATACTTAAATGGAATCATTTCAAAAATTAATTAAAAGACTTTTATTATTGATTGCAACATTCACTATGATAATTGTCATTGTAGTTATTGCTCTTTATAATTATGAAACTAAAAATATAGAATACAATATTATTGAAGAATGGGATCCAAATGGAATGATAATTGACAATTTAAATGTCCCTTTAATAGTAAAAGAAGGATATTTATTTGTTAGTGAATCATCAAAATACATGGGTCCTCTTGCTAAAAGTGATAGCCTTCGTTTTTCGGGAAATAATCTTTCTTGTACGAATTGTCATTTAAATGGAGGAACATTATCCGGTTCTGCATCTTGGATTGGAATTATTGATCGTTTTCCTCAATTTGGAGGAAGAGCAAACAAATCAGGAACAATACAAGATAGAATTAACGGATGCATGGAACGAAGCATGAATGGAAAGAAATTATCTTTAAAATCAAAACAAATGAAAGCAATTGTTGCTTACATGGATTGGCTAGGAGAAGGTTTGCCAAAAGTAAATTCAAAAACTTTTAAAGGATATCCAGCAATTACTATTCCGAAAGTGGCGGTAGATTTAGAACTTGGGAAAAATATTTACATAAAAGAATGCACCTTATGTCATGGAAAAAATGGACAAGGAATTAGATATTTAGATATAGATAAAGGCTATCAATACCCTCCTCTATGGGGTACCGATAGTTATAACGATGGAGCAGGTATGAACAGAGTAATCACAGCAGCTGCATTTATAAAAAACAACATGCCATTTGAACAGGCTTCATGGGAAAATCCAAAGCTAACTGATGAACAATCTTATCATGTTGCCGGATATATAAACAGCTTTTCAAGACCTCACAAAAATAATTCTAAAGCTGATTATCCAGATAAAAAACTTAAACCTGTGTCAACCCCATATGGACCCTGGGAAGACACTTTCTCTGCTAAACAGCATAAATTTGGTCCCTTTGCTCCTATTATTTCTTTTTACAAGAAAAAATACAACATCGAAAAAACTAAATAGAGAAGAATTTAAACACTAAATTTGTCCATATTATATTAATGATGGAGTATTTTGAAGAATTCTTTAAAGTTTTAAACGGCTCTATTAATTGGACACTTAAATCCGTTCTTTTTGATGTCCCTTGGAATGAAAATTATTTTTGGGGTCTAATTGTTATTTCTATAGCAGTATGGGGGTTAGAAATCCTTTTTCCTTGGAGAAAAGAACAAAAATTATTAAGAAAAGATTTTTGGCTGGATGGCTTTTATATGTTTTTTAATTTTTTTATATTTTCATTTACTATAAGTGGTTTTTATCACGTTCTACAATTATTTTTTAGTGATGTCGGCATATCTGAAAAAAGTTTAGCCATTATTCATATTGCTTTTTGGCCTATGTGGCTTCAGTGTTTAGTGTTTTTTATTGTTTTAGATTTTGTTCAATGGATTACCCATATTTTGTTACATCGAATACCCGTTTTATGGCAATTCCATAAAGTACATCATAGTGTAAAAGAAATGGGCTTTGCTGCTCATCTTCGATATCACTGGATGGAGAATATTTTATATAAACCTTTAAAAACTTTTGGAGTTATGATTCTAGGTGGGTTTGAACCAGAACAGGCTTATGTTGTTCATTTTATAGCAATCACAATTGGTCATCTTAATCATTCTAACATGAAAATATCATGGGGGCCATTAAAATATATTTTAAATAATCCGATTATGCATCTTTACCACCATGCTTATGCTATTCCTGAAAAAAGATTTGGCATTAATTTTGGAATTAGTCTTAGTGTTTGGGATTATCTGTTTAAAACAAATCACATTCCAGAAACCGAAGGAAAAGTAAAGTTAGGTTTCCCAGGAGATGAAGACATTCCTTCAGATTTTTTAAGTCAGTTGACTTATGGATTTAAATCAAATAGAAAAGTAAAAAAAAAATAGCTTGTTAGCTTTCAATAGGCTGTAATCTATTTAGGAATACTAATCATAATATTTCGATATTCCACCTTTCCATGGTCTCCCTGAAACATAATAGGGCCTGGAGAACCTTCATTGCTATCTATTGCACCTCCTGTGATACCAGGTATGATTTGATCATTAATAATAGTCTTCTCATTTACTAAAATAGTTACTCGTCTTCCGATCAGGGTAATGTCAAAAACCTGCCATTCTCCAGCTTTTTTTGCTGCCATCTCATTAGGTGTTAAAAACCCATAAACTGCACCAAATAAAATTGAATCAGGATCTTTACCATAACTATCTTCTATTTGGACCTCATAACGTCCTCTTAAATAAATGCCTGAATTGCTTTTTTTAGGATAACGAACTTCAACATGAAGTTTGAAATCTTCAAAAGTGGATTCTGACACTAAATTAACACCGGTGTATGGATTGGTTAAAATACCATCTTCAACAAACCATTGATTCTTTCTTTCTTTATATCGCGGTTTCCAGCCTTCTAAATCTTTACCGTTAAACAGAAGGATTGGTTTACTAAAGACAACTTTACTTTTACTAATTAATTTTGGTGCTCGTTCTCCTTTAAACGGTAGAGATTCTCCTTTACTTGATAAAATATAGCCATTTAAACCTCCATTTTTAAGTTTTGCAGAGAAATGAAGATCGTTATCACCATTCCACTGAGAAGGAATAGTAAAATCAACAATACCGTTATGAAAATTTACTTCAGATATAGGACGTGAACTACCGTTATATTCAACAAAATGGCCTACTAAAGTTTTAGTCCCAGATAATTTTACTTCAAGCCATGAAGGTAGAATATGATCAGCCGATTGAACATGTAAATCCCATTTTCCAATAATTTCATTTTGGTATTGGGCATTTAATGATGAAAAAAAAATACTAAAAAGAGTAATTGTTTTGTTGATGTAAAAAAATGTCTTTTTCATGCTTAGTTTAATTATTATTTAATTTATGCTTATTAGTCAAGAGATAAAAGATCAATTCCTAGGTAACGATCATCATTATTATAGAACCAAGATCTATTTTTAGGCATTTTTATCCCGTTAACAAGGAGCTCTTGATCTAAAACAATGTATTCTCCATCATTTTTTGATTCATCATGAAAGAATTGATATTGCTTAAGAGCATAGGTAGCTTGATCAAAATAAAAATACCAAGTGTCTCCTCCAATTTCAGGTTCATAGGTCACTCTTAATCTCCAATACCAAGTATCTCCTATTTTTTTGTTCTTTACTATAGGGTCAATTATAGTTCCATTATCGTTAAGCTTCATAGGTAAGCCATATAAATACTGATAATAATCACGATACATTGCTGCTCGATTACAAGTCAAACGGTATTCATTTTCGATTTCCTCAGAAAAAAAAGAAGAGCCATTAAATAACAGGATACATTCTTCTCCACTTAAAGTGGAAGTTGTCAAATTATCATCCATTTGAATAGTCAATTGAAAAAATGAATTATTTAGGTCGACTTCTATTTTACTTTTTCTAAGCGAACCATCTTGACTCTCCATAGTTACATAAAAAACACTTTTAAAAGTATCCCACAAACTCTGAGGGTCATGATATTCTATTGAGCGACTAAGAAGCTCTTCTCCGCTTAGTTGCTGACTGAAAGATGATTGAGATCCGAAAAAAATAAAAATTAAGGTAAAATATGTTTTCATGAAAAAATTATTTAGAGTGTAAAAAATTCACTAAATCTTGTTTAGAGACTAATGGATTAGCACCTTCGCTTGCGGCCACTATAGCTCCCATTGCACAGGCCTCATCAATAGTTTGTTGTATATCGTTTTTTTGAATCAACCCATAAACAAGAGTTGCCAAAAAAGAATCACCAGCTCCTACGGTATCTTTCACTTTTACTTTATATCCACTATTGTAATACCATTTTTCCCTATGGTATAAAACAGCACCAAACGCCCCTTTAGTAACACATATTGTTTCTACTTTTGACCTTTGAGATAAAAATTTAATATGTTGATTCATTCCATTAAAAGGGGAACCAAAGGCTTCCGCAATTTCATATAATTCTTCATCATTAAATTTTAGCATTTGTGCTGAATTCATCAATTTTTCTAAAATTTCTAATTGATAAAAAGGAGGACGTAGATTCAAATCAAAAACATTGAATTTCGAAACATTTAAAAAAGCCTCTAATGCTTTTTTAGATTCTGAGCGGGAAATTAAACTACCAAAAATAAATGCAGATGAATTTTCAACTATCTCCAGAGCTTTTTGATTGGGTTCAATAAAATCCCATGCAGAATTAGATTTGATCTTATATTTTGCAGATCCATTATTATCGATTGAAACTATAACTTCTCCTGTATTATGCTTGTAATCAATTTGAATGTAATCTTTAGAAATTCCTTCTTTAGTGACTCTCTTTAAAATAGATTTTCCTGGAGAATCATCACCTACTTTACTAATAAATTCAACCGAGGCACCTAATCCTTTGAGCGAACTGGCAACATTAAATGGAGCACCTCCAAGTATTTTTTTATCTGGAAAAACATCCCAAAGTATTTCACCAAAACAAATGATTGTATTTAATCCCATATCACTTAACTCTACTCTAAAAATAGTCTTTTTCTAGAAATTTATTGGAACTTATAGTTATATGTAAGAGATAATAGCGGACCTCTTAAAACTGAAAGTTCATATGACCCTAAAGGACTTGATTTAAAAATATTTCCATCTTTAACACCATTTCTTTGCGCATAATATATATTAAAAGGATTTCGTCTTCCATAGAGGTTATATAGAGTAAAAGTCCAATCTCCTTTAAATCGTTTATTAGGATTTTTACTATAAGCAATTTTCCATGAAAAATCAAGTCGATGGTAAACTGGAAGGCGAGCATTATTTCTTGAAAGATAGATTGGAATAGTAACATTCTCTTGTTTGTAAAGACCATTGGCAATGGTATAGGGTCTGCCTGTTTGACCAGTAAAATTAAAACTAAAAAAATTATAGGAATCTCCTTCAAAATTAACTGAAGCATTAACTGTATGTGGGCGATCAAAATCAGAAGCAAACCAATTATTATTATTGATGCGGGAATTGAGTGCAATTTCATTCGTTTTCAATAAACTCCTAGACCATGTATAATTAAAAAATCCATTAACCTTTCCTGAAGGTTTACGCAAACTCAATTCTATTCCATAAGTTTCTCCTTTTGCCTGAACAACTTCACGTTCTAGAAACTCTGAAAGAAAGAAATCTGCACCAGGCTTATATGTTAAATTATTTTGAGTTTTCCTATAATATGTTTCAGAAGAAATTTCTATGCCTAATGATTCAAAATTTCTATAAAAACCTATTCCATAACTATCATTTTTTTGAGGTAAAATATAGGTGTCTGACATTTTCCATCGAGAAGTAGGCAATGGAGTTGATGTATTGTAAATATTTTGAATGTATTGGAAAATTCTTGCATAACTTATTTTAAATGAGCTACTCTCTCCTAATTTATAATTAATTCCTAATCGTGGTTCTGGATTGAAATAGTTTACAACTGTTTCGTTTTTTAAGAAATTAGTAGTTCCTTGAAAGTAACCATCTTTGGAATACTGTGCTTGATTAAAAGGTCCTAACAATGCAAACTGTGTTAGTCTTAGTCCAGTTGAAATTGAAATTTTATTTGAAGGATTAAAATTTAAACTAGCGTATAGAGATCGTTCTTGACTTATTTCTTCATTAAGGTTAATAGCTATAATTGAATTTCCTAGACCTGGATCTAAGCTTCCAGGATTAACTTTATATTGATTAATTTGAATTCCTGTATAAAAATCAAAATTTTTGTTGCGATCATCTTTATATTCAAACTGAGCACTTGTATATTGTATTTGAGACTTATACTCAATAACGTTTGATGACTCAAGTTCAGGAAACAAATTTTTAGGTAAGTAATTGCTTTGCACAAATTTACTTATCAAATTTGTGTTATTTTTAAAATTATATAACCAACGTAAAGTATGATTGGAAGTTCCAAAATCATACTGATTAGAAGATGAAACAATATTGTCTATTGATGAAATTAAATCTAATTGATAAAAATCTTGAGAACCAAAATGAGTATAGGT
>Ga0307995_1002805_pt1 | contig 9983 bp, 15 predicted proteins | sample EllFjometagen262_FD_203132 | JGI IMG/M metagenome (GOLD analysis project Ga0307995, IMG submission 203132) | Marine microbial communities from Ellis Fjord, Antarctic Ocean - #262 | ecosystem: Environmental > Aquatic > Marine > Unclassified | place: Southern Ocean | collected 2014-11-02
ATTCTCTACGGCGGTGTGAAATACTGCGCTCGCCTCTATGGATTGCTCCAAGCCGTCATTGTAAGCCTTCCAGACCGCTTGTATCGCGGCCATGTCTTGATCAGGATCTAAAACCCGAAGAACACCGCCAACATTGTCGAGCTTGCCTTTACCTATCTGGCCAAAGCCAGCCGCCCGTAATGCAGCCTCGAAGCCGTCGAGTGATTCTTGCGCTCCAGTGAAGAATCCACCTGAGCCATTTTCGCCGCTATCATTCAGCATCTGCGCGGTTAATCCAGATCTGTCGTTGCCCCAGTTGGCGCCGAATATCGCTGTGTTTCCTCCTCCAGCAAAACCGATTCCACCATTAGCTCCGACAGCTTCATTTTGTGCTTGAGCACCAAGAAGGTCAGGCAAGTAATCCTCTTGTAATATCTGGCTGTACTCCCTCGCGTTACCTGTTAATGCGCTAAGAGCTGCCAAGGCCGCCATTGCTGCCCAGCCATAAGGTCCCATCGCACCAAGAACTGCTGTGCTGCCGCCAGATAATGTTGCTGCTCCAGCATAAGCTCCAATCGCTCCTGCGCCTGCGCCTGCATAACCCGAAGTGCCGCCCTCTTTAGCGCCAGCGTAAATGCCGTATAGGCCGCCAACAACACCAACTGCTGCTCCAGCATAACCTAATGCGCTAGTGCCTGATGGCACTCCGCCCGATCCAGAAACGTAGCTCGCGCCGTTTGCGCCCTGACCTAGCTGACCAGCGTTATTGAGCTGAAGTCCATGCGCGGCCGTTCCAAATTGGTTTGAGAATGTGCCGAGCTGACCGTATGCTGTTGCGCTCTGACCAAGCCATCCCATTGATTGTGCTGCTTGATAGGTCTGATACGCGCCAAGAGCTGCTGAGCCGTATCCCATGGGACCGCCTTGCTTTATTCCAGCATACATGCCGTACAATCCGCCAGCCATACCTAAACCATTGACGGCTGCGCCACTCAATTTTGTTCCGCCATTAAAGCCTTGGTATGCGTTGTACAAGTCAACGCCACCAGAGGCCATCTGTAGTCCTCCACCTATCTGCTGAGTGGTGTTGCCGTCCTTAATCGCGTTGTAGCCGTTATATATTGCGAACGCAGCAGCCACACCGCCAAGAACATCGCCTGTCTGGCTCTCAGTTAGGCCTAGCTTATCTCCCGCCCATTCAGTTAGTGATTTAGTTCCAGTCACTCCAGATGTTCCAGATGTTCCTTTCTTAAATAGAGATGAGAAATCACCACCACCAGTGAAGGCGTCCATATTGAATCCATCAAAGCCCTTACCAGTGAATATTCCAATGAGGCCGCTAATTGCCCAAGCAGCTACCATCTCTGAAATCATGCGTTTAAACATATCAAGAATAGCGTCGGTGAAATCTCCAAAGGAGTCTAGGCCATCAGTCCACAAAGCATTGTGAATTGTGTCAGCCCATTCAGACTGGATGTTGTCCACCATGGCCTCCCATCGCTTCTCAAACACCTCGCCCTCTTCCTCTAGTTTCTCCAGAGCCTCTTTTGTCCTGTCCAGCTCTTTTTGCTCGTCATCCAGAGCCGTGATGTGGGATCGGATTGCCGCGTCTTGGCCTTCGATACCCTTAGCGTTGGCATCTCTTATCGCGGTCTGTATTTTAATTTCCAGCGTGGACTCCCCTATCATTTTACGCTCGAAATCCATCTGATCCACGAGGTCTATCGTGTACTGAATGGCGTCTTTTTTGAACTTGAGCAGCCTCTCCAGCTCTTTTTTAGCCTCCTTGGCCGCCTCAGCCTCTTTCTCGGCGGCTGCCGCTACCTTGTCGGAGGCCTCTTTTTGCTCCTCAGCGAATTCGGCCTGAAGCTCTGCGTTAAATTTTGCGGCAAGGTTCAGGCTGCTGAACGATCCGTTTATCGCTTCGTGCGAATCAGTGACTGCCTTGGCGGAGGCCATTGCGGAATCATGGATTGTTTCCGCCATCTCGCTCCAGTCATTGTTTATCAGATTCAGTATGTCGATGTTGTTCTGAGCTATCGCCTGCTCTCTGCTGTTTAGAGAGTTCTGATTGATCAGGAGCATCCTATCCATCTCAAGCTGAAATTCATCACCCATTCCAGTAAAGAACGCCATAATCTTGGTTCTGTACATTCCCATGGAGGAAATGTTTGTCCAGACGTTAGCCAGATTAAGGGATGCGCTGTGGATGACGTTCAGCCCTATTGCTAGGGTAGAGAAGAAGTCCATCACATGACCTCCCCCGATAAGAATTTGCCCGAAAGCATCTAGGGTGGCGTCAGCAAAGGTCTTTATCTTTCCAGTACTTGAATCCAGCGCGCCTCCTAGCTCGTCGTTAACTATACCAGCCAGAGACTTAAAGTAGTCGAACACTCCCTCGTCCATAACTGCGTTTTTGAACTGGAACGCTTTGTCAGAAATCATAGACATGGTGCCATCCCACGTCTTAGCCATCTCCTCTGAAGCCCCTCTGAATTTACTCATGGGGTCTTCGTAGGCAGCAATCAGTCGTCTTTTAGTATCCTCTGCTGAAACTTTTACGCCAGCCTGAAAGCCCAGCATTGCATTAATGCCTCTGTCCTTAAACATCTCTGCTGCACCAGCACCAGAAGCCATCATCTTTTGAACTTGTGCGGTCGTGTCTTCGATTGAGAGACCAGAAACGGTCGCTAAGTCAGCAATAATCGGAATCCACTCAGTTATCTCGTCCACACCGCCCGTCACAACGCCTGAGAGGGTCGTCACGGCGCCCATTATCTCTTCGTATTGGAATGGCAGCTTAGCTGCTAGTTTAGAGCCTTCCTCGAACGCCCTGTTGCCCTCTTTCTGGGAGCCCAGAAGAGCGTTAAGCCTAACCCGATAATTCTCAGAGGTTACTGCGGCTTCAGTGAATGATCGGGCGAGCTTGAATCCGATAGCACCAGCAGCAAGTCCAAGGGCTGCTGTTGCCAGAGCTGTGGTCTTTGCTAGACTAGCGAATGATCTATCTGTCTTTGCGCTTTGTTTGTCGATTCCGCCAAGCTCTCGCTGGACTTCTTTCGCTTCACGTTTTAAGTGGTCAGCATTAAACTTAAGATTGAGGGTTTTCGTCGTCACTGTTATCTATCTCTATGTCAATTGCCCTAATCACATAAGACCAAGTTTCACGGTCTTCTGGTAGGTCAAAGAGCTGCGCGTAAGCAGCATATTCACTTAGAGGAATCAGCCCTCGGCTCATACCATTCATTTTTGATGGCCTCAAGAATTGGTACGCATTCACATACTGACTTTCGACTACATCAAGATTCGGCATGTCCCTAATAGCTTTAGGGACGTTGCCTGTTTGGTCAGCTACCTGAAGTAAGAACTCTAGGTTTTTTTGCTGATCTTCTCCTCCCCACTTCCTATGCCAATCGAAGGCTTCTCGGACTTTTTTGCTGTTTGAGCCACCGTCTCAGCGCGGTAGTTTGCATGGTTGATAGAGAACTGACTGACAAAGCTCAGCAACTCTGGTATGTCCAGCAACATTTGTGCGGCAGCGTCTACCGAGTAAGGTATCTCCTCACCGCTATCGTCGAACAGGTCAGCCCACCCTACAAGGATGCCTTTTGCAGCAACCTCTGCATAAAGCTCTTTACGCTTATCGTCCGAAAACGAGGGCATACTAAGCTTATGCTTGTAAGGTGCGAACACCTCTTCCTGAATACGGGTATGGCGAGCCGTTCCTGATTTTGCAATCAGGAATCGACCGCCCTGCCAGCTTTCCCAAACGCCTTCGGTGTTGGTCGGCTTGTACTGATTAGGATTAAATCCCATGATATTGTCTCCGTTTTTTGGTAAAAGTTAGCTTTCAGTTATTTTCAAACTAGTCGCTTCAGTAGCGTCATAAAGAGCTGTATACGAGCCGTTAAACATAACGTCAGCGTCTGGCCCAGGCCTTGAAGGAAGTGCTCCAGTAATATTCAGCTTCGGCAACAATATAGCGATTGTATTGGTTCCGTCTGTGACATTGAATCCTACTGAGAAATCAGTCTGATCCAGTGAATGAGCTAAAAATAACCATGCAGCATCGTCGAGATACATGTTTATGTTGCCAGTAACTAGTGCTCGACCCTTCTTCTGGTCTTGCGCGAAGTTTGAGCCAACACCGTTTACAGCTCTCATGCTGTTGTCGATTTTCACCGATATGTCTTTGAAGACGATTCCAGTGGACGCACCATCAACCTGCAAGCCTCCAAGGTTTCCGCCAGATTGCATCACGACATTCGTATTCATCGCCGTGCTTGAGCCTGAACCCACAAGAGTTGTTCCGCCAGAAACGGCAGAAACTAGTCCAGCAAAGGAGAAGTCTGCGGTTACAGCAGATCCGTAAGAGAACTTCAGCTCTGCGGTGCTTACCCGCATTCCAGTAAAGGTCAGAGCCTTAAATCCACTAAGGTCGGTGAATTCTTTTTCGATGGTGAATGAGCGATCGGTGAGGCCAATTTTGGTTACACCAGAAGCGGCCGTTCCACACATCGCTGCTTGGATGAAGTCAGAGTAGGTGCTTGCGTGAACTTCACAAGATATGCCGCCCGAAGTAGTTACTCCAGTGACGTACTGATCCGAGACATTTCGATCGACTCTCGACTCATCACTAGCCTTTACTTGAGTCGTACCAGAAAGAGTGTCGCTGATGAAGCGTAGGTCTTTCCATGCTGTAGAGTCTACTGGAGTGGCTCCGATAGTCGCTTCAGCAACGTATTTTATTTGTACTGCGTTTGATTCAGACATTCTGTGCCTCCGAAGGCGTTAAGCATCATATTTATATGAGACGCTCATATTAAGTTGATAGACGCCCTCGGCGTGACCGATTCTGCCCAATCTCGCGGGTCCGTAATATCCGTTATTGATATACTTGTCGTGAAATAAGGCAAAGAGTGTGTCGGCTAGCTGCCTCGCAGGTTGCTCGCCACCATTATGTGCTGTAATCACTTGGAACACAACCTCACCAACAAAGCGATTACTAGAGTTATGTGTGATTGTGTCACCATCAAGGATGGTCATTATCACATACGGCATTGATTCATCATTCCCGCCAACGTTGTCGTAAACTACAGGCGCACCACTAAAGTTAGCCTTAACGTAGGTGTACAGGTTCTGTCTATGCGTCTCGTAACTCATGTGCAAACCTCGCCATTACTGCTGTAAATGTTACTGAATAAATGCCCCTTGGGGCTTGGATCTTAGACCATCCATTCTCCAGCCTGTTAGCGTAAGGCATGGCGTTTGAAATCCAGATTGTCGGATAGCTTTCTGACGCACCTATTTTGCGCTCACCCATTGCTTGAGTCGTCCTTCCAGACTTGTCTGCTGCTGATGAAGAGCTGTGGTCGGGTTTTGTTAAGCCGACATGATGGTTCCCGCGAAAGGGGCCGTCTTGAACTGGTGAAGCGGAGATAACACCCTTAAGGGCAGTTAAGGCGATTCGCCTGACGAGCTTTGTGACTCGCTCCTCCACTTCGTCCACGTATCCCTCAACGGGTGAGTCGAATGGCATGATTAGCCCCTCAGCATAATTGTTGAGACTGTTCCGCTAGGGTCAGATATTGGGTTGTTTATGACGGCAAAAACCTTGCTGCGCAAAGTCACCTTTCCGTCTGTTACTGGGGTGATGATATTGCTGGAGGAGTCGATCAACTCACTAGATAAAAAAGTTAGCTCGATGTCGCCAATCCTGCCTGCCTCGGTGTTGCTTATTGTAACTGAGTTTAACTCGTCTGGAATTCCTCTACCTGTCGCAATGACGGAAGCAGAGTCTCTTACTCCAGTAGACGGGTTTATCACACCAGTAGACTGTGATTGATATGTGAATGAGTGTACAGCATCAGATAAGTCGCCATCAAAGGCTGCTGAGAGTCCGTCTATAAGGTCTTGAGACATGCCCATGGCTAACCCCTCAATAATTGATCATTGCTGATTATGAATTGACTGAAGAGCACATGTATTTCTGGCCATTTATGCGAAGGCTCAGAAGAACCTTCAGACCAGACCGTTTGGACTGAAGCGGGACCGCCGCTTGCTGACTTGCTAATCACCTTTTGTGATGCGTAGTCAGGATATAGAGCTTTCCCAGCGGCAGCTTTGAGGGCAAGCTGAGCACAAGCGTTTTGTATTGCTGATGGAACTTCGGTGGATGTAACGACTCGCCCCTCTCGATCGAGAACAGAAGTCCTAGGCCAAGAGTCAGCCTGAGCCACCGAGGTGACTACACCCTTCCAATTCAGACTGTTTAACAATACCGTGGCAGACTCTATGTGCGTAGTCTTTAGAGCCTCAGTAAGGGCAGTCCAAACAGATGAAGCCGATAACAAGGTATCGGCTTCAGTATTTGTAATAAGAGCCATGACGGTTTATTTCTTGGTTTTGGCTTTCGTCTCAGACTTTGAGGCGTTCCGCATCTTGAGGTTATACATTCTGACCTCTTCGGTTGTTAGGGCTCTTCCAAGAGGTAGGCCGTCTTTGTTTACTTTTTTATTCGCTGACATTTTTTAATCCTTCTGGTGGAGAATATCCCCCTCCCGAAAGAGGGGGAAACTCTGTAAAAACAACTAGGACAAAGCGGAGACTGAAACCTAGCCGTTAGTGCGCAAGAACGCTAACGGAACATTGTTCCTAGCAACAACTCGATTCCAAGTAGCTGCGGCCGCCAATTCAGTATTGGTGTAACCCTCAGCAGCTGGAGCAGTAGCGGCAAAACCGTATGGATGTAAAACCCAACGCTTTCGTGAGACAAAAGTCTCTACGCCGCCGCCAGTACCAGCAAGCGCAGAACGCTCAACTTCGACTGGAACACGAGCCAACGATTGACCAAAGCCAAACGCGCCACCGCCAACAAGAATGGTGGTATACACAACTCCATCAGTAGTTCCCGCGCGAGTGAATGAGCCATCGTCCACAATTACCTGATGATCAGAGTAAGTTCCATATAGGAGCTTACCTTCAGCATCACGAATGAAGGTGATGTCACCCTGCTTGACTAGGTTTTGATACACGGCTGAATGCATGATTAGTGCGCCAGTAGTGTCAAACATGTCGCCAAGAGTGAAGGCTGTATCAACGTAAGCATCAAAGCTGAATTTGTTTGCAGCAGTCGCGCCTGATCCAGTCTCGCTGAAAATATCGTTCACCATATCGCTTGAGTCGTTAGCAACATTGTCGGCTAATACGCCTTGTGCTACTTGAACAACTTTTTTCTGCAATTGACGAGTCCAGTAAGCTTCTACTCGGTCACGAATTCGCTCGTTAGGATCAGAGCCAGCAGCTTCAGCAGCAAGGTCGGCAGCCTGCCATGCGTTGTTATACGCAGACGGAAAGGCTATCTGTTTGCCTGTGGTGATTTTCTCTGGAGTGGCTAGAGTCGCGTCATCAGTCGAGACGTTAGGCTCGCTAGATGTGGATAAGTCATTCCAGAATGGAAGGTTGATCGAGCCTTGAGTATTAGCTGATAGCTGATTCAAGAGTGGATCTGTTCGGATGATTCCAGAGGCGACAATTTTAGATTGCTCCACGGAATTGACTGAGCTATACGATAAGTATAGATCGGGTTGAACGATGTCAGAAATTTGTACTAAGCTCATTAGGGTTTCTCCAGTGAAAAGCTAGGTTTATATTAAGTGCTAATAATTATCCGCCTAGCGGTATGGGGAAACGGCCTAACCGCTTTTGCATGTCACACACTTTAGGGCATTATGCGTAGCGTGGCAAGTCTTTTGCTGAATCAGCGTTATTATCGATCATAGCGCGCTTATCGGCTTCGGATAGCTTGCCTATATTTTTTCCGCTATTGGTCTTATCATTGTCGAGGTTGCCGCCTTTTGGCTTGCTGAAAAGGTAATCATGCTCAACTCTCAAGCCCTCAACCCAGTCGGACATGGTAATGGTTCCTGTGCCGTCTGAATTGGAGATAGTTTCACCCTTCTCGTTCTGAGGTGTAAATTCGCCTGAGTCGCTCGCCTTCCAAGTTTCTGCGGCAAGCTTAGTGATTATTGGGATAGCGTTAGTTCGTGCGCCAGAGGCTGCTGTAGCCTCCAGAACAATGCTTCCTAGGTGTAGCTGGTGATTCTTCGCCTCGATCTTGCCGTATTTGTCGGTCAGATCCTTATTCTTGCCTTGAAGCGTCATTAGCTGATCTTTGTACTGGCCGTCGATCTTGGCTGTCTGCGCCGCAATTATTTCCTGAAGCTCGTTGTCGCCCAGCTTATTCTTGCCGACCTGACCTTCAAGCTCGCTGATTCTGCTTTTTGCTGCAATCAGCTCGTCTGGATCAATCCCTTCTAGGGCGGAAAGCTGCTTAACTAGAGTCGCGTTATCTGCGCGCATCCCCACCTGCTTCCCCAATAGCTCTGTGTTCTTATCCTTCAGGCCAGTAACGGCCTCTTCTGCCTTGGCTATTTTCTCTTCGGTGCTTAGCTTTTCGTCGTTCAGAAAGTCAAATTCAGACATGGTTGGGTCTCCGCTATTGTTTTATATAATGATATTGTGGACTCGAAGCCTAACACGGGCGCTATCTGAGCGTAAAGCCTAACGATAGTGAATTAAATTCGTTTAACCTATTGACAACGTATTGACGATAGCCTAATATGTGGTTTCACTAACTACTTACCGAGCAAATCAGCATGAATAAGTTAACAGACGTATACGACAATTACATAAACGGTGACTTCATGGTTGCATACAAGCAGCTAGACGAGTTAACTAGATCAGAGCTAGTCGAATTATGCTCCATGACTTTCTTTGACTGGGACGAGGCAGAAATCATGCCAACCCATAACGACCGAGTTAGATTTATGGCTTTTGTTTGTCACGCAACAGAGGATTAATAAAATGAAATTTGAAATATTCAAGCGCAAAGCATACCGAAAGAACTCAGATTGGCCTTACGGCTACGAGCCCCATGGCGGAGCGAGGAAGACCACAATCAAGGTGGTCGAGTCAGAGAGCGAAGCCCAATCAATATGTGTTGGTCACAACGACAATTGCCCAGAAACAAATCAGGTCGGATATCACGAATGGATGTGGTACGAGTACACCAGAATCAGCCAATAACAACTGGAGCCGAAGAATGTTAAGCCTAACAAAAAAAGAATTATTGCAGCGTCTAGCAAATGCAACAGCAACCTTCATGGCCTCTTGGGAGGAGTCGAGGGAGAGGGCAACGCTAAACGAGACGCTGGCTCGAATATGGGAGGCAGAGCTGGTGATAGAGCATAACTACATTCCGCAAGTGACCGATTTCGAGGGTGGATCAGTAAACGGGATTGGATCATCCAGATTATTTGATGATTAATCACCTTTCACCTATTGACAACCTATTGACAATCAATTATACTGATACCTCACTAATAACTTAATAGGAAAATTAAATATGTTCAGAAAAAGAATCTACTACACGATATTTGAAACAGAGACTCACCTTGAGTATCACGTCTCAGCAAGCAAGCAGGAAGTTCTCGACCACAAGTCCATGTCGCGAGCGATACCGCTTAATCCGAAAAAGGCAATGATCGAGGCCAAGAAGGAGTGGCACAGAGATGCCGACCTACACAACGCAATATTCATAAAATAAACCAACCGCCCCGCGATAGCATCAACGGGCTTTTTTAATACCAAGGAGTATTACCAATGAGCAAAACACCATCAATTCAACAAGCAACACTGGACAGCCTAATAGGTGGCGAGAGGATTACAGCCGAAAGCTTCCACAGAATGTTTGGCGGCATATCTCTCACCAACGTAATAAATCGATTGCGCTCCAGAGGAGTCCCTGTCACAGACTGCGAAGGCACATACTTCATCGCCATGAATGACATGCCTGAGACGCGGATAAGATTTGGAGTTCAGTCATGAGCGGCCAATGCCTTAAGCCCGACCTGTCTCTAAGCAGAGAAGAGCATATGGATCGCCAAACCAAGGCAGTCACGGAGGCTCTGTCGAACGCTGACACCGACGCCTTACGGTTAGGC
>Ga0307995_1002812_pt1 | contig 9965 bp, 10 predicted proteins | sample EllFjometagen262_FD_203132 | JGI IMG/M metagenome (GOLD analysis project Ga0307995, IMG submission 203132) | Marine microbial communities from Ellis Fjord, Antarctic Ocean - #262 | ecosystem: Environmental > Aquatic > Marine > Unclassified | place: Southern Ocean | collected 2014-11-02
TCTCCATAATTGAAATATTTGGAAGGTCGAAAGACCTTTTATCTTTAACGCACTTAAAAATATTAAAGTTAATGGTAGAGATAATAAAAATTTACCCCCATAAGCCAACAAAATAGCTAAGGCTATGGACAAGAATAGGATAATCTTTCTTGTACCTTGAGCAATTGCTTTACTGTTAGTTTTTACAAACCAATTTAGTATTAAGTAAACTAGGACAAAAATGATGGTTCCAACTAAAAACAAATTCATATAATAATTTTCTCTCAAATGAATATACCAAAATTACGTCAGGAACCGACTGTAAAATCTTGTCACAACATAGAATGGGAAGATGACTATTCTTGGGTTCATCAGGAAAATATTCTGGAAGTTTTAAAGGATGGTTCTAAACTTCTTCCTGAAATAAAAAAATACCTTGAAGAAGAGAACGAATATACCAAAAAGCAGCTCTCTGATACTGAGCCAATGCAGAAGAAACTGTTTGATGAAATCAAAGCAAGAATTAAACTTGATGATGAGAGCTTACCCTACAAAGATAAAAATTATGAATATTGGACTAAAGTAACTAAAGAGGGAAACTATTCAAAAAAATTAAGAAGAAAAATTGGAGATAACAAAATAGAAATATATTGGGATGGTGATATTGAAGCCAAGGGGAAAAAATTTTTCAGTGCTGGCGATGTAGCGGTTTCTCATAACGATGAGTTTCTAGCTTATTCGATAGACGATAAAGGTAGTGAGTATTTTACAATTTTTGTTAGAAGAATATCTGATAACAAAATAATCGAAGAAACTATTCCTGATACGGCTGGTGGCATAACCTGGTCTTACGATGATAGGTATTTCTTCTATTCCAAGCTAGATAAATTTCACAGACCAAGACAAATCTTTATACATAAACTGGGCACAGGTGTAAAAGATGATAAGCTAGTTTTTGAAGAAAATGATGATCGCTTTACATGCGGAATAGGCACTAGTTCTGATGAACAATTTTATTTTATTTCAACATCTGAACACACAACTTCTGAAGTTTATTATTTTAATAAAAATGAAGAAAAGTTTGAGCCTAAAATTATCTTAAAAAGAAAAGAAGGGGTTGAGTACTCACTTGATAGCTGGGGTGGATACTTTTGGATGCACACCAATCACAGCGCAAAAGATTTTAAAATTTCAAGATGCAAACATGGTGATATCAATGAGTGGGAAGATTATATTCCAGCTAAAGAAGAAGTTTTAATTGGTGGATTTATTTTCTTAAATAATTGGATGCTTAGATCGGAAAGAGTCGATGCTATGCCTAAACTATTTATTAGAAATTTAAAAACGAATAAGGAAGAAGAGCTAAAAATTTCAGATGAAGAAATTATAAGTCCAGGCATGAGTCTAATGCAAAGAGATAGAAATACAGATGTAATTAGAATTAGTTATGAGTCTCCTAAAACTCCTAATAGAACTTATGAATATAATGTTGCAACAAAAGACAAAAAACTTGTTAAAGAATTAGAAATTCCATCTGGATATAATAGAGATGAATATATAGTTAAACGTGTAAACTGCGTGGCTCACGATGGAAGAAAAATACCTATTACTATTACTTATCATAAGGATACGAACTTAGATGGGTCTGCTAATCTTTTGCTTTATGGATATGGAAGCTATGGACATACTATTTCCCCGAACTTTTCAACTACGCGCCTAAGCTTAATAAATAGAAATATTATCTGGGCAACTGCTCACATAAGAGGTGGTATGGAAAGAGGTATGAAATTTTGGGAAGAAGGAAAAATGCTCAACAAAAAAAATACTTTCAAAGACTATATTTCTTGTGCAAAATTTCTAATTGACCAAAAGTACACTGGTAAAGGCATGGTTATTGGGTATGGAGGAAGTGCAGGAGGGTTGTTAATGGGAGCTGTTGTTAATGAAGCTCCAGAATTATTTTTAGGAATGATTATGGCCGTACCTTTTGTGGATAGTTTAACAACAAATTTAGACCACTCATTACCATTAACAGCTGGGGAATTTAATGAATTTGGTAATGCAAAAGAAAATATAGAACATTTTAAATATATTAAATCTTATTCGCCTTATCATAATATTAAAAAAATGGATTATCCTCACATACTTATTACAACAAGCTTGTCAGATAACAGAGTCTTGTTTGATGAACCTACAAAATTTACAGCTAAGCTTAGAGATGAAAAAACAGATAATAACTTATTGCTTTTTAAATGTGAAATGGATGCTGGTCATGGTGGTAAGTCTGGAAGAGATGCTGCCATAGAGGAAGTGGCTTTTGACTATGCGTTTGCTTTAAAAATCACAGAAAAATTAAACACCTAAGACTTTGAAAATTTAAAATGAAACTTGCGAAAAGTTTATCTCCGCAAGTAATTTGAATTTTATTTCCTTACTTTATATTTTAAACATAGATTTTATCAGCCAGGCCATAACAAAGTATTGCACTCATAATTGTAAAAGCTAATGGACCATATATCGGCTCCATCCCGGTTTTTTTACTCACTCCGGTTTTGTCAACTTTAATTGAATAATAATTACATAAAAATATACATAGATTATTAATAAAAACTATATTGAAAAAAGCCCAAGTTGCGTTCAATCCTCCAGTTCTCACAAATCCCACGTAAACTGACATCAAGAATACAGCCAACAGAAAAGCACCAGCAAATCTAACTACTATCGTTCCAGATTTATCAATTCCAAATTTTTTCATAAACCCTTTTGTGTCTACAATTGTTTGAAAGGCGTACATTCCTATTCCAGCAAAATGAACTACATAAATTGTTAAATAAAAAATATTATTAAATTTTTCTACCATAGTTATATTCCTTTTATTATAATCCCATTAGCTTCTGAGTTTGCTAATCGAATTGGTTTAATAGGTTTGTATTCCTCAGAATTGTACCACTCTAATGCTTTTTCGTAAGTTGGAAATTTAATAACTACTGTTCGTGGATACTTCCACTCACCTTCCATAACCTGATATTCACCACCTCTAACTAAATATTCTCCACCAAATTTTTTTATGATATCACCTATCTTAGCAACGTATTCTTTGTAGCCTTCCGGATTTTTAATGTTTATATTAAATATTACGTAACCAGTCATTTTATAATCGGCTTATCTCAATATTAGAGAGTTTAATCAATTGTTTTTTGTACTAGATAGGTATGTATTCTTTTAAAGATTATCCCAAAAATATTTAGCTAAATTAATTTTAGTCAAACTGTAATGTGTGGCTAATCCAGTTGGACTTGTAACGTTTATGTCACCAATTAATTGACCTTGAATAAAATCGATCCCAGCAAAATAAATATTCTGTTGTTTTAATAAAATAGCTACTTGTTTACTTATTTTCATTTCTTGTTTTGTTAGTACGCTAATTTCTGCCACAGCACCTTTGCTCATGTTAGATAGGATGCTTCCTTTCTTGGGAACTCTTGCAATTGAACCTTTGACCCTCCCATTGATTATAAACACTCTTTTGTCACCTTTTAATATTTTAGGTAGAAATTTTTGAAAAATAATATGATTATGTTTTTTAATGTATCTTGTAATAATTTTACTATTAAAGCTATTTAGAAGTAAGACTTCGTTCCCGCTGTAACTATTTATGGGCTTAACTATTACTTTTTTATTTGTTTTGAAAAAATCTTTAATTTCTCCTAAATTTTCACTAATTAAAGTTGGCGGCATATATTTTGTTAAGCGGATTGAAAACAGCTTTTCCGGAACCTCTCTGATAGATTTAGGATGATTTATAATTTTAACTTTTTTTGCTAAATGCTCTAAAATAAAAGTAGTGTTAATATACTGTTGGTTAAAAGGTGGTTCATTTCTAATCATTAGCACTTTTGCTTTTGAAAGATCAAAGTTTAATTCTTTATTAATTTGGAAAAATTTTTTAGTATTTTCAAAAAATGTTAAATATAAACATTTTGCTATAACTTTATCGTTTAAAAAACTTAAATCTTTTGGTTCAAAGTAATATATTTGATAACCTCTTTTCTGAGCTTCCAAGGCTAAGAATAATGTCGTATCAGTTTCTATATTTACTTTTTTTAAACTAGAGCCCTGAATAGCTAAAATCTTCTTTTGCATCATTAAAAAAATCTAAGTTCCCTTGTTTGTTAAATTGTTCTAATAATAGCTGAGCTCTATTAGTTTTTCTATCAATGATATCCTCTAAATGTTTTAGATATATCGTTTCATTTTTACCGCTTGAATTTAGCTCTTTTCTTTTAACTAAACCTGACTTTGCGATATCTAAAAATATTTTTCCCCATTGATGTAATTTTTTTCCTCCTAAATCTGTCTCTAGGCCTTTTTTTGGAGATTGTAAATAAGCCTCCATAACTTCATTTTTTTTCCAATATTTAATAACTTCAAATGTTTCGTCCAAAGCACCGTAAAGAAGACCTGTAAAAAAGGCTGGTCCATTACAAATGCAGCCCCAATCACATGTGTCTATAGATCTAACTTCTATAAATTGTTTTAATCTAACTTCGGTAAAGATAGTTGCTAGATGAGTTTCGAAGTCTTTAATAGTTGCTTTAATTCCTTTTAGGGGTAAAAAGTTTCCTTCCATATAATCCTTGAACGTTTGACCATTAGGCTTGATATATTTTCCTTTATGCACAACAAAAAGTAATGAATAGTTTATTGCATAATCTAAATATTTTTCAAAATTTAAGTTTTCAAAAGCAACTGGCATGATTCCACCTCGTGCTGTGTTCTGCCAAACTTTATTCCGATATGAAAGATATCCGGTAGGTTTCTTGCCTGCAAAGGGAGAATTGGCAAACAAAGCTATAGTTAGTGGAACTAAGTAGTTTCCAATTTTAAATTTTTTTTCAAAATCTTTTTCTGAGCTATAATCGTAATTAATCTGAATACCTGATGTTTGATACATCATTTGCAAGCTTAGTTCTCCACTTTTTGGCATTTCTTTAGTCATAATTTGATATCGTTCTTTAGGGTTCTTAGGAACTTTGTTGAGACTATTGAACGGATCAAATCCTATTGAAGCTGTACTAATATCCAAATCTTTTGACGCCGCTTTGATTTCGTTAAAATGAGTTGAACTTTCACTACATACTGAATGAATATTTTTTAATGGAGCTCCCGATAGTTCATACTGCAAACCTGGCTCTGTTGTTATTTGTTGTTTGCCTCTTTTGAGTCCAATAATATTTTCATTTTCATAAATTGGCTTCCAACCAAAAGTTTCTAAATTTTTAAAAATTTTTTTTATTTGTTTGTAATTGGCTCTTTTTTTTTCTTTTCCAGTAAACAAAAATTTTTCATGCTCTACGCCAATAAGAAATTGGTCTTCTTCTTTTACACCTTGATTAAAATAATCAATTAATTGAATTTTGGATTGAATTTCTGACATACTTTAGAAACAGTTTTTACTGCTAAAGCCTAATACCATATTGTTTTGATTTATTTCAAATTTTCTTTCACATTTAATTTTTAACTTTTGACTCACATACACATAATGCCTGCTTCTTGAATTACCAAAATCAATGCGGTCAGGTTTGCCTAAAAAAGAAGTTAATTCAGACTCAGTTTTTCCAATCCATTTGCTAAGTTCTTGCTGTTCTTCTGCTATAACTTTATCAACTTTTGTACTAATTGTCTGACAACCTAGAAGGCTAGACATAAATACAACAAAAAAAAGTGTTTTATAAAGTTTCTTCATTTTCAACCTTGTGTAGAATATAACTTAATCTTATAAACAGATACATTACCTTTAGGTTGAAATTTTCAAATATTACCAGAGATTTCTTGGCAAATGTGCGGTATTTAAGCTTAACAAGGAGATTCTTATGTTTGAAAAATATTTCGACTATAAAAAAAATAAAACGACTTATAAAACTGAAGTGTTAGCTGGTGTTACTACTTTCTTAACAATGGCGTATATAATGTTTTTAAATCCTTTTATACTTTCTGGCGAATTCGCCGGACCTGAAAAGGGATTTTTTGATTTTGGTGCAGTATTTACTGCAACAATAGTAGCGACCGCCATAGCTTGTTTCATTATGGGCTTTTATGGCAAAACTTGGCCAATTGGTCTAGCACCTGGTATGGGCATCAACGCTTTTGTAGCTTTTGGAGTTGTTGGTGGAATGGGTTATACGCCTCAAGAGGCTTTAGGTGGAGTTTTGGTGGCTGGTATATTATTTTTAATAATATCTTTAACGCCAATTAGAGCTTGGTTGATCAACTCGATTCCTAGAAGTTTAAAGCTAGGTATTGGAGCAGGCATTGGTTTGTTTTTAGCAATCATTGGACTAGAAATTATGGGAGTTGTAGCAGACCATCCTGTAACATTAGTCACAATAGGCGATATGAAAAATCCCTTAGTTCTTTTAGCCTGTCTTGCTTTTGTAAGCATGGTTGTTTTAGAAGTGCTAAAAGTTAAAGGTAATATCATTATTGGAATACTATTTTTTAGTATTATTGCTTGGGGTACTGGATTGGCTAAATTCAACGGTGTAGTTAGCACACCTCCGTCAATGACTTATCTTTTTGATTTTGATCTTGGTGCTGCTTTTACCGCTGGTATGTCCACAGTGATTTTCACTTTATTATTCATCGATTTTTTTGATACGACAGGTACATTAACATCTGTAGCTAACGTAGCTGGAAAAGTTGGAAAAGATGGAAAAATAAAAGACATACATAAAGCTATGATGGCTGACAGTGTTGGAACAGTTGCTGGTGCTTTAATGGGTACTACTACTGTAACAAGTTATGTTGAGTCAGCTGCGGGCGTAAAAGAAGGTGGAAGAACAGGAATGACTTCAGTTGTTATTGGAGTTTTATTTTTATCTTGTCTATTCTTGTCTCCTCTTGCGACTAGTTTACCTAAAGAAATTGATGGTGCTGCTTTACTCTTTGTGTCAGTTTTATTTGTAAGAAATATTACAGATATTAAATGGGATGATATATCTGAGTCAGCTCCTGCAGTATTGGCGATGATAGCTATGCCACTTACCTACAGTATTAGTAATGGTATTGCGTTATCTTTTATTGCATATGCGTTAATTAAAATTTTTACAGGAAAATTTAGTTCTACCTCACCTGCAATATGGGTTATTGCAGCGCTGAGTGTTGCTAGTTTTTATGTTGCTTAAATATTAAGTTTTAAGGGCTGGTGAAAACTGGCCCTTATTTTTTAATCTGTTTTATTTTAAAGTAACAAACTCCTCTGCAGAAGTTGGGTGAATAGCAGTTGTATCATCAAAGTTTTTCTTAGTGGCCCCTGCTGTTATAGTAATAGCTAAACTTTGAATAATTTCAGGACTATCTTGACCCAGCATATGAATTCCTAAAACTTTATCTGTTTTTTCATCAACCAATAATTTCATTAAAATTTTGGGCTTTTTATCAGCAAATGTGTATTTCATGGGTGAAAATTGAGTTTTAAATGTTTTAACTTTATGGCCTAATTTTTTAGCTTCCTCTGCAGTAATACCTACAGTAGATAATGGGGGATCCGAGAAAATAGTTGAGGGTACATTTTTGTGCGAGGCCGACCGTTTGTTATTACCAAATTCGCTATCAGCAAACGCATGACCTTCTCTTATTGCAACAGGTGTTAAATTAATTCTATCAGTTACATCTCCTATTGCATAAATATTATCAATATTCGTTTTTGAGAACTCATCAACAATAATTGCCCCATTTTTTTTCTGCTCAACATCAGTTCTGTCAAGATTTAATTTACCAACATTAGGTGACCTACCTAAAGCAGACAAAACACATGCTGATTTAATACTTGGCCCGTGCTGTACTTTAATCTCTAATCCTTCCTCTGCCTCAACTATGTCTTCAATATTTGTGTTAAATTTTATGTCAATTCCTTTTTTGATCATTTCCTCTTGAAGTAAATTAGTTAGGTCTTGATCAAAACTTTTTAAAATTCTTTCACCACGATAGATTAAGGTTGTTTTAACTCCTAAGCCATTCATAATACAGGCAAACTCAACAGCAATATAACCGCCTCCCAAAATACAAATGTCTTTAGGTAGTTTTTTAATGTGAAAAATATCATCTGATGTAAGAACTTTATTTTTTGCGGTATAAGCTGATTTATTACAAGCTCCCCCTGATGCTATTAGAATTTTTTTTCCTTTATACTCTTTATTGTTTATAAGAATTGTCTTTGAATCTTTAAATGAAGCGTAACTATCTATCCGATCAACTTTATTTTTCTCTAGAATAGATTTGTAAATACCATTTAATCTTTCAATTTCTTGATCTTTGTTCTTAATCAATGTCTGCCAATTAAAAGAAATTTTTTCTGTTAAATTCCACCCGTAAAACTTAGCATTATCAAAATCATTTTTAAACTGAGCTGCGTAGGTAAATAATTTTTTTGGAACACATCCTCTATTGACGCAAGTACCACCATAATTCAAACCTTCGGCAACTAAAACTTTAGCACCATAATTAGCTGCTACTCTTGCGGCTCTAACTCCGCCAGATCCAGCACCAATAACTATTAAGTCATATTCTTTCATAAAAATTTTTTTATTTTGATAATATTTATTATTTATGTTTTTTTACTAAGTCTTCAATTTTTACTTCTTCATAATTTTCGAAAGGTTGAACGATCCAAGGATTATCTTTTAGTCTTTCTGCGCAATAGTCAGGTTCAAAAGTGGAGTCTAACTTTTTCCAAAGCACTGCTGTTTTAATAGACTCAATATTATTTTTTATCGGAGGATATTTTTTTAACCACTCAATACTTTTATTAAGCGTAATACCTGTATCTGAAAGATCATCACACAAAAGTAGTCTGCCCCCCATATCGTGAACTGTTGAGCTCATTTCTCTTGAAAAAATTAGTTCTCCCTGTTTATCTTCTACGCCTGTTCCAGAGTAAGATTCTACCGCAAGGTAGGCACACTTAAGTTTAAATATTCGGCTTAATACATCTATGATTGGGGCTCCCCCTCTCATTATGCCTATAAGCATTGTTGGTTTAAATCCACTTTCATGAATTTTGACTGCTAATTTTTCTACTATTAGATTATATTCTTTCCAGTCTACAATAAGTTTGTTGGCCATAGAAAAAACTAAATTATTTTGAAGGAGATGTAAATGAAAGGATACGTAGTGACTGTTTATAAGATTATAAAAGATGAAAATGTTCTAAAAAACTATGCTGTTAAAGCTAGAGAGGCAATTGAAAAACATAAAGGCAAATTTTTAGTAAGAGGTGGGAAAAAAATAACAACCGAAGGAGATGAATCTCCTAGAACAGTAGTAATTGAATTTTCATCTTTTGCTGAAGCTGAAACGTTTTTTTATTCAAAAGAATATCAAGATGCTCATGCTATTTTGAAAGACACAGTTGTGCGCCACCATCAGATTATAGAAGGTGCTTAATATTGAATTGGTTCGTCGTCTATTGATCTCCAAAGATACCATGTAGCTACAGAACAATATGGAGTAAACCTTTTATAAAGCTTGTCTAAAAATACTTTTGGAGGATAGTACTTTTTCTTATAATTATTTGATATTGCTCGAAGAAGACCAATGTCTTGTAGAGGCCATATATTAGACCTATTAAAAGTAAATAGTAATATCATTTCAGCAGACCATCTTCCGATCTGCCTAAGATTTGATAAATATTCTATTGCCTCCTCGTCATTCATTTTTTTTATTAAGTTAGGTTTAAAAGTTTTATTTATTATTTTTTTAGATAAATCTTTGATGCCTCTAACTTTCTGTCTGGTAAGTCCACAGCTTTTTAAACTAGCGCTGGATAATTTGTTTACTGTTCTTGCTGTAATTTTATTTTTACATTTTTTTTTGAACCTAATAAAAATTGAGTTTGCTGCTGCTACACTAATTTGTTGTCCAACAATACTTTTACACAAAGAAAAGAAAACGTCGTTACGAGTAATTAAGTGACCATCTTTATAATT
>Ga0307995_1002813_pt1 | contig 9965 bp, 10 predicted proteins | sample EllFjometagen262_FD_203132 | JGI IMG/M metagenome (GOLD analysis project Ga0307995, IMG submission 203132) | Marine microbial communities from Ellis Fjord, Antarctic Ocean - #262 | ecosystem: Environmental > Aquatic > Marine > Unclassified | place: Southern Ocean | collected 2014-11-02
TAATTACCAATAGTTTTATTAGAGTCTCTTAAGCCTGAACGAGAGAGTTTAATGGAGCTGGCTAATGCTTCAATGGCATGATCTTGACCGTAAATTATTCTTTTTAAATTTTTTTCTATATCCTTTAAGTAGTTTCTGTCATTTAAGGTAATATTTTTTTCTGGAATCTTTGTTATTTTAGAAACTATTTTTTCTATATCTGACTCATCTAACACATCTTTTTTTTGATCATTTTTTTTTAATGACTCGTACGATCCTAGTTCATCTATAATATCTATTGACTTGTCTGGTAGTCTTTTGTTTCCTATATATTTGTAAGAAAGATCAACCGAAGCTCTTATCGCATCATCAGAGTACTTAACTTTATGAAAATCTTCATACTTAGCTTTTAGTCCAAACATTATTTTATATGCATCTTCAACGCTAGGTTCAGAAACATCAATTTTTTGAAATCTTCTTTGTAACGCCCTATCCTTTTCAAAAAACTGCCTATATTCAGAAAAAGTTGTTGCACCAACACACCTAATCTGACCAGATTGTAAAGCAGGTTTAAGCATATTGGCAGCATCCATAGAATTTCCAGAAGTAGATCCAGTTCCAACAAGCGAGTGTATTTCATCAATAAATAAAATGTATTTTGGATTTTTTTCAATTTCATTAATAATAGCCTTTAATCTTTCTTCAAAATCTCCTCTATACCTAGTTCCTGCTATTAAGAGCCCCATATCCAATGAATAAATTACATTGTCTTTAAGAATGTCAGGCACTTCGTTTTTAAAAATTTTATTGGCCAGACCTTCAACTATTGCGGTTTTACCGACACCTGGATCACCGACTAGTAGAGGGTTGTTTTTTGTCCGCCTACACAAAATTTGAGTTATTCGGTCAACCTCGTCATTTCTTCCTACAAGAGTGTCAATTTTATTTTTTTCTGCCCTCTTTATTAAATTAACACAATAGGTATCAAGTGGTGAATTTGAATTAGATTCTCTTGTGCTACTCTTTTCATTAGCACTATCCACGTAGGTGAAATTGTCAATTTTTGTAATACCGTGAGAAATAAAATTTACAACATCATATCTGGTGACTTCCTGCTCTTGCAAAAAGTAAGTTGCATGACTTTCCCTTTCTGCGAATAAAGAAACTAAAATATTTGCACCTGTTACTTCACTTTTACCAGAAGACTGAACATGAACAATAGATCTCTGAATTACTCTTTGAAATCCAGATGTTGGCTGAGGGTCGTTTTTTTTTTCAGAATTAACAATATTATCTAATTCGTTATCAATGTAATACTCAAGATTTTCTTTTAATAAATCCGTGTCTACGCTACAAGCCTTCATAACATTTAAAGCGTCCTCTTCATCTGTCAGTGAAAGCAACAAGTGCTCCAAAGTTACATATTGATGATTTTTTTCTGTAGCAACTTGAAAAGCTTTGGAAATAGATTTTTCTAATGATTTGGTAAAAGTTGCCATTTATTTAACCTCCATTATACACTTTAAAGGAAACAAATTTTGTTTAGCATAATTGTTAACTAGTGATGTTAAGGTTTTTGCAATATCTTTTGTATATGTGCCGCAAATAGCAAAACCATCTTCGTGAATTTCTAGCATAACATCTTTAGCTTTACTATTTGTCATTTTAAAAAATATTATCAAAACTTGTATAACAAATTCCATGGTTGTGAAATCATCATTTAATAGAATGACATTATAATAAGGTGGTTTGGTAGTTCTTGTGGATAATTTTCTTTTTCTTATAACGGTTAGGGATTTACTCATGAAAAGGGCGGCCTATAGAATAATATTTTATTTTTTTATTTTTAAAATCCTCGGGTTGATACAAATTTCTTAAATCACAAATAGATAGTTTTTTATTTTTACCCACTTTGTTAAAATCAATATTTTTAAACTCATCCCAATCACTATGAATGATAACAAAATCACAGTTTATGATTAATTCTCTTTGATTGGGGCAGTATTTAATTTTTTTGTACTTAGATAAAACACTCTTGCAGCCCGTTGGTTCATAATAGCTAATTTTTAAATTATTCTTTAAAAGCTTAGGAATAATAAACAGGCTTGACGAATCTCTCATATCATCTGTATTGGCTTTAAAAGTTACACCTAAGAAGCCAATTTTTTTGAGATTTTTTTGTTTGGCAATTTTTAAAATTTTTTGAGCAATTAAATTATTACGATTTCTATTGGATCGAATTACGTTTTTAACCAAACTAAGGTTTACTTTAAAGTCATCAGAGGTCCTTACTAAAGCTTTTGTGTCTTTTGGAAAACAAGAGCCACCATATGCGGGACCAGCCCTTAAGAAACGAGAGCCGATTCTTTGATCGGTTCCTATACCCTCGGCAATATCATCAACATTAATTCCTACTTTCTCACAAAGATTAGCAATCTCATTAATAAAAGTAATTTTAGTAGCTAAAAAAGCATTGGCTGCATACTTAATCAATTCAGCAGCTTTACGCGAGACAACAATAAACTTAGCACCTTTTTTTATAATTGGATCGTATAGCTTTTTAAGAATAGGTGAAATTTTTTTTGAATTATTAGTTACTATTCTGTCGGGATATCTAAAATCTCTAAGAGCCTCCCCCTCTCTTAAAAACTCTGGATTTGAAACTACATCAAACTTACTCTTCGAATTATGTTTTCTTAAAATTTTTTCAATCCTGTCTCCTGTTCCAAGAGGAACTGTAGACTTTGTGATTATAGTCTTATGTTTATTGATATTTTTTGAAATAATTTTTGCAACTTTAAATATATTGGATAAGTCTGCTGATTGACCATTTTTTGCTGATGGAGTACCTACGGCGATAAAGACGATGTCAGAGTTTTGTATAGCTTTGTCGATATCAGTTGTAAAAATAAGTCTTTTTGCATTAAAATTTTTATTAACAATTTCATCTAGACCCGGTTCGTAAATTGGAAGTATATTGTTTTCTAAATCTTTTATTTTTTTTTTATTATTATCTACGCAATAAACTATATTTCCGAAATCAGAGAACAAAACTCCGGACACTAACCCTACATAGCCTGTTCCAATAAAGCAAATTTTCATGTTTAATAATTTCCTATTTTATTGAATGATTCAATATAACCATCTATGGTTCCACAGTCCAAATACGATCCTTTAAAAATAGACCCATTAAATTTTTCACCACTAATCAAGAGCTCATTCATTGCATCAGTAATTTGAACTTCTCCATGCTTGCCTTTTTTGCTTTTATTTAGAAACTTAAATATTTTTTTACTTAAAATATATCTGCCAATAATAGCATATCTTGAGGGTGCTACAGAAATTTTAGGCTTTTCAACAAATTTATTAATATCAAGTATGCTCTTATTTTTTTTAGAGAATCCTAAAATTCCATATCTATCAACGTCTTTTTTCTGAACAGTCTTGGTCGCAACAACTGATGATCTGTTAACTTTGTGTATGTTAACTAATTCACGGCTACAATTCTTCTTAATTATTATATCATCAGGCAAGATTAGTAAAAAATGATCTGATTTTATTTTTTTACTACACGCATTTACCGCATCACCCAATCCTTTTGGAGAATTTTGATAAACATATTTTATCTTTTTTTGATACTTTTTAAGAATATTTATTTTTTTAATTGCTTTTTTATTTTTTAAGATTTTTTTTTCTAGTTCGCGATCTTTATCAAAGTATCTTTTTATAATATTTTTTCTTTTTGAAATCACTAAAAATACTTCTTTAATACCGGCTTCATCACATTCTTTTAAAACTCTTTCCAAAATAGATGTTTTTCCTCGAGGCCAAAGTTCTTTGGGGAAAACCTTTGTTAAAGGTAACATCCTTGTTCCAAAACCTGCTAGTGGTATAATTGCTTGAGTGATCATAAATAAAAATTATAAAAAAGTAATAAATGAAAATTATAAAAAAATCCAATTTAATTCACAATATATCGATTAAATATAAAGATATAGGCTTTGTACCAACGATGGGTGCATTGCACGAAGGTCACATATCTCTCATTAAAAAAAGTAAAGAAAAATCAAAAAAAACCATTGTGAGTATTTTTGTTAATCCAAAGCAGTTTAATAAGAAAAAAGATTTTATAACATACCCAAACAATCTTCAAAATGATCTGTCCACTTGTAAAAAACTAAAAGTAGATTACGTATTTATTCCCAATGCCCAAGAGATTTATCGTTGGAATGATAAAGAAAATCTTATACCTAAAATTGATAATATTATGGAGGAAAAATTTAGGAAAGGTCACTTAAATGGAGTTCTTGCAGTTATGTCTAAGTTTCTCTCTATTATAAAATGTTCCAAAATTTATATGGGTAAAAAAGACTATCAGCAATTAAATCTTATAAGAAATTTAATTAAATTAAATAAAATTAAATGCTCTATTGTTAAATGCAAAACAATTAGAATGAAAAATGGTGGTGCACTTTCTTCTAGAAATCTCTTATTAAGCAATGATGCATTGTTAGTTGTCGGCAGAGTTTACCGTTTTTTAAAGTTATATAAAAAAAATGGCGGTAGGTTTTTACTTGCTAAGTCTGAACTTGAAAAAATAGGAGTTAAAAAAATTGACTATATTAAACTAATTAATCTTTTGAATTTTAAAGAGGTAAAAAAAATTAGCTCTAATACAAATATATTTATAGCCTATTATTTAAATGGTGTTCGTTTGATAGATAATCTTTAAAATTGAAGAAAATAACTTGCCAATCCTAAAAAAGACAAAAAACCAAATACGTCCGTTACTGTCGTAACAAATACACTAGATGATATAGCTGGATCTATTTTAAATTTATTTAATGTAATAGGAACAACTATGCCAAAGAAACCAGCTGCGGTCATATTTATAGTCATGGCTACTGCAATTAATGATGAAAGAGGAATATCACGAAACCATATATATATTGCTACTCCGGTAATAACGGCAAAAATTATGCCGTTGAACAGTCCTACTAGAAATTCTTTGGAAATAATTTTAAAAATATTCGAAGCTATGAGTTCTTTAGTTGCGATCAAACGTACTGTAACCGTCAAAGTTTGCGTTCCTGCATTTCCACCCATGGATGCAACAATCGGCATTAATATGGCTAATGCTACAACTTTTTCTATACTGGCATTAAAAAGACTTATGACAGTAGATGCGAGTATTGCTGTTAATAAATTAATTGCAAGCCATACAAATCTTTTTTTGGTGATGCTAAATGCTGTATCTGATATTTCTTCATCACTTACACCAGCTAATCTTAAAGTATCTTCTTCTGCTTCTTCTTTTATAATAGTTACAATATCGTCTCCTGTGATCATACCTATGAGTTTGTGATTACTATCTACAACACCGGCAGAAAAAAGATTATATTGCTCAAAGTTGTAAGCAACTTGTTCCTGATCCATTTCCGCAGGAATTAAAAACTTATTACTATTCATAATAGAGTTCATCTTGACTTCCCTTGAAGTTCTTAGCACTCTTGATGAAGGAACTGAGCCGACAGGAATATTCAATTCATTAATAATAAATATTTCCAAAAATTCCTTTGGTAGCTCATTAGTTTCTCTCAAATAGTCAATGGTCTGGCCTACAGACCAATCTTGTGGCACTGCCGCAAACTCTCTTTGCATAATTCTAGCTGCAGAATTTTCTGGGTAAGTACTGAGAGTTTCTTCAAATAAGTTTTTGTCTTCTAAGGGTATTTTGGTAAGGACTCTATCTTTTTTTTCATCTGTTAAATTTTCAATAATTTTTAAAGCGTTATCAGATTCTAGACTATTTACTATTTTGACTATTTTATTAGATGATATTTTTTCTAAAATATCTTTTTGAAGCTCATCTGTAAGTTCAACTATAACATGAGGATTGATTTTAAAGTTTTCTAAAGCAATCAGTTCAAATCTTTTTTTTTCAGGTAGATTGGATATAACTTCTGCAATATCCGAAGGGTGTAATTTAGCTAAAACACTATCAACTGCAGATAAATCTTTTTTATCAATTTTATCAACAAGGTCATCTAAATAAGAAGTAGAGATATTGAACTCTATTTTTTTAGATTTGATTTCGTTATTGTTTTCCATAATAATAAAGTACTTTCGTTTATAATGAATATTGAAATAAAAATCAGTAAAAAACCAGTCGATTATCAAAAGGCAGTTGAAGAACTTGAACAAAGAGCCTTACAAGTTCATCGTAAAGAAAAAAGTGAATTGATATGGATACTCGAACATAAAGACATTTACACCTGTGGAACGAGCGGCAAAGATAGTGAACTGTTGGATAAAAAAAAATTTCCTATTTTAAAAACTAATAGAGGGGGCAAATGGACATATCATGGATCTGGTCAAAAAATTGTTTATTTTGTTTTAGATATGAACCGCAGAGGAAAAGAAATTAGAAAACTTGTTAGGACAATAGAAGAGTGGATAATTTTAATACTAGATAAGCACAATATCAAAGCTCATGCCGATACAAAAAATATTGGGATATGGATTGATAAAGACAACAAGAAATACAAAATTGCTGCTATAGGTTTGAAGGTTAAAAAATGGATTGCATACCACGGATTTGCTCTAAACTTGGATGTTAATAAAAATAATTATAGCGGAATAATCCCATGTGGTATTTCCGATAGAGGAATAATAAATTGGTTGGAAATAAAAAAAATACCAGAATCACTAAATGAAACTATTATTTCCTCTTTTAAAGAAAAATTTACAGATTAGACTTTTTTAAAAAATTATTAAACTCTTTGGGAGGTTTGACCTTGAATGTTTTTTCCTTACCTTTGTCGTAAAAGGTAATTTTATAACTATGTAACATTAAAAACTTATCTTTATTTACATAATGAGGAATTTCATATTTTCCATCGCCTACTATTGGATGGTTAACTTTAAAAAATTGCTGCCTAATTTGATGTTTTCTACCGGTAATGGGTGTTGCCTCAACATAAGAAAAGTCTTTATTTTTAGACAGTACAGAAAAATCCGTTTCTGCTTTAAAGGTTTTCATTTGATTCTTTACTTTAATAACCAAATCATGATCTAGAGTTCCTTCATTGCGAGGAATGGATCCGTACAAAATAGCCAAGTAACTTTTTTTTACATCTTTATTTCTAAATTGCTCAGACAAAGTCTGTGCAAATAATCTATTGCATGCAAATACAATAATTCCAGAGGTTTCTTTGTCAATTCTGTGGACTAAATAAAATTTTTTATCTTCACTAAATTTATTCAATATATCAATTAAATTTTTTGGAGACTTGGTTCCAGACTGAACTGAGATACCAGATGGTTTATTTAAAATTAAATAATCATGATTTTCAAAGATTATATTGTTTCTAATTTCTTTGTATTCTTTAATATTAGCGCTATATAAAAATTTTTCATTTTCTTTTTTTTCTTCATAGCTAAATTGAAGAAAAATTTCATCTTTTAATTGAAGCTTGTAAGAACTTTTAATCTTTTTGTTATTTACTTTAATTTTTCCTGAGCGTAACAATTTTTCAACAAAGGATTGGGGAAATTTTTGGGTGTTTAATTTTAACCACTTATCTATTCTAGTGTTTGCATAATTTGCATCTACAGTGAATTTTTCATTAAATTTCATTAAAAAAAACTAGTAATTTTGTATCCAGCAAAAAACAAAAGAACACCACCAAAAACTGAAAGGACTAAGTAACTAATCATTTCTAGATAAAGTGATTTGTTTAATAAATTAAATAAATCCATAGAAAATGTAGAAAAAGTTGTGAATCCTCCTAATAGACCTATTGCAATATAAATTCTAATATTTTCAGTAATAATGCTTTTGTCAAACAATGAAATACAAACACCTATAAAAAAAGAACCTAACAAGTTCACTATGACTGTACTGACAGGAAAGTTTAGGTAGAAAAATCTGGGGGTAATTAGATAGAGAGAATATCTCAATACACTTCCAGCTGCTCCAAATAAAGCAACTAGCAGATAGAGTTTCATTATTTTTTATTTAGTTTGGTTTCTTTACTTTCTGCTACTGGATTTTTAGACTCTTGCTCATTTTTACTATCAGCTTTTTTTGTAACAGGTCCAGAATCTTGTCCTTTAGCATTAAAATCTTTATCAACCAATTCTATATAAGCAGTTGGAGCATTATCTCCAAAACGAAAACCAGATTTTACAACTCTCGAATAACCACCATTCCTTTTTTCATACCTTTTGGACAAAATAGTTGTCAATTTAGTTACAGAGTTTTTGTCCTGCAGCTTAGAAAATAAAATTTTCTTTGAGGCTAAGGTGTTTTTTTTACCAATAGTAATAACTTTATCAATAATTGGCTTTAACTCTTTAGCTTTTGGAACGGTTGTTTTGATTTGCTCATGTTTAATTAATGAGTTTATCATGTTTTGAAACATAGCTTTTCTATGCTCAGAAGTTCTATTTAGCTTTCTATGTCCGTGACCGTGTCTCATGGTTTATTTGTACTCGTCCTCTAGTTTTTTAGACAGTTCTGAAATATTTTCTGGAGGCCAATTTGGAATTTCAATACCTAAATATAAGGACATTCCAGAAATTACCTCTTTAATTTCATTTAGTGATTTTCTACCAAAATTGGGGGTTCTTAGCATTTCACCTTCTGTTTTTTGAACCAAGTCACCAATGTAAATAATGTTATCATTTTTTAAGCAATTCATAGATCTAACTGAAAGTTCTAGCTCATCCACTCTTCTTAAAAGATTTTTGTTAAATTCAGGCTCACTTTGAGTTGGCTGAACCACAACTTCTTTTGGCTCATCAAAATTTACAAATAGTGACAACTGATCTTGAAGAATTCTCGCAGCAAATGCTAAGCAATCGTCTGAAGCAACAGAACCATTCGTTTCTATTTCCATAGTAAGTTTATCATAATCAATAGACAAACCTTCTCTTGTATTAGATACATTGTAAGAAACTCTTTTTACTGGGCTATAAACTGAATCGATAGGAATTAAACCTAACGGAGAATCTTTTTCTCTATTTTTATCAGCAGATACATATCCTTTTCCAGTATTAACAACAAATTCCATGTACACTTTTGAATTCTCATCTAAGTTACAAATAACCTGATCAGGATTTAAAATCTCAATATCAGGGTTTGGATTAATCATTTTTGCAGTAATTTCTCCTGGTCCTTTTGCATCAAGAATAAGTTTTTTTGGACCATTTGTATTTAATTTTAATGATAAAGATTTAATATTTAAGACTATGTCTGTAACATCTTCTCTAACGCCATTAATTGATGAAAACTCATGCAACACACCATCAATTTGTATCGCTGTCACTGCTGTTCCTTGAATAGAAGAAAGAAGAACTCTTCTTAATGCATTTCCTAAAGTTAAAGCAAAACCACGCTCTAAAGGCTCAACAACTATTTTTGCAAATTTTTTATCTTCGCTGGCTTGAATATCAATCTTAGAAGGTTTGATTAATTCTTTCCAATTTTTATCTATCAATGTTAGCTCCTGTTTTTATTTATTGTTAAACTCTTCTTTTTTTAGGTGGTCTACAACCGTTGTGAGCAACTGGACTTGTGTCTTTGATGGACAAAATTTTAAAACCCCTTGCTTGCAATGCTCTTAACGCTGTTTCCCTTCCCGAACCTGGTCCTTTTACTTCAACATCTATATTTTTAAGTCCATACTCTGCTGCTTTTAACGCAGCATCGTCCGCAGCTACTTGGGCTGCATAAGGAGTGGATTTTCTTGAACCCTTAAATCCCTTCGATCCAGCAGAAGACCATGACAGTACGTTTCCATCTTTATCTGTAATGGAAATAATAGTGTTGTTAAAAGTTGCATTTACAAATGCCTTTCCATTAATCACTATTTTTTTTTCCTTCTTCTTTGCTTTGAATTTACTTTTCTTTTTTGAATCTGTTTTTTTAGAATCTACTTTCTTCTGTTCTTTCTTACCAGAATCTGATTTTTTTTTAATTT
>Ga0307995_1002814_pt1 | contig 9962 bp, 9 predicted proteins | sample EllFjometagen262_FD_203132 | JGI IMG/M metagenome (GOLD analysis project Ga0307995, IMG submission 203132) | Marine microbial communities from Ellis Fjord, Antarctic Ocean - #262 | ecosystem: Environmental > Aquatic > Marine > Unclassified | place: Southern Ocean | collected 2014-11-02
GAGTTTGGCGTCGTTAGGGAATAGGTAAAGATGATCAGCAACAGTCGTTGCCCCTGACAGTAATAATTCAACTAGGCCGAGTTTGGCACTCACATAAACCGCCTCAGCATCCATTTGTCCCCAGATTGGATAGAGTGTTTTTAACCAGTCAAATAAGGATAACCCTTGAGCGGTGCCGATACTTCGGGTGAGGGTTTGATACAAATGGTGATGGCAGTTGATTAGGCCCGGTAACACAACCGTGCCGCTCGCATCTATTCGACGATCAATTTTTAGCTGGTTCTTTTTAAGCCACTGCTGGGCGTCGAGAGTGGAGCCAACGAATACGATTTGATTGTTCTCAGTCACCACTGCACCATCTTCGATTTCTCGGCGCTGTGGGTCCATGGTGACTAGGCGATGTATATTCTCGATCACTAAAGTTGGCATGTCGAACGGCCCTCCATAAATTGGCAGACGCCCATTACAAACGTGGCATGCACAGCGCGATCATCTCCTAGCATCATTAACGCAAATAACTTATCTTGAATTGAATCTGAATTGGCCATACGTCTTTTAGTCAATGGGGTTGACGCTAAATCCAATACGACAAAATCAGCTTCTTTGCCTAGTTCAAAATTACCCAGCATATGATCCAAGTAAAGCGCTTTAGCTCCGCCCAGCGTCGCAAGGTAAAAAGCCTTCATTGAGCTCAGAGTGTGCCCTGCCATTTGATTCACTTTGTAGGCTTCGTTTAGCGTTTGTAAAATACTAAAGCTGGTGCCGCCACCCACATCAGTTGCAATTCCGACCCTAATATTGTTTTGGAGGGCACTGTTGAGGTCAAATAATCCACTGCCCAAAAATAAGTTTGAAGTCGGGCAAAAAGCCATAGCGGCACCATTATTGGCCATTAGCTTTCGGTCTGTTTGGTCTAAGTGAATACAATGCGCATAAATCGACCGCTCACCCACTAGGCCATAGTGGTCATAAACGTCGAGGTAGCTTCGGCGTTCGGGAAATAAATTGGCTACCCAGGCAACTTCATCTGCATTTTCAGCGACATGTGATTGAATGTAAAGCCCGTCATATTCATGGCGCAATCGGCTGACCACTCGTAGTTGCTCAACGGACGAGGTGGGTGCAAATCGAGGAGTAACGGCATACAGCGCTCGACCATTTCCATGCCATTTTTCAATCAGATTAGCACTATCCCTGTAACTACTCTCCACCGTATCGCATAAAAAATCAGGCGCATTTCGATCCATCATGACCTTGCCTGAGATTAACCGCATGTCACGTTTTTGCGCGGCGTTAAATATGGCATCAACCGACTCAGGGTGGATCGTTGCAAAAACAGCGCTTGTAGTGGTGCCGTTGCGCAATAATTCATCACAAAAAAATTCTGCCGTCGAATGGGCAACATTAATATCAGAAAATTTAGCCTCAGTCGGAAAGGTGTACTTTTCGAGCCATTCAAGCAGCTGAGTGCCATGGCTGGCGATAATGTCTGTTTGGGGGTAATGAGTATGGGTGTCGATAAAACCCGGCATAATTAACTTGCCAGTAAAGTCATGGAACTCGACACCATCCGGTAAAAAATCGAACCAGTCTTCCGTCTTGCCGAGCGCAGTAACCCTTCCCAGTTTGAGAATGAGAAGGCCATCTTCAATATATTCCCAACTGTCTGGAGATTTGTCAGGGTCATCAATAAAATGTAAAAACGACGCCCGAATAGCCTTGTCACAACGACTTTTATCAAGTTGTATTGGTAATGAGATAATTTTCATAATGGTTTATTGTTGGGTTGAACACTACACCAACGACTGATAACGATTTGTTCTATATAGCTCATGTCCATTATCGCACCAACATGAGGGAGGCTGAGCGTACACTTAAAAACTGGGGAAAAGTCCAACCAGAGACCATCACACCCAGCCTACCACCAGGTTTGTCCAGTCTAAAAGATAAGCTTCCATAGCTTTATCTGACTATTCGTTTGAAAAATCCATCTTTGTCTAGCTAACAGACAGAGTAATATGCAGGGTAGATACCTACCCTGCATTATGCCAGTGCCTTATTTTTTAGGCAGCTTACTGACAACACCTTGGACATAAAAGTTCATGCCACCCAGTTGCTCATCCGTCATATTCTGACCTGCAGCAACGACTGTCTTGCCATCTTGATCAACCACTGGCCCTGCGAAAGCATGTATGCTGCCATTAGCCATTTGCTTTTCCATTTTAGCAATACGTGCCTGAACTTCAGCCGGTATCGCTTTATTCAAAGGAGCTAAACTAATCATGTCATCCGCATAACCACCCCAAAGACTTTCTGGCTTCCAGCTACCGGCTTGAACTTCTTTTACCGTCTTGCTGTAAAATTTTCCCCAGTGGTGTGTTGTTGCCGTCAAATGTGCAGTGGGGCCATATTTAGACATATCTGAGTGATAACCGACTGCATATTTGCCTTTTTCTTCTGCCGCCTGAACTACCGCAGTCGAGTCAGTGTGATGCGTTAAAACATCGGCACCCTGAGACATCAATGTCATAGAAGCCTGACGTTCTTTTCCTGGGTCATACCATGAGTTAACCCAAATAACGCGTAGTTCTGCTTCTGGGTTGACACTGCGAGCACCTTGAATAAACGCATTGATACCCTGCAGTACTTCTGGAATTGGGAAGGCCGCAACATAACCCAGTACATTCGACTCAGTCATTTCACCCGCGATAACGCCAGTGAGATATCGTCCTTCATAGAACCGTGCGTTATAGATGCCCATGTTCTCGCCCATTTTGTAACCTGTGGCGTGAACAAAAGCGGTATCAGGAAATTTCTTTGATACCTTTAACATGTAGTTCATATAGCCAAAGCTGGTCGCGAAGATAACCTTGTCGCCACGCTTGGCCATTTCACGGATAACTCGCTCAGCGTCAGCACCTTCTGCAACGTTTTCAACGTAGTTGGAAGTGACACCCGTTTCTTTCTCCATTTGTAAACGGCCAATGTCATGTTGGTAAGTCCAGCCAGCGTCACCAATAGGGCTAACATAGACAAAGCCGACATTATCGACCGCAATGGCGTTACCTGCTAACAGGATGATGGCTAACGCTACACAAGTGGAGCCTAGTTTTTTGATTAGTGCCTTTCGTACGACCATATTACTTTACCCTCCTTTGGGATTAGATTGAGTTTTTGTTAATTATTGAGCTTACCACTTATTGGACTAAGACTCCTGAATTGAGTGATACGACGATTGCTATTTGGGGTCTATTGTTTATTCATCTTGCGTAAGTGCTTATTAACCGCATGAGAAACAGCAGTAAAGCCAAAGCTGGCGGTCACACCAACAAACGATCCAATACCCGTCGAGCAGTCAAGAGAAGTTCTCTCTGGTCGCTGCGGCTTACTGAGGCTAATGCCGCCATCTTCTGTGGGGTAGCTTGGCTGTTCGGTAGAGAACACGCAGTCGATCATGTGCCGGCGTTTGGGGTTTCGGCTATAACCTAATTGCTGGCGCAAGTTAGCGCGCATTTTAGCCAATAATGGGTCGTTGTACGAACGAATCAAATCATCAACTTCGATTCGGGTTGGATCTATTAGTCCGCCTGCGCCACCCGTTGAAACCAGGGCAATTTTATTACGCCTACAGTGGTGAACTAACGATACCTTATGCTGCACGTGGTCAATGGCATCAATCACATAGTCGTATTGAGCAAAATTGAATTTTAGGATATTCCCCCGCGTGACTAAATCGTCTATCGCAGTGCAGTCACATTCAGGGTTAATTTGTAAAATGCGTGCTTTTAGTACCTCGACCTTGCTTAGTCCTACCGTGTCTAACAGGGTGTGAATTTGACGGTTAGTATTGCTTAAATCGATATCATCATGGTCGATCAGGCTGATTTTACCAATGCCAGAGCGAGCAGACGCTTCAGCAGCCCAAGAACCAACGCCACCAACGCCGACGATACAGAAGTGTGCTCGTTGGAGGTGTTCGAGTGAGGTCATGCCAAATACTCTGGCGAGGCCTTCAAAGCGGTTTAAATAATCGTGACTGAGCATGGTTAAGTGGGTAATGTTAAATAGTTAAGGGTGAATGGTAATATTAAGCAGTAATATAAGTGTATTGGGCTACACTCAAGCTGTCATTACAATAACACTAAAAATAAACGATAATTCTATCGACTAATCGATTGTTCCAAGAGACCGGGTATGAACACAGCTTGCTTATTTACAATTTCTGCACCTTCAGGCGCAGGTAAAACCAGTTTGGTTAAAGCGCTGCTAGCAAAAAAACCAACAGAGTTATCGGTAAGTGTGTCACATACCACCCGAGAAATTAGACCCGGTGAAGTGAACGCAACCGATTACCATTTCGTCAGTCTTAACCAATTCGAATCGATGATCCAGAACGATGAGTTCATCGAACATGCCCGAGTGTTTGATAATTTATACGGCACAGCGCAACAGTCGGTTGAAGGTATTCTGGATAGTGGTAAGCATGTTATTTTAGAAATTGACTGGCAGGGTGCCCGACAAGTGAAGCAAAAAATGCCCGAAACGGTTTGTATCTTTATACTACCACCCTCCCGAGAAATCCTAGAACAGCGTCTGGTCGATCGTGGTACTGACGAAGCAACGACCATCAAACGTCGGATGGAATCGGCCGATAGAGAAATGTCGCGTTGGGATGATGCCGAATATCTGGTGGTAAATGAAGACTTCAAGCAAGCTTTATACGACCTTGAATGCATCATTCACACCCAGGGAATGACCAAAGGACGACAAATACTGAAAAATAAGGTCTTAATTGCCTCAATTCTAAAAGAAATGGTTTAGATTTTGTTTCGAATTGGCTATCATTACGCCCCTTTTTTTATCTAGCACTCCTTGGAGCTAAAACATGGCACGTATCACTGTTGAAGATTGTCTCGAACATGTAGATAACCGGTTTGATCTAGTATTGCTTGCCTCACGTCGTGCACGCCAGATATCACAAGGTGCGGATCCTTTGGTTCCTGCTGAAAATGATAAGCCGACAGTTATCGCCCTGCGCGAAATAGCTGAAGGTTTAGTCACGGCTGAAGGCATGGATGAAATGGAAGCGAAACGAGCCCTAGAAAGGCTTTCGACAGATGACGAACTCGTCCGTCAAATCGCCCAAGCCAGCCTAAATGCAGCCCAAGCAAACGTAGTAGAGTAATCAAAAATTGACTCGATGCCATTCTGATACAGAGTGGCATCGAGTTGGTTCAATACCTTCCCCCTACAAGTCAATATCGTCATATCGATGAACGCAACTTACATAACCACTTCTGTTGGCGACCTTACTTAAAATCACTGGGCCTCCATGTCTTCTGCTGGGTTATTCTTGCTCTTGCAATCTAACTAGTTTATAGACTATCGATTTTAGGTCTGATCCAAAAAAGCATTCACTGCGTACTAGCCTGTGAAACTTATAATTTTAATAAGTGGCAGATTCAACCTTTAAGTGCATAACCAATTAAGCAGCTTAGGTTGACATGTGTTCGGCCATTTTCTGAGCCGGAGTTTTCTTTCTTGGTCTATTGTTGAGCGAACGTATCACCGACCTTGGCGACACCTGCTTAAAATTAGTATTCTTCGGCCAATACTGTCGCAGCAATCCGTTTGTGTTCTCGTTCAATCCACGTTGCCACGATCGGTAGGGTCTACAAAATATACTGCTGCATCAAGGACTTCCGTCATGGACTCATGATGGGCAAACTCTTTTCCATTAGAGAAAAAGATGAGCATACAACCAGAACCAGATATCCACTTTTTCTACCGATTCAAGTGATGCACTTCAGAGTTGAATCCAGGACCTATAAGTGAGTGTTAGTAGGGTTAATAGTCGATGGAAATCGACAAAATGCAAAGATTTGGCAGATGAATAATAAGCGTCGCTTGAGCAAAGGTTTCTCACTAGAATAATCATAGCTGAATGACGACAGATTTAGTGACTGCGCTTTAGCTTGAGCTCAACTTTCAAGGGTTTTCTCAGGTCGTCGAGTACGGGGCAATGGCGATTAACTGTTTGGCGAAGTCGTTCTATATCCTCATCGCTGGCGTTGCTAACGATATTAATGCTCCCAAAAACTTCAGAAAATCCGGCGTCAACCTCAGAATCTACATTGAAAAAGCCACGTGCATCTGATACTCCGGTGACGCTGACAGCAATATCTTGAAGGTCGATTTCCATTGAATCAGCGTAGAGCCGATAAGTCACTTCATGGCAAGCAGCGAGTGCGGCAAGTAGTAATTCACTCGGTCGGGGGCCGAGGTCTGTACCCCCCATATTTTCAGGCTGGTCTGCAATCAGGTCGAAACTGCGAGTCTTTATCTGGCTGCGAAAAGCTTCGACTAGATGGCTGTCTGCCGTTGTTTCTACACGGCATTTATCTGGTCGATTTCGCAATAGATCCTGCTTGTGTAAAAATATGTCCTTGAATTTGCTCATAGTATTGTGTTTTTTTGGTAGCCGCTATCGAAACAAATGTTACTGTTTTAATCGAAAACAATCTACTCATTAAGCTATGGCGGCATCTTTTTTTGTATTAGAACGTGTTTCTCAATAGCGTAGAAATTATCAACATGGTTACCAAATTCTAAGCGTAGGGTGTTGTTTTCGTTGTCGCTGAAATTTTGGGCTAATTGTTTGTCAACGTATACTTTAACGATCTTTGCTTCGGGGTAGTGGATTACTGCATATATATTCATTTTATGAACTTACCACTCTTACATTTTTGTTTCATGAATAAACCACCGACGATTATTGCGTCTTCTGCTAGGTTTAGAGAATGACGTGAATATTTTACATCGATATTCTATTTGTATATGAAATACACCTAATCTACCCATGTGATTTAAACGTTTTTTCTAATAGTCAAATGTTTGGTAGCTTTCTACAGAGCTGGGTCGGGCAGTAGGTGATGTTCGTGATAACCAATATCGTGTTTAAGGCTTTATTGTCACAAATATAACCCCAAAAAGCACTTTAAATGAGTCATGAAGTTATTAACAATAATTGGGTCAAATCTAATCCTAGCCAAAATTGATGTGGCTAAGAATTAAGTCATTTAAAGACGACAATTATAGAGGGAACGAGCAAAAAAATGACCAGGGACTCCGGGCATAAAGATTACTGAACATACAGATAAATTGAGGGAGTGTATGTGTCAATAAGAATGGTTCAGTACCTAAGATTTGCTCAATTTTTTCAGAATAAATATTGTGAGGTGCTGACGGCTGTGCTTGAAAACTCAGCTTGAATTATTAATTATCAGAATGAAAAGTTTCTGTTGGATTATTCATTGTATTAGCACTCAATAACCTTATGTATGAGAGAGTGAAATTGTAATACGGGTCAATTAGACCTTTCTGTAACCGCCAAAGGAAAATATTTCGATGCTTAATAGTCAAACCGCAGAGTCAGTTATTGATCATGCCCTGTCATTGGGCGCTGACTTTGCTGAGCTTTTCATTGAAAAGAATGAAACTAACGTTGTCAGCACGCTCAGTGCTGAAGTCCAGTCAGTAGAGTCAGGTATTAATTTTGGCATTGGTCTTAGGCTGGTTTACGGTAACAAGGTTTTATATGGCTATACCAATAAAACAGATAAGGACGAATTATTCCGCATTGCGTCGGTACTGGTAGCTAAAGACTTAAGAGATCCTGTTAGCTGCACAAAATCTTTCAATTTTAATCAAATGACGGACATTCACCCAGCTCAAAAAATTCTCTCGGTTGATGCAGAAATTGAAAGTAAGGTTGCCTATTTAATGTCTGCCGATCGTGCTGCCAGAGCAGCGGGTGAAAAAATATCACAAACACGTGGTTCCTGTATGCAACGGGAACAACGTGTCGAAATATATAATAGCGATGGATTACACGCGAATGACAGACGTCATTACATTCGAGCTCATTTAACCGCGATTGCCTCTGATGGTGGCGAACAAGCGACTGGCAGTTGGAACGATGGTGGTTTGTTGGGTTGGGAAATTGAGTCGAGCATCAACCCACAGCAGACGGGTGAAGCGGCGGCTAGACAGGCTCTGGTTAATCTAACAGCCAGGCCTTGCCCTTCGGGTAGAATGCCAGTCATTATTGGCAACGGATTTGGAGGTGTTATCTTCCATGAAGCCTGTGGACATCTGCTAGAAACCACGTCAGTCGCAAAAAAGGCATCGGTTTTTCACGACCAGATGGGTGAAATGATAGCCAGTTCAATTGTTAATGCCGTTGATGACGGGACCATGACAAATGAATGGGGATCGATCAATATTGACGATGAAGGCATGGCGACACAACGTACCCAATTGATTAAAGATGGGCAGTTAACTAATTTTCTAGTCGACCGTATCGGTGCGCAGCAAACTGGATTTGCGCGCTCGGGTTCAGGTCGACGTGAGTCTTACAAGTTTGCGCCTGCATCGCGTATGCGTAATACCTTCATCGAGCCAGGTGACGCCAAGCTTGACGTTATGATCGCTTCTATCGATAAGGGTATTTACGCCTCTCACATGGGAGGTGGCTCAGTTCAACCGGGTACCGGCGAGTTTAACTTTGCGGTCACCGAAGGCTATTATATTGAAAACGGAAAAATTCAATATCCAGTTAAAGCGGCAACTTTGATTAGTACGGGACCCAAAGTACTCAAAGAAATTTCTATGATCGGTCAGGACTTCTCGTTGGCCTGTGGGATGTGTGGATCAATTTCTGGCTCTGTACCGACTACCGTTGGGCAGGCAACTTTAAAAGTAGATGACATACTGGTAGGAGGTAACGCCTGATGGGCAGCTCCAATATGAATACAGCGCAAATGGCTGAGCAAGTATTAGACCAAGTAATGAGCGCCGGTGCGGCTGGCGATCTTATCATCGATGAAGGGGAAACGATTTCTCTCAAAGCACGCGATGGTGAACTTGAAGAATACAAAGTGAGCTCTAGTCGAATCTTTGGATTACGGGTTATAAAAGATGGACATATCGGTACTGCCTATAGTGAGGCGGTCGACGCTGATGCTCTTAAATCATTGGTTGGTCAGGCATTAAATAACGCTAGTTTTGTGAAGGTAGAATCTCACGAAAATATTTTGCCAAATTCTAATTATTTGAAAACTGATGATGAATTGCTATGTCCACAGGAGCAGGTTTCAATTGATCAAAAAATTCAACTGGCACTAGCAATAGAAAATAGGCTCGCCACAAAAGAAAAAGTGAAAAACGTACCCTACAATGGTGTCCAAGATACATTCAGCCAACGACATATCTTTTCGAGCGCCGGATTAAATGCTTTAACACGTAGTCGTATGTGTACCGCGTATGCTTATGCATTAGTTGAAGATGGCGAAAAGAATGCCATGCAGGGATCAAGCCAAGTTTCACGATTGTTCTCTGAACTAAACCCATCCCTCGTAATCGATAAAACCTATGAAAAATGCATTGGTTTGCTTGATGGAAAGCCCATTCCGAGCAAGCACTACGACGTTATTTTTGATACGGAATGCCAGGTGTCAGTATTCGGGGTTTTTGCAATGATGTTTTCTGGGAAAACAGCCAAGGATGGAGTCAACCCAATGCGAGATAAAATAGGGTCTGTTATAGCGGACTCACGACTCACTATTTACGACCACCCACTCAATACAGACGGATTTGGTTATCATTTATTTGATGCAGAAGGAACCGCCACGGAAAAATCAGGACTTGTCATAGATGGTTGCCTAAAGACACTGATACACAATAGTGCCACTGCTTCCTATTTTGGTACCAATACTACAGGGCACGCAAGCCGAGGACCGAAGTCGACTTTGGGTGTTAATCTACATCAAGTTGAAATCGCTAGCAGTTCTGACGACATGTCGACTCTGCATAGTGGTGAATATTTAGAGGTAACCGATTTAGCCGGTTTGCATTCCGGTGCCAACGCGATTTCTGGTAATTTCAGTTTTGGAGCGTCTGGT
>Ga0307995_1002816_pt1 | contig 9956 bp, 2 predicted proteins | sample EllFjometagen262_FD_203132 | JGI IMG/M metagenome (GOLD analysis project Ga0307995, IMG submission 203132) | Marine microbial communities from Ellis Fjord, Antarctic Ocean - #262 | ecosystem: Environmental > Aquatic > Marine > Unclassified | place: Southern Ocean | collected 2014-11-02
CTGCTTTATCATAATCTATTCTTGAGATAGTTTTGTTTGAATGATTATTACTGTAAGTTGTACCTCCTACTTCTTTTGGAGGTGGAGTTCTATAGTTTTTGTTACTAGAAGTTCCTCTGTTATCAGGGTATCTAAATCTATAATTATTATAACCATAATATTGGTTGTTGTAATAATTAGGTCTATAGCTACTGTAAACAGGGTAATAACTATAATACATGTTTGGTCTAATCTTATCTATAGCAACAAGTATTGTATCTCCTTCCATAGTCACCGCAACTACATGACTAGCAACAGGTTGTTTCACATATGTTCCACAACTGTAGGTAAACAATAACATTATAATTATCAATACAACAAACGGTAATAATAGTTTTTTCATATTTTTGGTTTTTTAGTATGATTATATCCTTTCTTTTTTGCTTTTATTGCCATAATTAACTTCGTGATTTAGTTCTAGATTTAGTTCTTGATTTTGATCTAGATTTTGTTTTAGATTTACTTTTCTTTTTAGGTTTATCTTTTGTCCAGTCTAATTCCCATTTTTGCCATCCTAAAGCATTAGCAACTCTCATCCATTCTTCATTTTCAGCATCAGAAGCATCTTTTAAATTTTGTAGCTTTTTTATACCTCTATCAAGTGGTACGTTAGTGGCTGCACTAACAACTTGACCAGCCGCTAAATAAGCAGGATTATCTAATGACCATCCTTTTTCCTTTATTTCTTTTTTATTCCAATCCCATGTTCTACCTGCAGATCTTAATTTACCTATTTTAGAAGATATAGGAGGTGAAATATCTAACATTTCAATAGCAGCATCTTGAGCTTTAGCACCGTCAGCTAATTTTATTATAACATTTTTAAGTGTAGATATAGCAGCACCATGAAAGCCTATACCTCTCAACAAAGAATCAGCCATACCATTGATAATGCCTGTGTATTTTTTATTTTTCTTTTCTTCATCTGGCTCTTCGTCTGCAAACGCCATGGCAAATAAAGCTTGTTGTAAAGCATTGAATATAATGTTTTGTACCATACCATAATACAATATCTTAGATATATTAGTTTTATCATCTCCTCGGCGATTCTTAAGATCGCTAGCAGCTTTTTGTATTAACCTTGCATACTGAGCTGGAGTATTAGCAAAAGCTAATACAATACGTCCCATTGGTCCCGCTTGTTGTTTACTAATTCTATCAGGTCTACTTGATTGTTGTGATTCTTCTGCTGTTTCTCTAAAATCTTGAAATGCTTGAGCTTCAGCTTCAGCGTCAGATAGACCTTGTTTCTTTAAACTTTTAAGTCTATTCCTGTAAAAAGTAGCACCACCTGATGCAATTGCAAAACTATCCGCTATTTGTGTTGGTAAAAATCCTAACTTTAATATTTTACTTATAAAAGCTTTAGCTTTATTTTTTGATTCAGCAGCAATTTCTGCAATATCAGCTTCACTAACGTTAATCTTTAAACCATTACGTCTTTCAACTAAATAATCTGAATTCATTAGTTTTACTACATCTTTCCAGTATTGTGGCTGATTACCAAATGCAGCTGCTGCTTTCAGCGGATTATTATCAGTAAAGTTTATGAAATTAACAGCTGATATAGTTTGTAGCACAGCTGATCTCATATTAAAAAACATAATAGCACCTACCGCTCCATTGATCCAGTCTGTAAATCTACCTGTAAGGCTATCACCTTTAAAACCTCTATTACTACCAGTTTTCATTCTACCTAGCATATTTTCTAAAGCATCTCTATAGCCACTACCGTAAGCTGCTTCAAGCTTATTCATAGTATCTTCAGTGAATACATCATCAACATTGCCTTGCCATTGCTTTAAATACTTAGCCCTAACGACGGTGTTTAATCCAGATAATAGATCTGTGGTTATAGTACCAGCCAGCCAACCATCACCTGGTTTAGGATAACCGTTATCTTTGTTTATAGCTATAAGCTCACTAGCAAATAACTCTAAATTTTTATCCGCTGCAACAACATCGTTTAGCATCTTAGCATCGGCTTTAGATAATCCAGGAATAGTCATACCTTGCTGAGTCCATGTATAAACTCTAACAGCATTACCTATTGTATACGGTTCACCCGGTATTTTTTTATTTAAATCCTTAGGACTAATTCCTAATAGTTTCTTTAAACCTTTAAAGTCATTAGCTAAAGCAACTCTTGCATTTGATATATCTATGTTGGCTCTTGCAAAAGGATCTAAAAAATTTTCTTTAATCCAAGCAATAGTCTTATCACCTTCTTTACCTTTACCAGCAAAATACCTAGTTAAACCTACAAAGTCTTGAGCAGAAGGTGGTATGCCTAGTAAATCAAATCTGCCTTTATCAGATCCTACTGCTATAGCTTTTGTTCTACCATATTTTTTGTCTTTTCCAATACCTGTAGCTTTTTCAATTATAACATTAAACTGTTTGTTTAAATCAACGCCTTCACTAGATTGTATTCTTGCATTATTAGCCTGAATATCTAAGTCTTGCATTTTTTCTAAAACAGCACTGTTAGATGAATTGACCTTTGGTCTTTGACTAATAGGTATAGCTTTTCTATTTTTTACTGAGGCTGCTTTTTGTTCTTGGTTGAATTTTTTTCTAATTTTAACAGGTATTTCAACACCCGCACTGTTTATACCATAAACATCATAAAGAGATTTACCGTAACCTACCATAATAGTTTTAGGTTCAATACCAAGCTTATTACTTGCAACGTTAACATTAAAATATCGTCCCCAACTATTATCTTCCATAACCCAACCACCAGGTGTTTGACTTACATATGTAAATGATTCACCGTTAGCATTAATACCTTTTAACTTATTATCGCTAGATTTTAATATAAGACCTTGTTTGTAGTTTCTTTCTATGTTTTTCCACGTATTATCTAAATTTTGTATAGCTGCTTGTAAAAATATATATTTAGCAACAATAGAAGCTGGTAGAGTATGCTCTTCTACGGTTTCAAAATCTAAAAAACCTTGTTGAAAAAACCTATAAGGCGCAGCTTTTCTTATAAACTGCTGTTGGTTAGCACTTGTAGAACCTAACATAGCAACTATTAAAGGTCCATTTTTCTTTAAACCTTCACCTTTCATTAAATCTTGAAATATAAAGCTTAACGTTTCTAGTCCTTTTAAAGAATTATCTTGGCTTTTAATAAATTTAGAATTACTTAATGCTTTTTCTATGTTAAATTTTTTAGTTTTAGGATTAAAAGATTTTGCCATATCATTCCACATATCCTCTTCCTTAGCAAACTCCACACCTTCTGCCCATCTTTCAAAATCTTTATTATTTAAAAATAATAAATTTTTACTATAATCTCTAATTGCTACTGGCTCTTTAGCTTTTGCTTCTGTAAAATCGTCAGTTGCATTAATAATCCCTTCCCCAAGATTTAAATCTACAGATTCTGAGCTTCCAGTTAAACTTTTGAAAACAGATTTAGGTATTTTTAGTGTTATACCATTGTCAACTAAAGCTTTTTTTACAAGTTCTCTATCAGTTTCTTGTTTTAAATCAAACTTTTTAATATTTACTACATTACTTATTTTACTCCAAACTTTATCGTTTTTAGCAAAATCAAACTCAGTATCTTGTAATAGCTCGTTTGCTATAAAAACATTAACACCTTCACTAAACTGAGCCCTTGAGTCTCTTTGTATTTTTTTATTAATTATAGCTAATTCTTTTTCGTTTATTTCACCTTTAAACACAGAAGGTATCATGTCAAAAGCAGCCTCAGTAGCTATTGCTGTTGCTAAAGCTGTTTTTCTATTACCTTTATTGTTACTTATTTTATTAGTATTTGGGTTTATTGGAGGTGGATTAAAGAAATTAGCAAGTTCTGTATTGCTAAACTTTTTTAACTCATATAAATTTACTCCTTGTGCATCGTTTTCTAAATAATTAATTTGCTCATTTTCTCTTGCTTTATCTATATCCGCTTGTTTAGTTAATCTAACAGGTGGTTTAGTAAATTGTCTGTCTTCAGGTTTTAAGTCAGATTCTATTTGTTTAAAATAAGAAGCCGGCATTACTCGTCTTAATGTAGGTATAATTTTATTTATAAAATCATCATATTGATTTCTTGTGCCAAATTTAGTTTTAAAACTATTAGTTAATTTGCCCGCTACAACTTCTTTAATAAAAGGCAAAAACTCTTTACTGTTTACATCAGGAAGAGCACCTTTTGCAATTTCTAATACAGCAGTTTTAACATCATCTTCTATAGTTTTATCAATTAATTCAGGAGCATTTTCTTTTATTTGAGATTGAGGTATAGCATCAGTAGCATCTAAAGCATCGTCTTGCCCAACGTCTTGACTAGCAATATTAGAACCAATAGTAGCTCCTGTTGAAGTAACATTATCCAAAGAAACTGTAGTACCTGCTCTATATTTATTGCTTATATCTCCTATTCTAAAATTTTTTAACTCAGAAACTATAAAACCTCCAATAGTACCTACACCAACTTTATATCTTTTTATAGTATTTTGTAATTCTTTACTAGATTTAACGTCTTCAATAAAATCAGATATTGGTTGATTATAAAATTTAGCATTAGGATCATTTACATCAACTCCATTTTTTTGCAGTTCTTTTTTTATAATACCATCTAAAACATTAGTTGTTAAAATTTCAATTTCAACATTTTTAGCTCCAGTTTCGTTATATTTTTCTTGAGTCATGTTTTCACCCATAGCATCTTCTAGCTGTGATCCTATAGATTCTTGCAAAGCTTTATCTTGTTCTTCTTCTGGAACTAAATTTAAAGATGTTTTAGCTACAACGTCTTGATTGAATTTTTTAAGAAATTGAAAAACTGAATCACTTGAATCAAAATCAAATAGCCAGTCGTTTTTACCCATTAATTTTTGACCTAAACCTGATACTACTTTTTTCATATCAAACAATATATCTATGTCACCGACTTTTATTACACCTAGAGCTACTGCATCACTTAAAGTATTAAGCATTTCTTCAGCCGCTTTATCTCCTTTTTTATAATTATTTAATCTATTTGTTAAAGCATCGTAATCTTCTTTGCTTATTTCACCAAGATCATATTTGTTTTTTAAAGACTCAATAGTTTTATTTACAGCTTTTGTTGCGGTTTCGTTTAAGTCTCCGTTTTCATTCAACAAGTCCGAGGCAGATATTTTTTGATGAAAAAGTTCATGATACGTAGCTACAGCTGCATATTTAGCCTCAGCGTTTGTATTAGAAACTAATATACTTCTGTCTATCTGTTGTCTGTTTACTAGAATATCATCACCAATTCTTACTGCATTTACAGGAGCTTTTATCATTACACCATCTTCGTCAAATTTTCCTTCAAACTTTTCATTAATAAGTTGTTGTTCTTCTTTTGAATATTTAGATATTTGATCTGGTCTTATTTTACCATTTTCGATAACTATATATTCTCCATTTTTATTCATACCAACCATAGTGGCGTCTTGGTATAAACTAGCTAAACCAGCATAATATTCTGCTTCAGGGTTTGTTTCTACACTTCCGTTTTCAGCAATTAAAGTAGCGCCTGCATCTTTAAGAGCATTTCTTATTTTTAGTTTTTTTGTGTTTAATAAATCATTTCTAGCTTTGTCTAATTTTTTATATTTATTTATTAAATCGTTTTTTGTTTTAATTCCAAAATCACTTAAGTCACCAGAAGCACCTAATGCTCCTAAGTCTTTTAATACTTGTCTTTTTTGTCTTGATAATTCTGCTGCTTCATATATTTGAGTTTCAGACATACTATTAAGCTTTTGAAAACTTAAAGCATCTGATAAAGCTAATTTTCTAATCAATTCAACTTTTTTTAGTCTAGCTATTTTAAGCTCTTCACCTTTTAAGCCACTAATATTTTCATTAATACCTATTAATTCTTTAGCAAATTTTTGATTTTCCATAACTTCTTTTGAAGTTATAAATTCATTTTTAAGAATATTCATAGTATTACCAGCAACTCTTCCTCCACCTAATGCAATAGCCATAACACTTGTATCAAAATAAAAATCTTTATTTAAACCGTCTAACATGTTTTTATCTTCTTTTAAAACATATATATCAAAAATTCTATTAGCAGTGTTGACTAAAGTTTCTTCTGTTCCTTCTATAAAAACACCTTTTGCTAAAGGTTGTGCGGCTCCATAATAAAGTTTTTTAGCTAAATTAGCTCCTATCATTTTACTATATTTAGTTAGTCCAGCTACAATTTTTAATGAACCAAAGCTTTCCCCGACAACATCACTTATGCCATATCCCCAAGCTGTAAAAGCTTTTTGTAATCTAGTATAATTTTGAGTTGCATCTATCTCGCTAATTCTAGCCGCTAAAGAATTTCTTTGACCAGGATCTTTAGACATTTCAAACTGTTGTTCTAAAAGATCAATTTGTTTCTGAGCATTTCTTTCTCCTAGTTCTAGTTCAGCTCCTTTCATACCAGTTCCACCTGCTCCAAATGTGACTTGAGAGGTTCTCATACCAGCTTTCATAAATATTTTAGATTTTACAGCTGCATTTCTCATTGCTTTGTAGCCCATGTTTTTAGCTCCTTGTATAGCCATGTTACCAGCAACACCACCACCTGCTGTAGCTAAACTTATAACTAAAGATGGCATGTTGTTTGCTAAACCTTCTTTCGTTCTATCCCACCAACCAACTCCTTCACTGCCAACATCGCTTAGTTCTAAGGTTTTAGGTATTGTATTTTCTAATCTATCACTGATTTGTTGATTATAGTTTATAGCAGATTCTTTCATTATGCTTATAGCTTGATCTACTTTTCTAGAAAATCTAGGATCTTTAACTAAAGCTTTAACAAATGTGCTTCCTCCCTCAGCAAGCATGCTACCTAAGTATGCACCTCCACCACCAAAAAAGTTTTCCATGTTTAATGATGCCCTAGTAACAAAGCTGTAATCTAAACTAATAGCTTTTTCCATAGCATTAGCTAAGTTTAAATCACCTATTTTTTCGTTAAATTTTTTGCTATTAAAGTTATAAGCTTCAGAGTCAGATATAATATTTGAATAAACTTCATCAAACTTTTTAGCTTCTAATTCGTTTATTAAAGCATTATATTCTTTACCTAAAGCATTATATTCATTTACTATTTGAACTTTTGCAGGTAAATAAATTCCATCATCTAAGTTTTTAAAACCTACAGTTTGTTCTAGATCTTTACGCTTAGTTTCAATTTCTTTTAACTTGTCACTGTAAGGTTTAGTTTCTATTTCGTATTGATCTCTTGCATTTTTTATTTTTAAGCTTTCAGTTGTTAAAACTTTAGCTTCATTTTTTAAATAAACTTTTGCTTGCTCAGGACTTTTAAATTGTTTATCATCACCAAAAGCACTCATACGAGCTTGATATACAGGGTCAACCTGTCTCATGAAGTTTTCTCGTATACTATCTTGTAAATCAAAAACAGCTTCTTCGTTTAAAGTATTTATATATTTTTCATTAGCAGAATTAACACCAACCAATCCTTTCCCTTCTTTAAAATTTTGATATTGTTGTAAGTAATCTATACCGTCTTCTTTACCTTTTTTTATTAAATATTGTTCTTCGCTCATAATTGGTCTTCGTTCTCCACCACTTGACTGAGTGCCTGGAATTCCACCTTGAACCAATTCTGTAGGAATATCTCCTAGTTTAAAATATTTTTCAGCAGCTATCGCATCTGCTTCTTCAGGATTATAATTTTTAACAGCATCAAACATTTTGACCTCATATGCATCTGCTACTTTTTGTTTTTTAGTTTCTTTTATATCTGCTTTTTTAGCAAAATAATCAGGATCAGAAAACTTAGGAAATTCTTTTGTTTTAGGATCACCTTTAGCCGTTAGAATTATTTCATCAAGTTCTTCAGGAAGAATAAATGAATCACTACCAATATCGTAGTTAGCATAGTCTAATGGATCAGAAGAACTTTGAGTACTTCTAGCTTTTCTTCTAGCTATGATTGCTTCCTTAGAGTTATCTGCCTTTTTTGATACCGAAGAACCAGGATCCAAATTGGATGCCGTATTTTTTTTTGATGTTATAGACGCATCCGTCTCCACAACACCGTTTTTCTTTACTGAATCATCTTCGTCTAGCTCTAAACCTTCTTTAGTTTTAATATAATCAAATACATCTAAATCGTTTTTTCCAGCCGCTTCTATAACAAATTCCTCTGAAATAGGTTCGTTATTATAAGTATATTTAGCCATAAATTTATTTTTACTAATTCGTTATTCTGTCTAATAAGGGATTTTTTGGAACATCATATTCACCTCCTGATACGGTAAATGAACTTTCTGTTTTAGTAAAATCAAAAACACTTACTTGTTTATCATTTGCACCAGCAGCTTTTAATAAAGCTTTCTTTATTTGTGCTTGACTCATACCACTATCTATTGTTACTGTTTTTCCTTTACCAATCACCTTAAATGATGGCTTGTCACCTTTAGGTGTTTCTTTTGAAAAATCAACAGACTTTATACCATCTAAACTTTCAATATAAGTAATTAAATTATTAGTATTTGGATCATCTAAAGACTGAAAAGTAGGCATAACTTTTTCCTCTAGTTTTTCTCCTAACAAAGTTAATTCTTTTTTTAAATTTGCTTTCTTATACTTATCAGTTCTCATTGAATCAGTATCTTTAAGAACATTTGATTCATCTTTAACATTTCTTGTGTTGGTTGCTTCCATTCCATTTTGTAATTCATCAAACTTTTTATCTATAATAAACTTAGTAAGTTTATCATATGAATCTTGAGTTATTCCACCCGGGCCTGTAGGATCACTTTCTATGTCTATATCTGCTTGTGCAATGTCATCTACCCAACTTTGTAAATTAACCTGCCCTAAAGCCATATTGTTTGATTCAGCTCTACCAGCTTGCATTATTCCATTTATTTGAGCCTTTAAACCTGGTAAAGCTAAAGTTTCAAAATCTCTACGATCTAATTGAGGTATCTCAAATATTTTACTACCTATTTGCATGTCTTTAGTTTGATAACTTCCATCATCATTTTGCAGAATCATACTTTTAACTACTGAAGATTTTCCATCTGGCTTGCCATTTTTTGTTATTTCTAAATCATCTAAAGTTTTACTAAAAGTATTGTTTATAGATGGATTTGTTATATAACTAGATGATCCAAAATCACTATTTAAATTATAGTTTCTTGACTCATCAACAAGCTCATTAGCTTTTCCATCTTCATCTAACATTGTTTGAACTTTTCCTCTTCCTCCACGTTTATTCACAAACTTTAACCCTATACTTATAATGCCATCTTCATTTGTTTCTACGTTAAAATCAAAAGCAGAAGCTTTAGCGGGATTAAAAGTAGTATTAACATCTTGAATTAATTGTGGATGGTTTGCTGAAGCAGACATTTTACCCTCTTGCCCCATTGTAAGTTGACCATTAGAAACATCGTCTCTCATGCCCTTATAATTTTCTAAAGCATTAGATATACCTACTGTAAAAAAAGTTTCTAAATTATTTAATTGATTTTGTGCAGTAGCTCTATCTTCTCCTGTAAAATTTATGTTTTTTAATTTAGACCTTAAATCAGAAGCTTTAGTAACTTGATCATTTAATTGCTGTCTAAATTCAGGTGGTAATCTAAAACCTTTAATAGCCTTATTAACTTCTTTTAAATAAGCTGAACTGTCATTCATCCTATTTGTTTGATCTTTTATATTAAGTTTTCTTTGAGCTTGAGCTTTAGCAGATCTAGTTGATATTGCTTTTGCTACATTTTGGCCTAAACCAGAAATAGCTTGAGCATAATATTTTGCTGATTCTGTATCAACAACAGCTTGCGGATTTTCGTATGACATAATTATGTTGTTTTAGGTACATTACCCATATAAGCCGATGCAATATTGCCAAAACTACTTATTCCTGATGAGTACATGGCGGC
>Ga0307995_1002817_pt1 | contig 9954 bp, 6 predicted proteins | sample EllFjometagen262_FD_203132 | JGI IMG/M metagenome (GOLD analysis project Ga0307995, IMG submission 203132) | Marine microbial communities from Ellis Fjord, Antarctic Ocean - #262 | ecosystem: Environmental > Aquatic > Marine > Unclassified | place: Southern Ocean | collected 2014-11-02
TAGGATGTGTTAAAACCAGAGCAAGAAAAATTAGATAAAGCCTCTAGGCACACTTTTAGGAGTACCTTTTTTCCTACTTCTCCAAAAGAGCTATAGATACAAAGGTCTCTCAGTTTTAGTCGAATCCTTCAGGGCTCACTTAAACTCTTGTTAACCTTCTGGTTCTCAAGAGTTTTTTGTTTTTACAAGTGTTTTGTATAATAATTGGCACGATTATGTTGTTAACCTAGCTAATATATGACTGTTATGGTTTATTGTAAACTAGATCTTAATTAATAGCTCCCAAAGTTAAAGAGCCAAATAGAACTAACCAGCACTGAGCAGGGGAGTTACTTCAATTAAGCATCGAAAAAGTCAAAAAAACTCGAAAGAAATTTCAAAATTACTGACCCCGGGTATCTTTTATAATATGGGTTTCTATTTAGGTGCTTTTTTCTCAAATACATATATTACCTAAAGGTTCTTTGTATTTAACTTTTATTTTGCGGATACCCATATTTCTGAATGCGGTTTTTTACAAGATTTAAAATGCTTAATAGTAGCTCCTAACTTTATAATTGACCTTAAGGATTGTTATAAAAAAATCTAAGGTTTATTCATTGTGAATTACATAAATATTTCTAAAAATAATTAATTCAACATTAAAAACATAGGGTAAACATAGTTTTTGGTGTACTTAATAATAAGTTAAGTTAAGTTAAATTCCTTTTGAATTATTATTATTATTATTAAAGAAGAACCAAGAAATTGGGTTCTTCTTTTTTTTGAGATTTAAAATGTATAAAAAATAAAAATGGATATTTCGCATAAAAGTATTGTATATAAGGAGCCCGGAAAGTTTGAAGACACACGTTTTGAAAAAATTCATAATGTTATTTTCGAATCTTCTCAAGAGGCATCAATATTAGTAGCTCAAGAAATAGCAAACTTAATTCGAAAAAAAAAGGAAGCAAATAAGCCTTGTGTGTTAGGATTAGCTACAGGGTCCTCACCAATAAAAGTTTATGAAGAATTGGTAAGAATGCATCAAGAAGAAGGTTTGAGTTTTTCCAATGTTGTGACTTTTAATTTAGATGAGTATTATCCTATGGATAAAAGTAACATTCAAAGCTACTTTTACTTTATGTATGAGCATCTTTTTAACCATGTAGATATACTTCCAGAACATGTTAACATTCCAAATGGAAGGATTGGAGAAGAAGATTTGTATCAGTATTGTATAGATTATGAAATGAAAATTAAAATTCTTGGAGGATTGGATTTTCAGCTTTTAGGGATTGGAAGAACAGGACATATCGGTTTTAACGAACCTGGGTCTCATTTTAATTCTGGAACTAGAAGTATCACTTTAAATAATATTACGCGTTTAGATGCAGCATCTTCTTTTCTTGGGATAGATAATGTTCCTAGAAAAGCAATTACAATGGGTATTGGTACTGTGAGAAAAGCAAAAAGAATAGTGCTTTTAGCCTGGGGGGTTAGTAAAGCTGAAATCCTTAAAAAAACAATAGAAGCTGAAATTACTGCTGATCTGCCTGCTACGTATTTACAAGAACATAGTAACACAACTTTTGTTTTAGATAATGGAGCGTCATCAGAATTAACCAGAGTAAAAACGCCTTGGTTAGTCTCTTCTTGTATTTGGTCAGAAACTTTAAAATTAAAGGCCGTTGTTTGGTTAAGTGAGTTAATGCATACTCCATTCCTTAAATTAACAGATAAGGATTATAATAACAATGGGATGTCTAGTCTTTTAACAGAAGAAGGTACAGCTTATGATTTAAACATTAAAATGTTTAATAAACTACAGCATACTATTACAGGATGGCCCGGAGGAAAACCAAATGCAGATGATACAAACCGACCAGAAAGATCATCACCTATAAAAAAACGTGTTATTATTTTTAGTCCACATCCAGATGATGATGTGATTTCGATGGGAGCTACTTTTGATAGACTTGTTGAACAAGGACATGATGTACATATTGCATACCAAACTTCAGGTAATATAGCAGTGTCAGATGAAGAGGCTTTAAAATTTGGAGAGATTTCTAAATCTTTAAACAAAAACTCTAAAGAGTCGGAAGACATTATACGTTTTTTAAAAAACAAGACTGATAACAATATAGATTCCATTGAAGTTAGAAAATTAAAAGGATTGATTAGACGAAGTGAATCGCTTGCAGCCACTAGATATTTAGGGCTTGAGGATGCCAAAGTACATTTTCTGGATTTACCCTTCTATGAAACAGGAACCGTTAAGAAAAATAACCTTTCAGAAGACGATATTGCCATTATGTGTGATTTAATTGATGACATAAAACCACATCAAATATATGCTGCAGGCGATTTAGCAGACCCACATGGTACACATAAAGTATGTTTAGATAGTTTGTTTGAGGCTTTGAAAAGATTAAAACACAACAGTTATATGGATGACTGTTGGGTATGGTTATACCGTGGTGCATGGCACGAATGGGAATCTTCTCAGATAGAAATGGCAGTTCCTATGAGTCCAGACCAAGTGCTAAAAAAGCGCCATGCTATATTTTATCATCAATCACAAAAAGATGGTGTAATGTTTCAAGGAGACGATTCAAGAGAGTTTTGGGTACGCGTTGAAGATAGAAACAGGTTAACTGCAAAAAAATATAATGATTTAGGTTTGGCAGATTATGCTGCTATCGAAGCTTTTAAACGTTATCATTTTTAACATATAAATTATCAACTGTTGAATGATTAAATAACTTGATTATTTACTGTAATTAGAATAATTTAATACATATAACTAAACGCAAATAAAATGTCAAAAAACAATGCAAAAGCCTATTGGAAAGAGAATATAAGATATGTTCTTATATTAATGTTTATATGGTTTATAGTATCCTTTGGTGCTGGAATTTTATTTAAGGATGCACTTAATGAATTTAAAGTGGGAGGTTTTAAAGTAGGCTTTTGGTTTGCGCAACAAGGGTCTATGTATGTCTTTGTTCTTTTGATATTTGTCTATGTGCGTTTAATGAATAAACTTGATAAAAAATATGGTTATGATGAATAGTTTAGTAATCGAAGGTATTGGTGTTCAAAATTGGACATACATTATAGTTGGACTCACATTTACATTATATATAGGAATTGCTATTTGGTCTAGAGCAGGTTCTACAAAAGAATTTTATGTCGCCGGAGGTGGAGTATCACCTCTAGCGAACGGTATGGCAACCGCTGCAGATTGGATGAGTGCAGCTTCGTTTATTTCTATGGCGGGTATCATTTCATTTTCAGGTTATGATGGTGCTGTATATTTAATGGGATGGACAGGAGGATACGTATTACTAGCTTTATTGCTAGCTCCTTATTTACGAAAGTTTGGAAAATTTACGGTTCCTGATTTTATCGGGGATCGCTATTATTCTAATACTGCACGTTTAGTCGGTGTTATTTGTGCGCTTATCGTATCATTTACTTATGTAGCTGGACAAATGCGAGGTGTTGGATTGGTTTTTTCCCGTTTTTTAGAAGTCGATATCAATACAGGTGTTATTATAGGGATGATTATCGTTTTGTTTTATGCTGTTTTAGGTGGAATGAAAGGGGTAACGTACACACAAGTAGCACAATATTGTGTGCTTATTTTTGCCTTTATGGTGCCTGCTATTTTTATTTCTATTCAAATGACAGGAAACCCGATTCCACAATTAGGGTTTGGAGATCAATTAGCTGATGGTTCAGGAACCTATTTACTTGACAAATTAGATGGATTAAGTACTGATTTAGGTTTTTCTGAATATACAGAAGGTTCAAAATCTTTGATTGATGTTTTTGCGATTACTTTAGCATTAATGGTTGGTACTGCTGGATTACCACATGTTATTGTTCGATTTTTCACTGTAAAACGTGTTAAAGATGCGCGTAAATCGGCAGGTATTGCATTGTTACTTATTACTATTTTGTACACTACAGCACCAGCTGTTGCAGTATTTGCAAGAACAAATATGATTGAGACTGTTTCTAATCAACCTTATGCGGATATGCCAGAATGGTTTAAGAAATGGGAAACAACGGGACTTATTACATTCACAGATAAAAATGGGGATGGACTAATCCAATATGTAGCCAACGAGACGGAAAACGAATTAGTAGTCGATAATGATATTATTGTTTTAGCAAATCCAGAAATTGCTCAATTACCAGATTGGGTAATTGCATTAGTAGCCGCTGGTGCATTAGCTGCAGCTTTATCAACAGCAGCTGGATTATTATTAGTAATATCAGCATCTGTTTCTCATGATTTAATAAAGAAAATAATAAACCCGAAAATTTCTGAAAAAAACGAATTAATTGCAGCACGTTTGGCAGCAGTAGCAGCAGTAGGTGTTGCTGGGTATTTTGGAATTAACCCACCTGGGTTTGTCGCCGCCACGGTGGCGCTAGCTTTTGGTTTAGCAGCAGCCTCTTTTTTCCCAGCCATTATTTTAGGTATTTTTTATAAAAAAATGAACAAGGAAGGTGCTATTTCAGGAATGGTGATTGGTATTTTATCAATGCTGTTTTATATGACTAAATTTAAGTTTGGTTGGTTTGGCGGAGGTACACAAGCAGATTGGTGGTTTGGTATTTCACCAGAAGGTTTTGGTACTGTTGCAATGGCTTTAAATTTTATAGTTTCTATTGTAATTATGAGATTCACACCAGAACCGCCAAAAGCAGTTCAAGATCTTGTTGAAAACATTAGAATACCAAGTAATGCTGGTGAAGCGACCCATTGATATTGATGGTTGTTTAATACAATAATTAAAAATATGAGAAAAATTTACAAATTAATTCTTATTTTATCAGTCATTCTAATTGGTTGTACAAATGAAAAAGAAATGTTTATAGGTTTCTCAAACCCTGAAATTGATTATTGGGGAAGAATAGACACCACAAAAATTGAAGCAGCAGAATTATACTGGTCGGGTACGTCTGTAAAGATGAATTTTGAAGGCAAATCAATTCAAGTCTTGATAGAAGATGAAACAGGAGATAACTATTATAATATAATTATAGACAATGAGTTTGTTTCTATTTTAAAACCAGATACCACCAAACAATATTATCAATTGGCTTCAAATTTATCCGAAGGAAAACATGTAATTGAAATTTTCAAAAGAACGGAATGGAATAGAGGTAAAACTAATTTTTACGGTTTTAAAATTGATAAGAAAGTCAAATTATTACCAAAATCAGTACCTAAAAAAAGGAAAATAGAATTTTATGGAAACTCCATAACAGCAGGTTATGCTGTAGAAGACATTTCAGGAAAAGACTCGCCAGATAGTACGTATACAAATAATTATTTAAGTTATGCTGCCATTACCGCCAGACATTATGATGCAAAATATCAATGTATCTGTAAAAGTGGTATTGGTATAACAGTTAGCTGGGATTCCCTAATAATGCCAGAAATGTATGATAGATTGGTTCCTACAGATGATACTAGTGAATGGGATTTTAATTTATATAGTCCTGATATTGTTGTTGTTAATCTGCTTCAGAATGATTCGTGGTTGGTTGATTTACCTGAGCATGAAGAATTTAAAAAGCGATTTGGTAACAAAACTCCAGATGATGAATTTTTGATAAATGCTTATCAAAAATTTGTAGCAGGTTTAAGAGGTAAGTATCCAAATGCTAGTATTATATGTTCACTTGGTAGCATGGATGCAGCCAAAGAAGGCTCAAAATGGATAGGTTATATTGAAAAATCGGTAGCAAACCTAAAAGACAAAACGATTTACACGCATTTTATGCCTTATATAGAAGCTACAGCGCATCCTTCAATTAAAGATCAAGAAGAAATGGCAAATAGTTTAATTCAGTTTATTGATAATACTATTGATTGGTAGTCAAAAAGCGTACTATATAATAATGTTTCAGTCTAAAAAAAAAGTAAATGAGTAATTACCATATAAAACATTTAGAAGAATATTTTCAAGTTTATAGAAAATCGGTTAGGGAACCTGAGAATTTTTGGGAAGAAATTGCCGAAGAGCATTTTATATGGCAAAAAAAATGGGATAATGTCTTAAGTTGGGATTTTTCAAAACCAGAAGTAAAGTGGTTTGAAGGTGCACAATTAAACATTACAGAAAACTGTATTGACAGACATTTAGCTACGCGAGGAAATAAGACGGCTATTTTGTTTGAGCCAAATGATCCTTCTGATGAGGCAGAACATATCACATACAATCAATTATACGAAAGAGTCAATCAGTTTGCTAATGTTTTAAAAGAACAAGGCATCAAAAAAGGAGATAGGGTTTGTATTTATTTACCTATGATTCCAGAATTGGCAATTTCTGTATTAGCATGTGCGAGAATTGGAGCTATTCATTCCGTAGTCTTTGCAGGGTTTTCAGCAACAGCATTGTCAACTAGAATAAATGACTCTGACTGTAAAATGGTATTAACTAGTGATGGTTCTTATAGAGGTACAAAAACGATTGATTTAAAGGGTATTGTAGATGAAGCATTAGAAAGTTGTGATGGTGTTGAAACAGTTTTAGTGGCAAAGCGAATTAACTCAGATATTAATATGAAATCGGATCGCGATCAATGGTTGCAACCACTTTTAGATGATGCTTCAACAGTTTGTAAAGCTGAAATCATGAATGCCGAAGATCCACTCTTTATATTATATACTTCAGGATCTACGGGACAGCCCAAAGGAATGGTACATTCCACAGGAGGCTATATGGTATATACTGCTTACACTTTTAAAAATGTATTTCAATATAAAGAAGACGATGTGTATTGGTGTACTGCCGATATCGGTTGGATTACTGGACATAGTTATATTGTTTATGGACCGTTAGCTAATGGAGCTACTACAGTTATGTTTGAAGGAGTTCCAAGTTATCCGGATTTCGGACGCTTTTGGGAAATTGTAGAAAAACACAAAGTGAATCAATTCTATACTGCACCTACAGCTATTAGAGCTTTGGCTAAGCAAGGGTTAGAATTCGTTGATAAATACGACTTATCATCTCTTAAAGTATTAGGTTCGGTAGGTGAGCCTATTAACGAAGAGGCGTGGCATTGGTATAATGATAATATAGGGAAGAAGAATAGTCCGATAGTAGACACTTGGTGGCAAACTGAAACAGGTGGTATTATGATAACTCCAATTCCATTTGTTACACCAACAAAACCAACATATGCAACTTTACCATTTATAGGTATTCAGCCAGCATTGATGGATGAAAACGGACAAGAACTGAAAGGCAATCAGGTTGATGGTAGACTTTGTGTGAAATTTCCATGGCCAAGTATGGCTAGAACTATTTGGGGAAATCATCAACGTTATAAAGATACCTATTTTTCTACTTATAAAAACATGTATTTTACAGGAGATGGCGCGTTAAGAGATGAAGTGGGTTACTATAGAATTACAGGTAGAGTAGATGACGTTATTATTGTCTCAGGTCATAATTTAGGGACAGCACCTATTGAAGATGCTGTGAATGAACATCCAGCCGTAGCGGAATCTGCAATTGTTGGGTTTCCACATGATGTAAAAGGAAATGCGCTTTATGGCTATGTTATTTTAAAAGATACTGGGGAAAGTAGAGACCAAGATAACTTGCGAAAAGAAATTAATCAAATTATCATCGAGCATATTGGTCCAATAGCTAAATTGGATAAAATACAATTTACTTCCGGGTTGCCTAAAACCCGTTCTGGTAAAATTATGCGTCGTATACTTCGAAAAATTGCTTGCAAGGATACATCTAATTTAGGAGACACCTCTACATTATTAAATCCAGAGGTGGTTCAAGATATTATGGATAATACTTTATAAAACTCCTACTATTCCTGTTTCTTTTATTCAGTTGTAAAAGAAGATGCTGGTAAACCTTCTTTATTGAATAAACTAGCGGCACTAATATCTTTCCAGGCATATCTGGCGTACTTTGGTTTGCGTACGGAAGATGAAGACAGCTGAACTTTATCGTCTATAATTCTTGCTTTCGCAACAACATACTTCTTATCAGCTCCAGCAATTTCAAATTCTGACAATCCTAAATCATTTGCAATCAGACCAGAACCAATAGATTCGAATTCGAGTGTTAATTTATTTCCTAAAATCTCGTAACTTTTATACAAAGGACCTGATGAAATTATTGATTTCCCATAATCATTTGCTAATGCTAAACCAGCTAATCGATTTCCAACATCGTGTTTGTTTGAGGGATGTATATCATAATCTTCACCAATATCTAGTGTAACTACCATACCTGTTTTATGAAGCTTCAATGTTTTTCTTTGTGCATCTCGTAATGAAGAAGAAAGCCCATTATAATTGTGAAACGGAGCGATTTGAACAAAATAAAATGGAAAATCGTTATTCCATTTTTCTCGCCAATCTGTTATCATAGCAGGAAAAAGTGTTTCATACTCCTTAAATCTTTGTACATTATTCTCTCCTTGATACCATATGGTTCCTTTAATATTATATGGAATTAATGGATTTATCATCCCATTAAATAGTGCTGATTTAGAATTTTGATTATAATTTACAACTGGAGGTCTTTGTGAAAAATCGATATCCTGCTTATCATATAAATAAAAAGCTGAATGTGGCCATATATATGAGTCCATTTGTCGATACGCTTCTGCAGATACTCTATAACTCCATTTGCCAGCTAAAGATGCATCATCTCCGATGGAGGTTATTAACGAAATGTCTCCTACTTTACCTTCTCCATACTGATTTAAAACACGTATAACAATGTTGTTCTTTCCAACTTTAAGGATGTCTTTTGGGATTTTATAAATCTTATCCATTCCACTTGCTTTACCAAGAGTAGCTCCGATTTTTTCTCCGTTTACATACGTGAAATCCATATCCGTTACCGGTCCTAATTTAAGACTGTAATCTCCTTTGATTTCATCAAGTATAAATGATTTTTTTAATAGAATAACACCATCAAAATCATTGGTTTCAAAAACGTTATCAAATGTACCTGGTAACTCTATTTGTTTCCAGTTATCTGAATTATAATTTGATGAAAGATATATTTCATCTTTAAAATCTAAATTTTTCCATTTGTCTGGAAATCCTAAAGAATCTCCTAAAAACAAGTACCATACGTCTGATGGTATTGGTGTCGATTCAAATTGCGAAAACCAACGTTCAGATTTAGTGGATTCTCGAACCAAACGAGCATTAGATTCGACTGTTTCATCAAAAAAATCTAATGTGTTTATTTTTTCTTTACTAGTCCATGCTTCAGCATCGGTTCCGCCCCAACTTGCATGAATAATCCCTATAGGTACACTTAATTCAGTGTGTAATCTTTTTGCGAAAAAATAACCAGCTGCACTAAAATTAGTAATGTTTTTACCATTAGCTTTTTCCCAAGTGCCTTCAAAATTTTCAGACGGAGATGAACTTAATTGCTTTTTAACAGTCAACATTCGTATTTGTGGATAATTAGCTGTAGAAATTTCTACCTCCGAATGATCTGTAGTATTACAACAATAATCAAAATCCATTTCCATATTGGATTGTCCAGACGCTATCCAAACTTCACCAATCAGTACATCTTTTAATAAAAGAGAAGTGTCTTTTGTTGTGATATTTACTTCAAATGGCCCACCTGCTTTAGGCGTAGATAAATTGAGTTTCCACTTACCTTTTTCATCAGTAATACTCGTTGCTTCTTTTCCCCAACTTCCGGTAACAGTAACTTTCTGGTTAGGTATATATGTTCCCCAAAATGCTACGTCTTGTTTTTGTTGAAGCACCATGTGGTCAGAAAAAAGTGAATTTACTTTTAATTGCCTTTGCTCTGGTGATTTGCAAGAGTTAAACTGTAAGCCAAGAGCTAAAACGATTATACCTAAAAGAAGTTGCTTTTTCATATTCTAAATTAATTTGTGAATGCCTTTTTAATTGCTTGTTCTACTAGT
>Ga0307995_1002827_pt1 | contig 9929 bp, 27 predicted proteins | sample EllFjometagen262_FD_203132 | JGI IMG/M metagenome (GOLD analysis project Ga0307995, IMG submission 203132) | Marine microbial communities from Ellis Fjord, Antarctic Ocean - #262 | ecosystem: Environmental > Aquatic > Marine > Unclassified | place: Southern Ocean | collected 2014-11-02
CTGATGTATCCTCAATCGATACAAGAAAAGTGTTTGTTTTCAAGGGGTTTCAAAACTGTGATCACAAACACGATAAGGATGCATAAAACACACCAACCATACCCCTCATTATGTGATCACAAATAGACCACCCCCTCAAAGTTGTGGCGCACTATATACTAGCAAAAAAGCATTACCTCTAAGCCAAGCCACAATGTCACAACTTTATCCAACGAAAACACAGGGTTATAAAATAATTAGTTAAATCATAAAATAATCCTAGACATTCAGAAATAAATAATGCCATGATGATTACATCGAAAGCGACAAGGTTTAACCCGAAGCAGCGTAGCTCTTTAACCAAACCAGAGTCCTAGACGATCACGCCGGATAAAAGACCCGCATAGAATACCTAGACTGAACGATATGGCCAATTAATCCACTGCTATAAGCAACCGCCTTCCCGAATGATCAGGCCAGAGTTAAGCAGAAAGAAACAGGTCAGACTGTAGCGAAAGCAAGTCACACGATACGAAAACAAAACTATTGACAGACTAATCTAAAACGGTCCACGATAGGACAACAACAAAATACTCAGGCTCTGGTATCTGGATGGATACATGCCAAGCGAATGAGTGGATTAAGCAACCACACAGTGACGACACCCGATTGTTGTAGGCATGACAAAACCTATAATATTGAGCAAGGGAAGTAGGCACAGAATATCCTAGGTAGAACGGGGTTCAAGAATGGTGATATGAAACAACCCATCTGAATGAATGGTCAAAGATATAGCTAGGATAGGTACGCTCGAAATGTGCCTATCTCATGGTGTATCTAACCAATCACCTTGACCAATATAAACTCATAAAAGGACGACCAAAATGTATACTATTGAAAAGAATATCCCTATGCCTAACCCTACTCGCAATGGCGTTCCGTATTACAAATACCCCTTCTTAACAATGAATGTGGGCGACAGTTTTGCTGTGCCTGTCGATCCGACTACTAATCTAAACTATATAAAAGTTCGTAGCCGTATTAGTGTAAGTATCTACAATCAGTATAGACGCAAGGGTAATGATGAACGCAAGTTTTCATGTCGCACAGATAAAGTGAATCGTGTGATCCGTGTCTGGCGTACAGCATAAAAACTTTCTTGACAGATAGGCATTTCGGTGCCTATTCTCTAGACAGTTTAACACAGAAGGATGACCAACATGACCCAGTATGTACGCAATATTCTAAAACTATACCGTCAAGCATCTAACGAAGATACCGCTAATGGTGTTGAATGGTATGCCCGTGCTGAACGTATGGCGGTTTGGATAGCTGATAAGCATAAGCTGCCCGTGAATACAGTTATCGGTGTCATGGCGGCATTATCTCCTAACAATCGTTGGGAACGTAACTGCAAGGATACTGACACAATGTGTGGTGCATGGCAGAATGGTGACAGTCTAGATGACTTCAAGGTGTCATGCTACAACACTATGAAACAGAAAGCTTGGTCTATTCTACAGGATGACTTGATTGATGATGAGGACATTCTGACAAGGTTGAACGGGCAGAAGATCCGCTCATTCTACTCTAACATTCGAGGCTTGGATGAGGTAACGATAGATGGCCATGCTCTAAACATTGCACGTGGTAAGCGTGAAGGTCTGACATCTGACAAGACTAACATGGGCAAGCGTGAGTACCGTGAACTACAGGCGGCATATGTTAAGGCTGCGCTGCGTGTGAAGGTTAAGCCTCATGTTCTACAGGCTATTACGTGGACAACTTGGAAGCGTGTTCACAACATTTAACAGGAGATAACACAATGCAATATGTAGAAGATAACAGGTTCTATTTCTGGTCAACTATTGATCGCGAGGAAACACAATTCGAGGTAGACGTAACAATCACACCAACCAAAGGCATGTTGCCTTGTATCGTTCTGAATGGGGTGCGTAAGGGTGAAGAAGCTATGCGCAGAGCCATACCTATCTTGGCCCTATACGAACAGCAGCAAGAGGATTGAATTAGCAGGACAACCTTGTGGGGTTGTCTCACTAACTTAATTTCAGTAGGACAACTATCATGTTTAATGTATCCACTCAAAAGGTTGGCGGTATACGCTTTATTAAGATTGGCAAGCTGTGCTTTAGCTACTGCGTGACTGCCCAATACAAAGCAATGAAAGGATAAGACTATGACAAAATATTATGTAGGTCTGACCATTTATAACACGTTTGAGATTGAGGCCGACAGTGAGGATGAGGCAGAAGAAAAGGTGCGTGGTCTATCAGTGTACGCAACATTAGATGAGGCGGATTATAACATAACTTATGTAGAGGAGGCAGAAGCATGACCAAAGGTATCGTAATCAGCCTGTATGACTTCACAGGTGAGGCACTGAAACCGTGGGCAGATGCAGGCTATACCTGCTACGCCTTTGACATCCAGCATGATTGGTTTGAGAGCACTACAGTCTACTCAGAAAAGCATGTTGATGGGTCCATTGAATATCGCCATGCAGACCTGCATCGTATCTCAACATTCAGAAACCTTATGGAAGAGTTCGGTGATAATGGTGATCAAGTTGTGTTCGGTATGGCGTTCCCTGTCTGCACTGACATGGCAGTGAGCGGCGCTGCACATTTTAAACGTAAGGCTGAACGTGACCCCGATTTTCAACTTAAGGCAGTCAACCATGCCAAGTGGTGCTCTTACTTCTTTGATGACTTAGGGGTACCGTACTTCATAGAGAACCCTGTCAGTGTCTTGGCTAGCAAGTGGAGATTGCCTGACCACAGGTTCCAGCCTTATGAGTATGGTGAATACCTAGACGATAATGAGGCAGTACATCCACGGTGGCCTGATTACATTGCAGAACGTGACGCATACACTAAGAAGACGTGCCTGTGGACAGGCGGTGGCTTTCGTATGCCAACCAAGATACCAACCTGCAAGCCTACAGGCTACAGTACACAGCACCTGAAGCTAGGCGGCAAGTCACAACGTACCAAGGACATACGCAGTGCGACACCGAGAGGTTTTGCCAAGGCAGTCTATGAAGCTAACAGTGAGGAACTAGAGGCATGACCTACGTAATACAAACAGATGACATTGCATCCAATGCAACATCCACTTGGTGTAGGGAGCATCGTATCTTTATGGACTACGTGACCCCACAATCCCTGTATGATACTAAAGAGGCAGCACAGAGCGTGTGCAGTACAGTCAGCAAGAAGGTATGCTACTCATTTTGTGATATAACAGTAGAGAAGGTAACAACATGATCGATCTAGCACTAAACATGGGTGAACTGTCGGCGCTCAAGGACTTACTTGAGAGTGACATGGAGAAAACATCATGGAATGACGTTGAGTATGATGACGTTGACCTGATGGAATTCTATCTGCATCGTGCAAGAATATACCGAGCTGTGATGATGGAATTAGCATGATGGGCAGGTAATGGGAGAGTACCCCCACCTTCCTATACTAGTAACGGTTAAAACAGGAGTTAGAAACATGATCCGCATCATACTGACAAGCACTAAAACTAACAAAGAGATATGCTATCACACTGTGCAGCGTATGGATGAAGCAGAACGTCATGCTGAAACTTATAGCCGCATGGAAGGTATCAAAGTAGAGGTGGTGCAGAAATGTAACGTGATATAATGGTAACATTGACGCAGCTAAACACAGCGACTAATCTATAATTGTCTAACATAGGAGAGACAGACATGACTAATACACAAAACACTAAGATCATCACACACCTTCGTGCAACCAAGGGTCTGACCCAGCGTGAGGCTATGCTGGACTACAGCATCCAGTCATTCACTAAGCGTATCAGTGAGCTACGCAAGTCAGGCTATCGCATTGATGGTGTCAAGGGTAAGCACCCTGTGACAGGCCAGCAGTACACACGCTATGTTCTTATTGAGGAGGCAGCATAATGATTGCTAGTAAAGCTATCAAAGTATACGCCAGTGTAGGCCAGCCTGATGGTGAGTATGTCACCACAGTCTTCACCCCTCAGGCAGCAAACCTACTTCGTATCAGGCTGTTCAAGCGTCCAAATGTACGCCGTGTAACATTCAAGACATTAGCAGGTAACGAGGTGTCCTATGCTAATAATAATGTACCTAATGTATGACAGCTATTCTAATGCATGCCCTGCCACTGGCAGTAGTAGCTGCTTACTTAGCAGGATTCCTGTACCTCTGGTACGCTAACGCAAAAGGAGACTAACATGAATATCCCCAAGGCTTCATCCACACTACAGGAAGTCATTAGTTTCTACAGTAAGTCTGCTGTATTTGGTCGTCTGGCAGGCTCCACTCAGAAAGATTATGACACTCATCTTGCTGCGATATGCAAGACTGTAGTTGAGGGCAAGGCTCTTGGGGATTATCGTCATAAGCGTATCAAGGTACGTCACCTCACACAAGCTTACGAGGATTGGTCATCCTCTGGTGTTCGTACTGCGAACTACCGCAAGTCTGTGTTATCTGTAGCTTGGAAACATGCTATGAGGTATGATGTAATGACGCACGATCCCGTAGCTCTCGTACAAACCAGGTCTGGTCAACCACGGCGTGTACTATGGAGCAGAGATCAAGTGCAGACATTTCTTGCTACATCTTATGGCGACTTCCGCTGGCGCAGCATTGGTCTGATCGTCCATATGGCATATGATTGGGGGCAACGTGTTGGAGACATGCGTGTTCTCAAGTGGGATAAGCTAGACTTAACTCAATGCCGCATGGACATGACACAGAACAAGCGCAACGCAGAGGTACATCTTCCTATCTCAGCAGGGTTGTGCAGTATGCTGCGCCAGCAAAAGGAAGACTTTGGGTTTCAGGAGTATGTTGCACCCCGTGTTAAACCACGCAGCAATGCCTACTCACCCTACGATAAAATAGAAATAAGTAGTATTATCAATGACGTACTAAAGGAAGCTAACCTACCCACCACCCTGACAGCTATGGACTTACGGCGCACAGCAGTGACAGAGATGATGGAGGGTGGGGTAGACTTAGCAGGTATCATGCAGGTGACAGGCCACAAGAACGTGGCTTCCATCAAGCCTTACATGGTCAACACATTCAGTGGTGCATCGAAGGCACTAGCAGCTAGAGGGAATGATGATGATGAAACTTAAATGCTTATGGTGTGAAGTTCTACAGAAAATGCGTGAGGAGGACTTTGAATCCGAAGACTTTTTCAGTAGGACATCCTTAACTGCTGTGTACAATACAAAGCACAGTACAAACATGCTCGACGATGTTAGCCTAGTTAAGGTGATAGAAATAAAGGCGTTTGATGATAATAAAATAGAAGTTGACAGCCATGTCATACCTCACCTGGAAGACTTTATTGTTATTAAATACGAATGTGAATATGATCAATGGCACATAAATACACTAGAGATCAAAGGGACTACGGTTGATTACTATATAGACAGTGAGTGGCTTGAAACTGCAAGTAACTTCACTGGAGAGGTAAGTAAAGCGGAGTATTTAGAGTTAAAGAAAGTTACTAAACTAGACCCTAGTAATATCTTTACTGACATAGACCACGATGATCTAATAGAGGACGATGAGGATGAGTGGGGTGATTATTAAGTTATGAACATTCGTAGTTACGTTGAAGCCCTAAATCTAAACGATGGTGACACCTATCGTAGTAACTGTCCCCAGTGTAAGGGCAGAGGTACATTCACAGCCATGAACGATGGTGGCACGATGAAGTACAACTGCTACAAGCTAGGCTGTCGGGTGGGTGGCATCTATGAGACAGACATGACAGCAGCAGAGATCCTCATGCGTATGCGTCCACCACCTGAGAAGGCAGTAGAAGAGGCTGAGACTATGGAGATACCTGCTTACCTAGTCACCCCTACCTTTGAACATAAGAAGCACACAGCCTTCGCTCTGCGTTGGGGTATTCGTGACTATCCTGGCTTGATGTATGATGTTAAACAGGAGCGGGTTGTGTTTCCTATACACTATCGTGGACGTTTGGTTGATGCAGTGGGACGTGCAGTGGGTAAGCGCATACAACCCAAGTGGTATCGCTATACTGGTGCAGCGGATTACTTCACAGCAGGTAAGGGTGATGTCGTATTACTTGTAGAGGATGTCGTTTCTGCCATAGTTGCGACACAATTAGTACCCAACATAACTGCCTTGGCTATCCTTGGCACATCATTATCCAAGAAACACATGGACAAGGTGGCAACATATCGTAAGGCAGTGATGGCCCTTGACCCTGACGCTATGGATAAGACATTACAGTACCGCAGAGAGATTGAGCTATGGACAGGCATCGAATCAGTTGCTATGAAGTTGTGTGATGATATAAAATACAAAGTGCCTGATGATATTAAACAACTAAAGGAAGTGTGCAGATGAAACTAATGTTTTTACTTATATGGTTCAACGCTGTGCCAGAGCAGGGTGTTAGGTATCACCATCTTGGTACATTCAATAGTGAAACACTGTGCATGGCAGAACTTCGTATCGCTTCTGTGTTAGTAAATAATAAACAAGAGACCTTAGAATGTATTGGAGTTAAGACAGATGATTGAAGCAACATACGTAGACCACATGGGTAGTGACTTATCTGTCGTAAACTCAGCAAGAGTATCCTTCGGTAAGAAGTCTAAGCTGATCTGTACTGACTTGATCCAAGGCACCTATGACCTGAGTAAAGGTGACAAGAATCTAATCAAGTACTTAGCTAAACATAAGCACCTTTCACCATTCGGACATGCCTTTGCATCCTTTCACGTCAAGGCTCCTGTCTTTGTTGCACGTCAGCTGGTCAAGCATAAGTTCCTACGGTGGAATGAGATCAGTCGTCGTTATGTCGATAACCTCCCTGAGTTCTACACACCTGATGTGTGGCGGGGTAAGTCTGCTGATAAGAAGCAAGGTTCAGAAGGTGTCTGCCAACCCCCTATGTGGACTGACACAACTATGGAACAAGTCTTAGACCTCTACAATCAGATGATCCACGATGGTGTAGCACCTGAGCAAGCTCGTATGATCCTACCACAATCCACAATGACTGAGTGGTACTGGTCAGGTAGCCTAGATGCCTTTGCAGCCATGTGTAAGCTACGATGCGCCTCTGACACACAGTATGAGACCCGTATAGTTGCTGACCAGATCAGTGAAGCTATGTTAGGACTATTTCCTGTATCATGGGAGGCGTTGAGCTGATGATGTGTTACAAAGATAAAACCTTCTGCAACTCGGACTGTATAGTAAGTAGTTGTTTCCGTTTCTTCGGCGAGGCTGAACGTGAAGGCTCCCGTAAGTGGTGGGACCACGACCCTGACAATGCGCCTGTGGCTATGAGTGACTTCTCAGGGGGTTGTGAGGATTACATTAAAGGAGAGACATAATGCCTAAGCTAGAAGATATACTAATGACACCAGAGTATTAGTTAAGAGGCAATACTTGCCATTACTAACACTCCAGTAGTAGGAGATGATGAACATGGAAGATAAAGTATGACTGACCATATGTGGAAACCAGTAGAAGAAGTTCCTGATGGTTGCTCCAAAATTGAAGTGATGTTTGAGGATAACTCCATAGGTCACTGGTGCTCATGCGATTATCATTGGGCTGTTGCTTTAAAACAAAAGTTGCCCATATATTATAGAATGGATATAGAGGATATGGACGAATGAGCTATAGGATTGAAGCCGCTACAAAAGAAGAGTGGGCTGAAAGAGCATTATCTGGTGAGAAGAAGTTAGATGACTTGAAAGATAGTATTAAAGAGTTGTTTAGTCTTCTTGACGTTACTGAGGAAACTGATGAAGGTAGAGTACACCACCCAGTTCAAATAGTTTGTGTCCGTAGTGATATGTTGATCAAACTTGAGAACGTCTTGGCTACATTGAAAAGCACAATGGAGGATAAAGGATGAAGTTTATTCAACACCAAGATAATGGAACAAAGATTGAAATAGAAATGCCAGACGGATCAACATTAGATGATGTGCTTGAAGAGTTTCAAAACTTTCTTCGTGCTTGTGGATACACAATTGAATATAATCAAGTGCTAACAATAGAGGATATGGACTACTGCAGAGAGGACGACGATGGCTAAGCGTATACCAATGAAGGGCGGTGATGAGTATGATGCTCTCACTAAAGCACGTAAGTTTTACCTATGGAAGGCAGGTCAAGTAAAGAAGATCAAACGTGCATACAACAAGAGATTACGTAAGCATAACAAGGAGATAAAAGATGACTAAGCTATATGATCTAGAGCCGCACATCATGGACTGTTGGTCAGTCTGTAATGATCTTGAGACAGTGTTTAGGCAGGTAGGTGACGGTGAGCGTGACCCTACGCAAGATGAGATGATGAACGCACTGATGGGCTTGCAACAGGTGTATCAATGGAAGTTCGAGCAGTTGTTCTTCAAGTATGAACAGGTGATAAGAGATGAGTAATCAATACTTAGTTAAGTTTGAGGTGGATGAAGGTGAGTGGGCGTATGCCTCAGCAGAGAACCCTTTTACTTATGACTCAAAACCTTTGATCTTTGAAACAAAAGGAGAGGCTGAAGTATATCTTCTTAGGTACAACAACGCCCACGTAGTAAAACAAACAGACATAAGGCCTATGAGTACAGAGGAACGTAGTCGAGCTAAGGTCAGGGCACTAATCAATAAGGGTATATAATGTTGAAGTTTAATCGAGATATAGTCAATGAACCAGAGCACTACGCAAGGTGGAAGATAGAGCCTATCACCTACATCATGCGCAATGGCTTTGAGTTCTGGCGTGGCAACATCATTAAGTATGCTAGTCGTGCAGGGTTTAAGTTGTATGACGACAAGACGGATGTTGAGTCAGAGATCATAGACTTGGAGAAGGTGCAACGGTATTGCCAGATGCGGATCAACCAGTTGAAAGGGGAGACTAAGCTATGATACCTGTAGGACAACTGAGGTTATTACTTACTAAGGCTGGCCTAGATTACGTCATCACCCATGTTGATGGTAGGGTAGCTCACGTTAACATACTTGTAACAGCGGAGGATAAGAATGTACACAGTTGAGTTTGAGTCAGACGCATCCATCATCACAACACTGGATCAAGAAGATAAGCATGAAGATGTTGAGATTATATTAGGTGACGATGGTGTTGTATTTATGAGACAGTTTGAGCCAGAGATGGAATCATATCAAATGATAATCATGAGTAACCTACAGTGGCTAGACATAATGGCAGCATATCATAGTAAGGAAGGGGCATATTACTTGGAGATCAAACATGACTGATGAAGGTATGTATTTTATAGGTGGTGCTTTTGCAGTTTATGTGTTAGCAGTACCTCTTATCTACCATATGCTTGAGCCAGAAGACCCTGAGGAGGACAGTTCTGGCCCTATTAAGTTCGCACTTATGTGGCCTGTGGTAGCACTTGAAGTTATATACCGTATATGTGTAGGAGAGAAAGACAATGATGGAACTGGCCTTAATTAAAACGTTACTAGACCGTGACTTTTACAATCAACACAAGGGCATTCGCTGCCCAGATAAGATCTTTAGTAAGGATGTACGCAAGATCAAGCAGGCACTGGATAGTGCAATGGAAACATATGATGGCAGCATGAATGTGCAGGACTTACAGGCTGTGTTCAATCGTATGAACCAGAGCATGACCACTGCCACACGTACAGCATATGATGCACTCTTCCGCCGCATTGAGATTGCTGAGCCCATCAAGGAAGAGATAGCACAGGATACCCTGTCACAACTATTCCAGCAGCACGTTGGGGATGTGGTTGCTAACCTAGGCTTTGACTACGTGAATGGTACAGAGAATAGCCTTGAGCCTTTGCGTCAGCTGCTTGAGGAATACAAGAATGACTTTACGCCTAACCTGCGTGTTGATTGGGAGGCTGATGATCTAGAT